>Ga0209916_1000053_pt1 | contig 287813 bp, 279 predicted proteins | sample ThiBio_1000_plan_FD_183956 | JGI IMG/M metagenome (GOLD analysis project Ga0209916, IMG submission 183956) | Wastewater bioreactor microbial communities from Cape Town, South Africa - Thiocy_solids_2 (SPAdes) | ecosystem: Engineered > Bioreactor > Thiocyanate-remediating > Anaerobic-Aerobic ... | reverse complement strand
GCGAAAGTTACGTCCTGCATGTCAGGGCTGAGGCACCTGACTCACCGACATCAATGGGTCAATTCACCCCGGCCAGGTGGAGCAGTTTGGGTGGCCATGGGTGGGGCAGTTTGGGTGGCCGCCGGGGGCCACCTTCATCGCGCGCGATGCCGAAGAGGCACTATTGGTGCGCCAGAACGACGAAGCCATCGACGAATTGCACTCAGTGATTTTTCGCGATCTGGTCTCCCGGATGAGCCCAGAGCAGTCGCATGTAATTGGCTTCGTTCACTTGCTGTTCTGCGCGAAGAACATCGAACGCATTGGCGACCACGCGACCCACATTGCGGAAGCCGCTTATCTAAAGGCAACCGGCCACCGGCCCGAATCGGAACGCCGAAAACTCGATGAAAGCAGCACGATCACCGGCGACACGCAAGCAGGAGACATCGACTCAGCCACATAAGAACACTCTGATGAACGACATCGTCTACGGACGCCTCCTGGCGCGCTGCCATTGAATAGCATTTCTGCTTCGAGGCCGCCACGTTTCCGTCACATATCGGTCATAGGGTCACTCTATTCATCCATATTCAATTAGCAAGGAGTTCAAATATGGTGACGAAATTGAAAGTGAAAGCCATTGCCTTGGCGATGGGTTCATTGTTGGTTGCTGTCTCGGCGCATGCACTGGACCCCCGCTACAAGGACGCCGATGGCGATCTGGTCGCCGACGCGCCCACCGACCCCAAGGACTGGGTGGACCCCGCCACGCTGATATTCGCCTACACCCCGGTGGAAGACCCCGCCGTCTACGCCAAGGTGTGGGACGGTTTCCTCAAGCACCTGGCCCAGGTCACGGGCAAGCGCGTGCAGTTCTTTCCGGTGCAGTCCAACGCGGCGCAGCTCGAAGCCATGCGCGCCGGGCGCCTGCACGTGGCCGGCTTCAACACCGGCTCCAACCCGCTGGCGGTCAACTGCGCCGGCTTCGTGCCCTTCGCCATGATGGCATCCAAGGACAACCGCTACGGCTACGAGATGGAAATCATCACCTACCCGGGCAGCGGCGTGGACAAGGTCGAAGACGTCAAAAACAAGAAACTGGCCTTCACCTCGGAGACTTCCAACTCCGGCTACAAGGCTCCGTCCGCGCTGCTGCGCAGCCAGTTCAAGATGGAAGCGGGCAAGGACTACACCCCGGTGTTCTCCGGCAAGCACGACAACTCCATCATCGGCGTGGCCAACAAAGACTATCCCGCCGCCGCCATCGCCAACTCGGTCAAGCAGCGCATGGAAGCGCGCAACGTGGTCAAGCCCGAGCAGCTCAAGGTGATCTACAAGTCGCAGACCTTCCCGACCACTGGCTATGGCCTGGCCTACAACCTCAAACCCGAGCTGGCGGCCAAGATCAAGCAGGCCTTCTTCAGCTTCAACTGGGAAGGCTCGGAACTGGCCAAGGAGTTCAATGCGAGCGAGCCGCCGCAGGAGAAGTTCATGCCCATCGTCTACAAGCAGCACTGGCAGGTGATCCGCGACATCGACCAGGCCATGGATGTGAGCTACGCCTGCAAATAAGTCTGCAAGCGGCAAGGAGTACAAGGCATGCTGGAGTTGCGCGCGCTGGATAAGCGCTATCCCACCGGCGACCTGGCGCTCAAGGGCGTGAGCCTGCAGGTGGCGGCGGGCCAGGTGCTGGGCCTGATCGGGCCTTCGGGCGCCGGCAAATCCACGCTGATCCGCTGCATCAACCGGCTGGTCAGCCCCAGCGCCGGGCAGATCATGCTGGACGGCCAGGACCTGGGCCGCCTGTCGGGCCAGGGCCTGCGCCTGGCGCGGCGGCAGATCGGCATGATCTTCCAGGAATACGCGCTGGTCGAACGCCTGACGGTGATGGAGAACCTGCTCTCGGGCCGGCTCGGCTACACCGGCTTCTGGGCCAGTTGGTTGCGCCGCTTCGCGGGCGATGACATCGCGCAGGCCTACCAACTGCTCGACCGCGTCGGCCTCGCGGGCCTGGAGAACAAGCGCGCCGACGCGCTCTCGGGCGGCCAGCGCCAGCGCGTGGGCATCGCGCGGGCGCTGATGCAAAGCCCCAAGCTGCTGCTGGTGGACGAGCCCACCGCCAGCCTGGACCCCAAGACCTCGCGCCAGATCATGCGCCTGATCCTGGAGCTGTGCGAGGAGCGCGGCCTGGCCGCCATCGTCAACATCCACGACGTGGTGCTGGCCACCGAATTCCTGCCGCGCATCGTCGGCCTGCGCGCCGGCAGCGTGGTCTACGACGGCCCGGCCACGGGCCTCGACCGCGAAGTGCTGACCCGTATCTACGGTGACGAGGACTGGAGCGCCATCACGCGGCAGATGCAGTCGTCGGATGCCGAGGCGCCGCGTTCGCTGCCGGCCGCTCGCCTGGAGGCGGCGGCCGCATGACGGCCGCCGCCTCCGCGCCCGGGCACTGGCGCCGCCCGCCTTTCATCGCTAGCCCGGCGTGGCGCTGGGGGCTGATCCTCGGCGGGGCGCTGTACCTGGTGCTCGCCCTGGCTTCGCTGGAAGTCAACTGGGCGCGCGTGAGCGAGGGGCTGGCGCGCGGCTGGCGCTTCGTGGCCGCCTTCCTGCAACCCGACTTCGGCTCCCGCCGGGGCGACATCGTGATCGGCTTCCAGGAAAGTCTGACCATGACCGTCACCGCCACCGCGCTGGGCGTGGCGCTGTCGATTCCGGTCGCGGTCGGTGCGGCGCGCAACCTAGCGCCGGTCTGGATCTACCTGCTGTGCCGCGGCTTCATCGCCGTCTCGCGCACGCTCAACGAGATCATCGTCGCCATCTTCCTGGTCGCCATGTTCGGTTTCGGCCCCTTCGCCGGCTTCCTGACGCTGACCTTCGCCACCATCGGCTTCATGGCCAAGCTGATGGCCGAGGACATCGAGGAAATCGCGCCTGGCCAGCTCGAAGCCCTGCGCGCCACCGGCGCGAGCTACCCGCAGCTGCTGGACTTCGCCGTGCTGTCGCAGGTGCTGCCGCGCCTGATCGGCCTGTCGCTGTACCGGCTGGACATCAACTTCCGCGAGTCGGCGGTCATCGGCATCGTGGGCGCGGGCGGCATTGGCGCCACACTCAACACCGCCATGGATCGTTATGAGTTCGACACCGCGGCGGCCGTCATCCTCGTCATTATCGCCATCGTCATGCTGGCCGAGTACGCCTCGGGCTGGCTCAGGCAGCGCATCCAATGAGCGCACCCCTCTGGCGCAAGCGCACGCCCGGCCAGGACGCCATCGTCTTCATGGCCTGGGTGCTGGCGCTTGCCTTCGTTTCATGGACCTTCCAGGTCATGACCCAGGACACCATCTGGGCCTTCGTCGCCGACGCGCCCGCCCAGGTCGTCGACATCGGCTCGCGCATGCTGCCGCCGGCCTGGTCCTTCATGGGCGAGCTGTGGTGGCCGCTGTGGGAAACGCTCAACATCGCCACCCTGGGCACCCTGCTGGGCGTCATGCTGGCGGTGCCGGTGGCCTTTCTGGCGGCGCGCAACACCACGCCCAGCGCGCGCTTCGTGCGCCCGCTGGCGCTGCTGGCCATCGTTGGCTCGCGCTCCATCAACTCGCTGATCTGGGCCCTGCTGCTGGTGGCCATCCTGGGTCCCGGCGTGCTGGCAGGCATCATCGCCATCGCGCTGCGCTCGATCGGCTTCGTCGGCAAGCTGCTCTACGAGGCCATCGAGGAAATCGACCCCCGGCAGGTGGAAGCGGTGCAAGCCACCGGCGCCTCGGGCGCCCAGGTCATGGCCTGGGGCGTGGCGCCGCAGATCGCGCCCACTCTGGCCGGCATCAGCGTGTTCCGCTGGGACATCAACATCCGCGAATCCACCGTGCTCGGCCTGGTAGGTGCAGGCGGCATCGGCGTCAAGCTCGAAGCCGCTTTAGGCACGCTGGCCTGGCCCAAGGTCACGATGCTGCTGATCGCCATTTTCGCGACGGTGCTGGTCAGCGAATGGGTCACGGCCCAGGTGCGCAAGAAGCTGATCTGAACCTGTCAACGCCAGAGCAGGAGTGCGGACCCCAACCGGGACAGCAGCACGAGCACTGCGGCAGGGCATTGCGCATCGCGCGGCCCACCATTTGACCGGCATCGTCGCGACGCCGTGGGTACAGGTGAAGTCTGTGGTGTTGATGGGATAAGGCAGGACTGGGACAAATTTGCGCCCTAAGAAGAGCAGAGCCAGAGCCCCCCATTACCGAAAGAGAAAGCGAGGCGCAATCCGCATGAGGCGGACGACTCAGGCCAAGAACGGGGCAAATAGGAGGCCGCATTGGAACTCAGACTACTACGCTATTTCGTTGCGGTCGCGGAGGAACTGCATTTCGCGCGAGCGGCCGAGCGCCTTGGCGTCGAGCAATCACCTGTGTCGCGCGCAATGCGCAATCTTGAAGCCACACTCGGCGTGCAGTTGTTCGACCGCAGTGCGCACCAGACGCGACTGACCTGGGCCGGTCAGGTGTTCCTCGGTGAGTGCAGGCGCGTGCTGGCCACCGTGGAGCAGGCGGTGAGTGCCGCAAAGGCGGCGGCGCAGGGCTATCAGGGTTATCTGCGCATCGCCATCTGCGACAGCTTGGCGCAGCCCCACATTGCAACCTTGTTGGCGCGCAGCCGCGAGGAAGAGCCCGAACTGGAGATTCGCGTCTTCGAGTTGCCTTTCGCGCAGCAGCTCAAGGGCCTGCACAACGATCTGCTGGACATCGGCTTTGCGCTGTCGGACGCGGTGACTGAAGGCCTTGTCGCCGAACCCGTGTGGACCGATCCGCTGTCGGTGATCGTGCCCGTGCGCCACCCCTTGCTGGCGCACGCGGAAGTACCGCTGGATGAAGCCTTGAAGTTTCCGCTGGTGCTGTGCCATCCGGATGCGGGATCGGGCTGCCACCATCAAATCCAGGCGGTACTACAAGGTGCGTCCCTGCCGCTCAAGTTGGTAGACCAGGTAACGAGCTTAGGCGTGATGCTGACTCTGGTCGGTGCCGGTTACGGCATCGGTTTCGCCATTGCTTCGCAGGTGCAGACCCTGAATCGCCCCGACATAACCGTCCGCCCCTTGGCCGGCACGCCGCCCATGCTGTCCACCTACCTGCTGCGCCGCCGCGCCGAACCCTCTGAGCCCATGAAGCGGTTCCTGCAGCGCGCCCGCGAGGAGTTCCTGCCAAAGGGAGATGAACCGGCCTCGTGACGTTGAGCGCTCAGGTACATTGGCTGTTGCTGGCTGTCCATGGCTCGCACTGGACCTGCTCGGAGCGCGCGTTGACCAGGGGTGGTTTTTCAGTCCATAATCATGTCCATCTCGGTTCGCCGAGTGCGGAAAACTCGTTATCAATCAACGAGTTGGGAACACGATGAGGTTCCCTTCACCCGCTCCACTTCGACTTTCCACGGACTTCCACTGGACGCCAAGGAACGTCGTAAGTCATTGTCAGGATTGAGAAGTTTTAGCCAACCTCGATCCACTGACATCCAGCAAAATCCACTCCCAGCCGCCTCGAAACGGTACATTGAGTGGTACATCGGCAATGTGTGGTTCCCAACTCCGCATTGTTGCTGGAGGAGCTGCCACCCCCTGAGGAACATGCATCCAACTCGCTTCGCAGGAGTTGGGCTCATGCTGACAGACCTCAAAGCTGGACAAGCCAAGATGACTGGCAAGTCGTATGCAATCGCCGATTTCGACGGCCTCTACCGGCGTTCGTCGACCCTACTGCGTACGAAGCTCCGCATGAGCTGAGAAAGCACCCGCCGTCAGGTCAATGTCGGCGCCTGAGATGCCGGCCCTGCGCGCCGCGTCCTGCCAGCCATCGACCGCTGCAGCCACTTCCTCCACCGCCTGGCGAGCAGGGCCGTCACCAAGCCCGTAGAACGCCGCCGTGCCGAGAACCGTTTCCAGGCTCGGTCGGCTGTCGATATCGTCGATGTTCAGGACATGCTCCGCCTTGTCGATGTTCGGGTTGACATCAAACGCTGGCGCGAGGCGCCACCCTGTCTTGCCCAGCACGAAGCCGTGGTTGCGCAGGTGATCGTCCCGGTTGCCGACCGCGACGTGGAATGCCACGCGTCGGAACAGTTGTGCCAAGTCTGCGTCTGCATGCTCCGCGTCGCCCTGGGCCCGGATGAACTGCGCCAGCTCCAGGTAGCTCGTGCCCTCGCTCTGCGTCTTGCGCAGCAGCGTCATCGCCGAGGCATAGAAGCGCCTGGCACCATGCGCGCGATCGAACCTCTGGACGCAGAAGGTGTGAAAATCGTTGCCCAGCCTGATCAGCCTTGCTGCGGGTACATCCACGCCGGCTTTACGAGCCAGTTGGTGAACAGCGTATTCCCAAGCCCCAACGTCCCGGTCATCGTCACGCGCGGGGAACTTGGCGATCCAGAGCGAGCCGTCGGCCTCCGTGAAGTTGGCCTTCGGCCTGGCCCCGCCCAGCGAGGCACCCGGAGCGACAAGCACGGCCAGCCACCTGCGCAGGGCATCGAGGTCGTCAATGCGTCGGTTGCTGAGCTGATAGGCGACCGCTTCCAGTTCGCGCAAGGTCGTCACCGGCGGAGCGGCCATCTTCTCGTCACCGAGGAAGGTTTCCGTACCCGGCCTGCGAAAGCGCAATGCACCCTGGCGGGTCTGGTCCTGCACGCCGATGAGGAAGTCCCAGGCGTAGAGCGTGCGAGGCGGCCGCTTCTCGTCCTTGGCCTGCAGCGCCTCGCGGCGCTTCATCAACGTTTGTCCCCAGCGATCCGGCGATGAGTCCAGGAAAATCCCGAAGTTGCCCAGTTCCGGCTTCGGAAAAAAGGGGTGCTCGTCCAGGGAGAGGTCGGGATCCAGCGCGAAGGCACGGGGATCCCTGAGCCAATCCGGTTCGTAGTGAAAGCGGATCTGGCCGCGGTCATGGGAAAGCGTGCCGACTTGGCGTGCAGGGCCAAGGTCATCGTTCAGCCAGACTTCCAGGGTGTTGTCCTGCTTGGTCATGCAGACCCCTCGCGATTCTGGACGGGTGAAGGGGTGACCTTGCGGCGCCTGGTACCGGGTGACGGCTCCAGCGCCAAATCCTGCAGCTTGCGTCCAATGCGGTCGTCGGCTGCCAGCAGATTGAGATCGCCTTCGAGGCCCAGCACGGCCAGCACCCGGACATAGGCACCCAGGGTAGCGCCAGGATCGCCTGCCTCGACCTTGTATACGGTGGTTCTGGAAACCCCTGCGCGTTGCGCTATCACCGCGTTGCTCAGCTTGCGCCTCTTGCGGGCAAGGCGCAGCCGTTCGCCGAGCTCGGAGAGCAGGCGCTGCTCCTGTGGAAAGACAATGGGTGATTTGCGAGGCATGTTCGCTATTAAAGTCAAACGTCAATACATTTGTCCATGATAGCGAAATATGAAGCGGGTGACTAGAGCTTGCCAGCGAGCGAGAAACTGGTACACAATGTGGCCTATTCCCGCTCCATGAATGGAAATAACCTTTTATAAATCAATGGGTTAAGTGAAGTTGCCGTTCACTTCACCCGCTCCAATTCACCCATTCATATGGCGTCATCACCCCGCGAAGTGCCGCAGCTGCTCCGGGATTTGCAGGACCAGTCCAACCTGCTGAAAACGCATCATCCTGCGCAGTCGATCACCACTTCGAGATACTCGCCGGGCACCACCAGCGAATCGGCACCGGCGCGGTTGAAGCGCGCCAGCAACTCCAGCATCTCGCCTTCGAGCCCCTTTTGCTCGTCGGGCGCCAGCGCGGCAAAGGCGCGGTGCACCGGGCCGTAGAAGGCGCGAAACACGTCCACCCAGTGCTGGGCCGATTCATAGCGGAACATGAACTCGCGCGGCGTGGCCTCGATGCGCTGGCCGGCAAACAGCTCGCGCAGGCCGGCCTCGGTGCCCCAGCGCAGGGGCGAGTTCAGGCCGGCGGGCGGCGCCGGCAGGTGGCGGCCCACGGCCTTGAGCACCTGGCCGATGAAACCCTCGGGCGTCCAGCAGGCCAGGCCGATGCGCCCGCCGGGGCGCACCACGCGCAGCAGCTCGGCGGCGGCCTGCGCCTGGTTGGGGGTGAACATCACGCCCACGGTCGACAGCGCGACGTCGAAATGCGCGTCGGCAAAGGGCAGCGCCTCGGCGTCGGCGTGGCGAAAGCTGACCTGCAGGCGCTCGGCGGCGGCGCGCTCGCGCCCGCGTTCGAGCAGCGCGTCGACGTAGTCGGTGGAAGTGACGTGGGCAAAGCGGCGCGCCGCCGCCAGCGTGGCGTTGCCGTTGCCGGCGGCCACGTCCAGCACCTGGCTGCCGGCGCGCAGGTCCACCGCCTCGCACAGGCTCTCGCCCATGATCTGCAAGGTGGTGCCCAGGATGGCGTAGTCGCCCGAGGACCAGACGCCGTGCTGACGCTGCTTGAGGGCGGCGTAGTCGAGGGCGGGCGTTTCGAGGGTGGCGGTGGACATGAAGGTCTCCTGAAAGAAACGGCGTGAACCGGGACACTCATGCTGCGCGCTGGGCGCGGCCCAATTCAAGTTCTGCTTGTGAACCACGGTGGTTCTGCATCTGAACTGGCGCACCAGTCCCAGGCGGCATAGATTGAATGGGTGCGCGCCGCCGCCGGCGCCGGAGAACGTCCATGTCCAACCTCAGCTACCGCCAGTTCTGCCCCGTGGCCATGGCCGCCGAGGTGCTGTGCAACCGCTGGACGCTGCTGCTGGTGCGCGAGCTGATGCTGGGCTCCAGCCGCTTCAACGACCTGCGCCGCGGCGTGCCGCGCATGTCCTCGGCCCTGCTGGCCAAGCGCCTGAAGGAGCTGCAGGCCTGCGGCATCGTGGCGCGCACGGCGCCGGCGCGCAGCGCCGAGACGCACGCCTATCACCTGACGGCGGCCGGCCAGGAACTGCGCCCCATCGTCGAGGCCGTGGGCGTGTGGGGCCAGCGCTGGGTGACGACCGAGGCCACGCTGCGCCATCTGGACGCCAATCTGCTGATGTGGGACATCCGCCGCAACGTGCGGCCCGAGCCGGCGCCCGCGGCGCGTACCACCATCGAATTCATCTTCGGCGACCGCGCGCCGCCGCATCGCAACTACTGGCTGGTGATCGAGCCCGAGCACGAGGCCGACCTGTGCACCGTGGACCCGGGTTTCGACGTCGACCTGTACGTCAGCACCGACCTGCGCACCTTGACCGAGGTGTGGCTGGGCTACAGCAGCTGGCAGCGCGCCATGGACAGCGGCGCGCTGCGCCTGACGGGTGCGCACGAGCACGAAGCCGAGTTGCGCGCCTGGCTGCCGGGCAGCTCCTTCGCCGCGGTGGCCAAGCAGGTGGGAGGCTGCATCGAGCCGGGCAGATAAAATCGCAGGCTTTGCACCCGCACTGCGGCCGTGGTTCGCGAGAGGGTGCCGTTTGCTATATTTGATATAGCTGCTTGCGCAGGTTGGACAAGCGCTGAAGTCGAAAAACCCTATGAATCATCCCCAGACTCCCATGTCGGTCGCCGACATTCGCCAGACCTTCCTCGACTTCTTCGCGGCGCGCGGCCACGCCATCGTGCCTTCCAGCCCGCTGGTGCCTGGCAACGACCCGACGCTGATGTTCACCAACAGCGGCATGGTGCAGTTCAAGGACGTGTTCCTGGGCACCGACCAGCGACCCTACAGGCGCGCCACCAGCGTGCAGGCCTGCCTGCGTGCGGGCGGCAAGCACAACGACCTGGAAAACGTCGGCTACACCGCGCGCCACCACACCTTTTTCGAGATGCTGGGCAACTGGAGCTTTGGCGACTACTTCAAGCGCGAGAGCATCGAGTGGGGCTGGGAGTTGCTCACCAAGGTCTACGGCCTGCCAGCCGAGCGCCTGACGGCCACCGTCTATCACGAAGACAACGAGGCCTACGACATCTGGACGAAAACCATCGGCCTGCCGCCCGAGCGCGTGATCCGCATCGGTGACAACAAGGGCGGCAAGTACAAGAGCGACAACTTCTGGATGATGGCCGACACCGGCCCCTGTGGCCCGTGCTCGGAAATCTTCTACGACCACGGCCCCGAGATTCCCGGCGGCCCGCCCGGATCGCCCGACGAGGATGGCGACCGCTTCATCGAGATTTGGAACCACGTGTTCATGCAGTTCGACATGGCTGCGGACGGCTCGGTCACGCCGCTGCCGGCACCCTGCGTGGATACCGGCATGGGGCTGGAGCGCCTCGCGGCCATCCTGCAGCACGTGCACAGCAACTACGAGATCGACCTGTTTCAGGCCTTGATCGCCGCTGCAGCGCGTGAGACGGGCTGCAGCGACCTGGCCAATCCGTCGCTCAAGGTGATTGCCGACCACATCCGCGCCACCGCCTTTCTGGTGAGCGACGGCGTGATCCCGGGCAACGAAGGGCGCGGCTACGTGCAGCGGCGCATCATCCGCCGCGCCATCCGCCACGGCTACAAGCTGGGGCAGAAGACGCCGTTCTTCCACAAGCTGGTGTCGGACCTTGTGGCGCAGATGGGCGAGGCCTACCCGCGCCTCAAAGAGCAGCAGGCGCACATCACCAGCGTGCTGCAGACCGAGGAAGAGCGTTTCTTCGAGACGCTGGCGCATGGGATGGAGATTCTGGACAGCACGCTCGCCGGTGGCGCCACGCTGCTGCCCGGCGACGTGGCGTTCAAACTGCACGATACCTACGGCTTCCCGCTCGACCTCACCAACGACGTCTGCCGCGAGCGCGGCGTGAAGGTAGACGAGGCGGGGTTCGATACCGCCATGCAGCACCAGAAGGACACCGCACGCGCGGCGGGCAAGTTCAAGATGGATAGGGCGCTGGAGTACCACGGCGAGGCCAATACGTTCACGGGCTACGAGCATCTGGCGGAAACCGCCGAAGTGGTGGCGCTGTACTTCGAGGGCGAGAGCGTTCAACGACTCTCCGGCGGGCAGGCGGGCGTCGTGGTGCTGAACACCACGCCGTTCTACGCCGAATCGGGCGGCCAGGTGGGCGACCAAGGCGCGCTGACCGGCACCGGCCTGCGCTTTGCGGTGCACGACACGCAGAAGGTCAAGGCGGGTGTCTTCGGCCACCACGGCCAGCTGGAATCGGGCAGCCTGAAGGTGGGCGACAGCGTGCAGGCGCAGGTCGATACCGCACGCCGCGCCGCCACCATGCGCAACCACTCGGTCACGCACCTGATGCACAAGGCGCTGCGCGAGGTGCTGGGCGCGCATGTGCAGCAGAAGGGCTCGCTCGTCGATGCCGACAAGACGCGCTTTGACTTCGCGCACAACCAGCCGGTCACTGCTGCGCAGATCAAGGAAGTCGAGCGCCGCGTGAATGCGGAAATCCTGCTGAATACCGCCACGCAGGCGCGCGTGCTGGACATCGAGGCGGCCAAGGCGACCGGCGCAATGATGCTGTTTGGCGAGAAATATGGCGAGAGCGTGCGCGTGCTGGATATCGGCTCCAGCCGCGAGTTCTGCGGCGGCACGCACGTGCACCGCACGGGCGACATCGGCCTGTTCAAGATCGTCGCCGAGAGCGGCGTGGCCGCCGGCATCCGCCGCGTGGAGGGCGTGACGGGCGAGAACGCGCTCGCTTATCTGCAGTCGCTGGAAGCCACGGTGCACGATGCCGCCGCCGCGCTCAAGGCACCTGCGGCCGAGCTCACGCAGCGCATCAGCGCCGCGCAGGAGCACGCCAAGGCACTGGAAAAAGAAATTGCCCAGCTCAAGGGCAAGCTCGCCGCCAGCCAGGGCGATGAACTGGCGGGCCAGGCCGTCGATGTGAAGGGCATCCAGGTGCTGGCCGCCGTGCTGCCGGGTGCGGATGCCAAGCAGCTCCGCGAGGCCATGGACAAGCTCAAGGACAAGCTCAAGAGCGCGGCCATCGTGCTCGCTGCGGTCGATGGCGACAAGGTGCAGATCGCCGCGGGCGTGACCAAGGCCGAAACGGCCAAGGTGAAGGCGGGCGATCTGGTGAACTTCGTCGCCCAGCAGGTGGGCGGCAAGGGCGGCGGCAAGCCCGACATGGCGATGGCCGGTGGTACGGACGCGGCGGCACTGCCCAAGGCGCTGGCAGGCGTGCAGGCCTGGATCGCAGAGCGCGTGTGACACCGAAGCTGTCAAGTCGTGACTGGCTGGCCCTGCTGCTCGCCAGCGCGCCAGTGCTGTCCCTCCAGGCGCAGTTCCGCTCGTCTCCCTGGCCCGCAGGCAAGGCGCGGCCTGGCCTTGCGGCGCAAGACCTGCAAGGCAAGACCTGGGATCTTTCGGATCTGAAGGGCCGCGTGGTGCTGCTCAACTTCTGGGCCACCTGGTGCGGTCCCTGCAAGGAAGAGATGCCCACGCTGCAGACCCTCGCCGAGATCGAGGGCGACGCTCTGGCGGTGCTGGCCATCGACGTGGCCGAGCCGGTGGCGCGTGTGCGCCGCTACCTGCAGGCAACCGGACTGCAGCTCACCGTGCTGCGCGACCCCGAGGGCGACATTGCCCGCGCCTGGGGAGCCACGGTGTTTCCCACCACGGTACTCATCGACACGCAGGGCCGGGCCCGCCAGGTGGTGCTCGGTGCCGTGGACTGGACCGGGCCCGAGGCGGCCCGCTGGCTCAAAACGTTACGGATGCCGTCCGTGCGGCGCACATAATCGGCGCCGTCGCGCGCAGCGCCCGTGCTGTGCCGATCACCTGCCTTCGAGGCATGGGTGTTTGCAAGACAACGCCCCGTATGCGCCGACAGGTGTTGTCTTCCGCAATCAAAAGGTTCTCTTTCATGGACTTGCATCGTCGCTCTCTCGTGCGGCGCGTGGCCAGCGTAGGCATGGCCGCCGCCTTCCCCGTCACCTGGGCCGTCTCCGCCCGTGCCCAGGCTGCAGAAAGCCCCCACTTCGCGCCGCGCGCCGGTGACTGGCGCACCTTCGACGTCACCACGCGCATTGATCTGCCCGCGACTGCCAGCGCCACGCGCGTCTGGGTGCCGCTGCCCGCGGTCCAGACCAGCTGGCAGCTGCCGATCAACGACGCGTTCACAAGCAACGGCAAGGCGCGGCTGATCGCGGATGGTGAGCAGGGCGTGCGCATGCTGGCGGTGGAGTTTGCCGACGGCGTGCAGCAGCCCCATGTGGAGGTGACCAGCCGCGTGAGCACGCAAAGCCGCGAACGCGCGCGCCACAGGCAGCCTGAAGACCCGGCCACGCTGCGCCACGCGCTGCGCGCCACGCGGCTGCTGCCCACGGACGGCATCGTGCGCCAGACGGCGCTCAAGGCCACGCAGGGCGCGCGCAGCGACGAGGCCAAGGTGCGCGCCATCTACGACTGGGTGGTGGCCAACGCCTGGCGCGAGCCCGAGGTGAAGGGCTGCGGCGAGGGCGACATCCGCACCATGCTGCAGACCGGCAACCTGGGCGGCAAGTGCGCCGACCTGAACGCGCTCTTCGTCGGCCTGTGCCGCGCCGTGGGCGTGCCCGCGCGCGATGTGTACGGCATCCGCGTGGCGCCGTCGGCCTTTGGCTACCGGCAGCTGGGCAGCCAGAGCGAGAGCCTGACCGGCGCCCAGCACTGCCGCGCCGAGGTCTATCTGCAGGCGCACGGCTGGACGGCAATGGACCCGGCTGACGTCGCCAAGGTGATGCGCCAGGAAAAACCCGAGTGGATCAAGGACACCGCGCACCCGCTGATCGCACCGGTGATGGCCGGGCTCTACGGCGCCTGGGAGGGCAACTGGGTGGCGTACAACACCGCGCACGACGTGAAGCTGCCCGGCAGCCATGGCAAGGCGCCGGGCTTTCTGATGTACCCGATGGCGGAAGATGCGGACGGCTGGCTGGACCAGTACGACCCGGCCACCTTCATCTACCGCATCAGCGCGCGGCAGGTCACGATCTGAGAGGAAAACGAGTGGAGCCGATCAGCTGGGACGATTTCACCAAGGTGCAATTGCGCGTGGGCCGCATCGTGGCCGCCGAGGTGTTCAAGGAGGCGCGCAGGCCGGCGTACAAGCTGCAGGTGGATTTCGGCCCGGAGATCGGCGTGAAGAAATCCAGCGCGCAGATCACGCAGCGCTACCAGCCCGAGGCGCTCGTGGGGCGCCTCGTGGTGGCCGTGGTCAACTTCCCGCCCAAGCAGATCGGGCCGCTGATGTCCGAATGCCTGGTGACGGGTTTTCACGGTGCCGATGGGCATGTGGCCCTGTGCGTCCCCGATGCCGAAGTGCCGCTGGGCACCCGGCTGCTCTGATCGGACTCGTCGCCAGCCGATGAGGTATTTTTCTATTGTTTTGATAGTGGCTTGCTCTGTATCCGCCTGCGCTACAGGCCAAAAAGGCTTGAACTCTTCGGTCGCCTCCGCGGCCGCCGCGGAGGCCAACCCCGCCTGCCCCGATCTCGCCCGCTGGCAGGCGCGCGAACTGTATGGGCTTTGGCGCGTGGAACTGTCGCAGCTGGGTGAACGCGGGACGCTGGTACTGCGCCAGCACCCGGAATTCGCCGCCAGCCTGCGCGGCGAATTCAATATTGCCGGCGTGCACTCGATCGCCTCGGGCGACGTGGAAGAGGGCGAATTCAACCTCGACGAATCACGCGATGGCAAGCGTCTGTCGGCGTTCTGGACCGGGCGGCTCGATGCGGCCAGTTGCGGGCGCGAGATTCGCGGCAGCGTGCAGCGGTTGCCCGTTCCCGGCCAGCGTGCGGTGGACACGCCGTTTGTACTGCGCCGCGACCACCCCGCACGCGACTGGTAGCGTGGGCTATAATTTATTACATAGGCAAACTATGTAATTAAGGCTTCATGCCGAAATCCGTCCCCAATCCCTGGGGTGCGGCCGAACTGCTGGATGTGGTGGTGCGGCTCAACCGCTGGGTCACCCACCATTCCGATTGGGCGCTGCCATGGGCGCAGGTGCGGGTGCTTTCCCAGATTGCCGAATGGGGGCAGGCGCGCACCAGCGATCTGGCACGGGCCGAACGCTGCAGCCAGCCGACCATGACCACGCGCGTGCAGCATCTGCAGGCGCAGGGCTGGATCGCACGCAGCACCGATCCGCAGGACGCCCGCGCCGCCATGCTCACGCTGACCGACGAGGGCCGCGCGGTGCTGGCCGATGCGCGGGGCGCGCGTGCGCGCGTGCTGCAGGCGCTGATGGCGCAGATGGACGCCAGCGAGCGCGAGCGCCTGCGCGATGCCACCGAGGCGCTCGCTGCGCTGCTGCAGCTTGCCTACACCGATCTTCCCGAAGATTCCAAAGCACCATGAACTTTTTTCATCAACCCAAGGCCGTGCTGGCCGTGGCCTTTGCCTGCGTCATCGCCTTCATGGGCATAGGTCTCGTTGATCCCATCTTGAAACCCATTGCCGACGAACTGGGCGCGACGCCCTCGCAGACCTCGCTGCTGTTCACCAGCTACATGGCGGTGATGGGCCTGGCGATGCTGATCACCAGCGTGGTCTCCAGCCGCCTGGGCGTGAAGCGCACGCTGCTCATCGGGCTGGTCGTCATCATCTTCGGCGCGGGGCTGGCAGGCGCGTCGGACTCCATCGGCGCCATCGTCGGCTGGCGCGCGCTCTGGGGCCTGGGCACTGCGCTTTTCGTGGCGACGGCGCTCACCGCCATCGTCACCAGCTCGCACGGCTCGGTGCGCGAGGCCATCATCTTTTACGAAGCCGCCCTGGGTGTGGGCATCGCCGCCGGGCCGTTGATCGGCGGGGTGCTGGGCTCCATCTCCTGGCGTGGCCCGTTCTTCGGTGTTTCCGTGCTGATGGCCCTTGCTTTCCTGGTGACGGCTTTCATTCTTCCAGAAGGCGGCACGCGCCCGCAGCCCAGCTCGCTGCGCGACCCCTTCCGCGCATTGGCGCACCCGGGCCTGCGCGGGGTCGCCTTCACGGCGCTCCTGTACAACTTCGGCTTCTTCACGCTGCTGGCCTACACGCCATTTCCGCTGGCCATGGGCGCGCAGCAGGTGGGGCTGGTGTTCTTCGGCTGGGGCGTGGCGCTGGCGGTGGCCTCGGTCTTCATCGCACCGCGCCTGCAGGAGCGCCTGGGCACGCTGTCCGCGGCCTTGCTGGCGCTGATGGGCTTTGCACTGGTGCTGGCGGCGATGGCGCTGTGGACGCAGAACAAGGCCGTCCTGGCGGGTGGCGTGGTGGTGGCCGGGCTGTTCCTGGGCGTCAACAACACGCTGGTGACCGAAATGGTGATGAACGCCGCGCCAGTGCAGCGCGGCGTGGCCTCGGCCGCCTACAGCTTCGTGCGCTTTGCCGGTGGTGCGGTGGCGCCGTGGCTGGCCGGCTTTCTGGGCGAGCGCATCAACGACCACGTGCCGTACTGGGTGGGCGCGGCGGCGGTGCTGGCAGCCGTGGCGGTGCTGGCGTCCAGCCGTCGGCATCTGAGCCACATCGACGCGGTGCTGACCCACGCACCCGCGTAAACCGTCAGGCCGGCCAGGCCATGCACCGGCCCTGCACGCGCACGCTGCCCTGCGTGTCGTGTGCCGGTGCCTGCAGCGTGGGCATGCGCAGGCGCAATGGCAGGCCGCCGGCCTGCAGGCTCACCACCGTGTGGTCGCCCCGGAACGAGCGGTGCAGCACCTGGGCGGCGACGCCGTCCGTGCCGTCGCTCCAGCACACCTGTTCGGGCCGCAGCATCACCTGAACCGCGGCCTGCAGCGTGCCGGCTTTCTCGTGCAGAGGCAGGCTGCCCAGCGCGCATTGCAGCGTCGTGCCCCGTGCCTCGCCCGGCAAGAAGATGGTGGAGCCCGTCAGACGCGCCACCGTCGCATCCGCCGGGCACCAGTAGACCTCTTCGGGGCTGGCGCACTGGCGGATGTGGCCGTTTTGCATCACGGCCACCTGGTCGGCGGTGCTGAAGGCCTCGACCGGGTCGTGTGTCACGAGGATCGTGGTCGCCCCCGTGCCGCGCAGGATCTGCACCACCTCTTCGCACAGGTTGTGGCGCAGATCCAGATCAAGCGCATTGAAGGGTTCATCGAGCAGCATCAGCGACGGCTTGGGCGCCAGGGCGCGGGCGAGTGCCACGCGCTGCTGCTGCCCGCCCGAGAGCTCATGCGGGTAGCGCTCGCCCAGGCCGGTGAGACCCGTGAGCGCCAGTACCTCCTGCAGGCGCTGGCGCCAGTCGCTGCCGCGCGCCAGCCCGTAGCGGATGTTTTCTTCCACCGTCAGGTGCGGGAACAGGGCGCCTTCCTGTGGCACGTAGCCAATGCTGCGCCGCTCCGGCGGCATGAAGCGGCTGGGCGAGGCCACGACGGTGCCGTCAAACGCGATGCTGCCCGCATCCACCGGCTCGAAACCGGCGATGAGGCGCAGCAGCGTGGTCTTGCCGCAGCCCGAAGGGCCCAGCAGCGCCAGCACCGAGCCCGAGGCCAGCCGCAGATCCACGCCGCGCAATATCTCGGTGGCGCCATACGCCTTGCGCAGCCCGTGCGCCGTCACCTGGCTCATCGCGTGGGATGCAGCATGCGCCGCGCAAACACCCAGACGGGAGCGATCGAGAGCACCACCAGCATGGCGGCAAAGGGCGCGGCAGCGGCGTATTCGCCGTCGTTGGTGTAGGACCAGACTTCGGTCGCGAGCGTCATCGTGCCGGTGGGCGCGAGCATCAATGTGGCGGTGAGTTCGCGCACCATCTGCAGCGCCATCAGCGCCAGCGCCGCGGCGATGCCGGGGGCGATGTTGGGAAGAACGATGGAGAAAAACACCTGCAGGGGCCGTTTACCAAGGCTGCGCGCCACGTTTTCAATCTGGGGGGGCAGCAGCTCGATCGAGCCGCGCAGCGACGATTGTGCCAGCGGCAGGTAGAGGATGGCGTAGGCGATGAGCAGCACCAGCAGGCTCTGGTAGATGCCGGGCACGAGCCGCAGCGACAGGAACACCAGCGCCAGCGCCACGACCACGCCGGGCAGGCCGTGCACGATGTAGGGCAGGCGTTCGGCCGCCTGCGCCCACTTGCTGCGCTGGCGCACCGCCAGCAGCACCAGCGGAATCGCCAGCACGCTGGTGAGCAGCGCGCCGCTGGTGGCAAAGGTGATGGAGCCGCGGATGGCGGGCCAGAGCGCTTCATGACCGCCGCCGGCCGAGCTGCCGGTGAGCAGCCAGTAGCCCAGCGTCCCCAGCGGCATGCCGAGCGAAAGCGCGCCGAGCAGCGCGAAAGCAGCGAGCACCCCGGCCAGCCGCCAGCCGCGCAGGCGCACCAGATGCGGCTGGCGTACCGCACCGCGCCCCACATGGGCGATGCGCCGCTGCCCGCGCAGACGCATCTCCAGCCAGGCGGCGGGCAGGCACAGCAGCATCAGAACGATGGAGAGCGCGGCCGCGGTGGCGCTGTCGAAGTGCAGCTCGTACGACTCGAAAATGGCCGTCGTGAAGGTCTGCACGCGCAGGAAGGCGAGCGCGCCGAACTCGGCAAACATGTGCGTGAGCACCAGCAGCGCCCCGCCACCGAGCGCCGGCATGAGCTGCGGCAGCAGGGCGCGCCGGAAGGTCTGCCAGGGTCCGGCGCCGAGCGAGCGGGAGATGTCTTCGAACCCCGGATCGGTGCTGCGCAGCGCCGCCGCGACCGGCAGGTACACCAGAGGGTAGCTGGTGAGCGTCAGCACCATGATGGCGCCGCCCAGGTTCTGGAACAGGGTGCCGATGGACGCCCAGGCGTAGCTGGCGACAAACGCCGGCAGCACCAGCGGCAGCGCGGCGGCCACGCGCCAGAAGTTGCGCAGCGGCAGATCGGTGCGCTCCACGCACCAGGCCACGCCAAGCCCAATTCCAATGGTAAGCAGCGTCACACCTGCGCCAAGCGCTACGGTATTTATAAGCAACTGCAAGGTGCGCAGCCGCAGCAGCTCCGCCAGCACGTCCGCAAGGCCCGCCTGCGCCGTGCGCACGGCCACATAGACCAGCGGCAGCGAGATCAGCAGCACCGGCACCAGCGCCGCCAGCGGCAGCCATGAGAGGCGCCGGCGCCGGTGGCGCGGCGCTGCGGCTGGCGGTGGCGCAGAGGAGCTCAGGGGCAAGGAAGCAGCCGGGCTGTCCATGTCGGCGATTCGCGTGTTGCCGTGGCGCTACGCCTGGCCTTACGCCAGGCCGGCTTCGCGGCGCAGTTCCAGGGCCTCTTCGGCGCCCTTGAGGCTGGGCGGGTTCACTTTTGGGGGATGCAGATCGCCGAAGGGCCTGAGGCCGAACGAGGGCTGGACCTGTGGGTTCATCGGCCACTCGGCCGCCGCCCTGGTGAGGATTTCCTGGCCGGGCACCCCGGCCATGAAGGCTGCCAGCTTCTGCGCCGCCTCGACATTCTTGGCGGTCTTGAGGATGCCCATGGCGGAGACGGTGACCAGCGCACCGGGGTCGCCGTTGCCGGAAAAATGGATCGCCGACTGCATCTTGTCCGCGCCTTTTTCCTGTGCCAGGTTGTACCAGTAATAGTTGTTGATCAGCGCCGTCGCGATCTCGCCGCGCTCCACCGCCGTCATCGCGGCCTTGTTGCTGCCATAAGCCTCGCCGTATTGCTTCAGGCCCTTGAGCCAGGCCAGCGCCGTATCCCGGCCCTTGAGCGCGCTGATCGCGACGATCTGCTGCTGGAAGGCGCCGCTGGTGGGCACGTAGGCGACGCGCCCCTTCCAGGCGGCGGTGGCCATGTCGAGGACGGAGGCGGGCAGTTCGCTTTCCTTGACCATCTTCTTGTTGTAGGCGGTGACGCGGCAGCGCGCCGTCACGCCGCTCCAGTACCCGTCGGGGTCGCGGTAGCCGGCACGTACCTGCTCCAGCGTGGCGGGCGCGAGCCTGGCCAGAAGACCGCGCTCGGCCAGCGCCGCCACGGGCGGGCTTTCCTCGGAGAAGAACAGGTCGGCGGGTGAGCGCGCGCCTTCTTCGATGATCTGGTTGGCCAGCTGGATGCTGCTGCCCTTGCGGCTTTCCACCTTGATGCCGGTGGCGGCCGTGAAGGCGTCCAGCAGCTTCTGCGTGGTCGCCTTGTGCTGGCCGTTGTACAGAACGATGGGGCCTTGGTCGGCAGCGAAGGCGCTGGCGGTCCAACCGGGCAGGGCGCCGGCGATACCCAGGGAGAGGCCGCGCTGAAGCACGGTGCGGCGGGTGGAGTGGTGCATGGAGTGGATGGGGAAAGTGGTTGGGTTGCGATATTTTAAACAAGAATTATTCGTATTCCTGAAAAAAATGCCGGCAAAAGATGTCAAACCGCTACCGGCAGCACACCGTTTTCCTTGATTTCCTCCATCACCACATAGCTGTTGCTCTGCGCCGGCACCGGAATCTGGCGCAGGATATGGCCCAGCAGCTCGCGGTATTCGCGCATCGCCGTGAGGCGCACTTTCACCAGGTAGTCGAAGCTGCCCGAGATCAGGTGGCACTCGATCACGCGCGGCTCCAGCAGCAGCGCCTGGCGCACCGCCTCGAAGGTTTGCGCGGATTTGGACGACAGCGTGAGCTCGACGAACACCAGCAGTCCGCGGCCCAGCGCCTCGGGGGCCACGCGCGCCTGGTAGCCGGTGATCACGCCTTCGCGCTCCAGGCGCTTGACGCGCTCGGTGCAGGGCGAGGTGGTCAGGCCAATGCGCTGCGCCAGTTCGGTCATCGGCAGCCGTCCCTCGCGCTGCAGCGCATCGATGATTTTCTGGTCAAGACGATCAAGCTCAATCATGGTTACCTTTGAAATGCCTGAATGAAAGTGATTTTTGCTGAATGCTAAGCATTTGGCTAGCAGTTTCAGTGAGTCTTTCTGCGCTGTTTTGCCTAAACTTTCAGCAATTCAAGAGAGTCCAAAGCGGTGGAGGCACACCATGAAAGTTCTGGTACTGGGCGGTGGGGTGATCGGGGTCAGCACGGCGTACTACCTGGCGCGCGCCGGGGCGGATGTGACGGTGCTCGAACGCGAAAGCGGCGTGGCGCTGGAAACCAGCTTCGCCAACGCCGGGCAGGTGTCGCCGGGCTACAGCACGCCCTGGGCGGCGCCCGGCATTCCGCTGAAGGCGCTCAAGTGGATGCTCCAGAAGCATGCGCCGCTGGCCATACGCATGGATGGTTCGCTGTTCCAGTTGCGCTGGATGGCGCAGATGCTGCGCAACTGCACCGATGCGCGCTACGCCGTCAACAAGGAGCGCATGACGCGCATCGCCGAATACAGCCGCGATTGCCTGCGCCGCTTGCGCCAGGACACGGGCATAGCCTACGAGCAGCGCACGCAGGGCACGCTGCAGGTGTTTCGCACCGCCAAACAGCTTGCCGCCGCGCACCGCGACACGGAGGTGCTGGATGAATGCGGCGTGCCCTACCGCATGATGACCGATGCGGGCGCGCTCACCGAATACGAACCCGCGCTGGCCCATGCCAAAGGCCTGGTCGGCGGCCTGCAGCTGCCGGGCGATGAAACCGGCGATTGCCAGCGCTTCACCACCGGACTGGCCGAGAAAGCGAAGGCACTGGGCGTGAAGTTCCGCTTTGGCGTTCAGATTGCCGAGGTGCAGCAGCGCCGTGGCCAGATCAGCGGTGTGCGGCTGGCGGGCGATGCGCGCGAGGTGCTGACCGCCGACCGCTACGTGCTGGCGCTGGGCAGCTATTCACGCGCGATGGCGCAGGCCCTGGGCCTTGACTTGCCGGTCTATCCGGTCAAGGGCTATTCGCTCACCGTCCCGCTGGTCGATGAAAGCCGCGCGCCGGTCTCTACCGTGATGGACGAGACCTACAAGATTGCGATCACCCGGTTTGACCAGCGCATCCGCGTGGGCGGCATGGCCGAACTCGGCGGTTTTGATCTGCGCCTGAACCCCGCGCGCCGTGCCACGCTGGAGATGGTCACCAACGGCCTGTTCGCCGGTGGCGGCGATCTGAGCGCCGCGCAGTTCTGGACCGGTCTGCGTCCCATGACGCCCGATGGCACGCCCATCGTCGGCGCCACGCGCATCCCCAATCTGCTGCTGAACACCGGCCACGGCACGCTGGGCTGGACCATGGCGGCCGGCTCGGGCAAGCTGGTGGCGGACATCACGCTGGGCCACACCCCGGATATTTCCACCTCCGGCCTGGGTCTGGACCGCTATGATGACGATAGCGGCAGGCGCATGGTGGTAGCTGGCCACAGGCCGGTACACGCATGAAAATGCGGTCATTCCCATTCCAGATCATTCGAGTACGCGAAGGCGAAGCGAAGACAGTGCTGCAGCACGGCGAGCGAAGCCGACAAAGTAATTGGTTGATCTGGAAAGGGAATCAGACAAAGCGCTTGATCATCGCCATGATCTGCCCAAACTTCGGGCCATAGGGCGGGTAGAACACCTCGCCTACATTGAAGCGCGACTGGGTAAACACTGGCTTTTCCATGCTCAGGCGCGCAAAGCCGGATTCGGAATGGTAGGCACCCCAGCCGCTGTGGCCCACGCCGCCAAACGGCAGGTTCTCGTGCGCGAAGTGCATCAGCGTGTCGTTGATGCACACGCCGCCGCTCACGGTGCCCGAGAGGATGCGCTCCTGCGCCTTGGCATCGGTTCCGAACCAGTACAGCGCCAGCGGCCTCGGCCGCGCGTTGATGTGGGCGATGGCCTCCTGCGGGCTTTCGCAGGCGATCACGGGCAGGATGGGGCCGAAGATTTCCTCCTGCATCAGCGCGCAGTCTTCGGGCACGTCAAAGGCCAGCAGCGGCCTGAGCTGGCGTGATGGACTTTTGCCGACGCTGTCCGGGCCGATATCGATGATGTGGGCGCCCCGGCTGCGCGCTTCAGCAATGGCTTTCTGCAGGCGTTCGTATTGCGCGTCATTGATGATGGCGGCGTAGTCCGGGTTGTCGGCAATGCTGGGAAAGAGCCGCGCCACCGCCTCGCGCATGGCCTGCGCCAAGGCGTCGTGCTGCGCCTTGGGCAGCAGCAGGTAGTCGGGCGCGATGCAGGTCTGCCCGGCGTTGAGCAGCTTGCCGTGGGCAATTTTCAGCGCCACCTCCTTGACCGAGGCCGAGGCATCGACGATGCAGGGCGATTTGCCGCCCAGCTCCAGCGTCGTCGGCGTGAGGTTGCGCGCCGCGGCCTGCGCCACCAGCCGTCCGGTGGCGGTGGAGCCGGTGAAGACCAGGTGATCGAACGGCAGGGCGGCGAAGGCCTGCGCCATCTCGGCGCCGCCCAGGTGCACGCTCAGCTCCTCATCGGAAAAATGGCTGTGGATCAGCCTGGCCAGCAGGCCGGAGGTCTCGGGCGTGTGCTCGCTGGGTTTGAGCAGCACGCGGTTGCCCGCGGCCAGCGCCGTCGCCACCGGCCCCAGCGCGAGCTGCACCGGGTAGTTCCAGGGCGACATCACGCCCACCACGCCCAGCGGCTGGCGCATCACACAGGCCTTGGCGGGCTGCAGGTAGAAGGGCGTGGAGACCGCGCGCGGCTGCATCCACTGCTCCACGTGGCTATCGAGCTGGTGCAGCATGGCGCGCAGCACGAAGAGGTCGGCGATTTCGGTGAGCGCGGCCGAGCGCATGCCGAAATCCTGCTGCACGGCCTCGGTCAGCGCCTGGGCGTTGTCCTGCACCAGCGTGCGCAGGCGCCGCAGGCGGTCCTTGCGCAGGGCCAGCGGGGTCTCGGGTTGGGAGCGGGTGGCTTGGTGCTTGAGGGTGAAAAGCTCTTGCAGCCGATCGAGGTGTTGTTCTTGGGTGTCGCAGGCAATCGTCATGGATTCTCGGTCGGGGCGGCCTCGGCCGGTTTGCGGGGAGCGCGCTTGCGCGGCGCCGCTTTTTGCGCGGGTGCGGCTTGCTTCGCCGGGGTGGTCTTCTTCGCGGTGGCCGTTTTCTTGGCGGGTGCGGCCTTCCTGGGGCGGAAGGCCTGCTCCAGTTCATCCATCGCCTCGCCCAGATACACGGCGATGCGCTGCACGCTGGGCACCGAGGCGTGGCAGGCGGTGAAGCCGAAGTTCATTTGCCCGTTGTAGCTCTGGCAGGTGATGTTCATCGCCTGCCCATGCGTCACGATGGAAGCGGGGTACACCGCCAGCAACTGGGCACCCATGAAGTACAGCGGCTTGGCGGGGCCGGGCACGTTGGAAATCGTCATGTTGAACATGGGCGGAGTACGCCCGCCCATGCCCAGCAGCAGAGCCAGGATGGTGGGCGCCATGAGCAGCATGGTGTACTGCGTCATCGCCAGGCGCGGCAGGCTTTGCACATGGGCCTTGGCTTCGTGTGCGGAAGCCTGGACGGTCTGCAGGCGCAGCCTGGCATCTGCGATATCCGTGCCCATGGTGGCCACGATGAAGCTGATGGCATTGCCCGTGCCGTCGTCGTCGCTGGGACGCACGGAAATCGGGATACCGGCCGTCAGAGGCTTGTCGGGCAGCGCGTCCCGCTCCAGCAGGAAGCGCCGCAGCGCGCTGCCGCACAGCGTCAGCACCACGTCGTTGAGCGTGGCGCCGGAGGCTTCGCAGACGGCGCGCATGCGTTCCAGCGGCACCTGCTGGGTGGCAAAGCGCCGCTTTCCGTGCACCCGGCCGTTGAAGAGGGATTGCGGCGTGTTGAAGGGCACGGCCAGCCCCTCGGAGGGGTCGCCGATGCGCCGCACGATCTTGCCGAAGGCGGATGCCAGATGCGGCAGGGTTTCCGCGCTCAGGTTCAGGGCTTTCATCGCCATGGCAGTGGCCTGCGCGATGGAGGGCTCGGGGCGCTCCCTTCTTTCCCTGGCGGGGTTCACCGATGCCCCCTGGTCCCAGAAAGGCGCCTGCTGAAGGCTGGCCTTCTGGCTGGCGGACATGGCCTTCTGCAACAGCTTCATGCCGCTGACGCCATCGATCAGCGCATGGTGCATCTTGATGAACAGGCCGAAGCGGTTGTCTTCCAGCCCCTCGATGAGGGTGCACTCCCAGGGCGGTCGCGTGAGGTCGATGGGGGTGCTCTGCAGTCGCCCCACCAGCTCGCCCAGCTCGCGCTCGCCGCCGGGCCAGGGCAGGGCGGCATGGCGGATGTGGTATTCCAGATCGATGTCCTCGGTCTGCACCCAGGTGGCCAGCGGGTTGATCGTGACGGCGGATTTGAGTTTCAGATTCCACGGCGCGGTGAAGCGGTTGTGCGCGCGGAAATCCGTCAGCATGGTGCGCAGGTAGTCGCGCGGCGCGTCTTCGGGCAGCTGGAACACCAGCAGCCCGCCGACGTGGTTGGGCGTGACACGCGAATCGGTCACCAGCCAGGAGAGGTCCACCGGGTTGAGTCGCTTTTTTTCCATGGTGCTATGCCTCTGGGGTCATGCCTGCGGCAGCCGCTTCATGCCGCTGCTGCGGCGGTCTTGCGGCCAGCGGCCGGGCGCGCCTTCCTGGCGGGCGGCGTGGCCGGTGCCTTGGCGGGTGCTTTGGCGGCGGCCTTCTGGACCGGTGCGGCGGTCTTTTTCGCCGGGGTGCTGGCCACGGCCTTGCTCTTGGCCGGGGTGGCGGCGCGCTTGCGCGGTGCGGGCTTGGCGGACTTGACGGGCGTGGCCCCGTTCCAGGTCTTGAGCGCCTTGCGCGCGAGCTTCACCACGTTGGCGATGTCCTCGTCGGTGTACATGCCCTTGACGCCCGAGATGGCCGAGAGCTTCATGCCGTGCTTGATGCCGAGCTTGTAGATCTCCTTGACTTTCTCCCATTCGGTATCGCGCCCGACGGTGAAGACCTCGAAGCGGCCTTCCAGCGCCAGCACGATGGTCTCGGCCAGGCAGGCGTACACCACGTTGGGTGGCAGGCCGATGTTCTTGAGGCCCTTGACCTTGGTCGGCAGCTCGATCTCGCCCGATTCGATCACCAGCACGTCCGGGCGCTTGGCCACTTCCTCGGGCGGCAGATCGAGCGGGCGGGCCACGTCGGTGATGACGCAGCCGGGCTTGACCTTGGTGATGTCCAGAATCTTCTTGCCGGCCCCCGAGGTGGAGGTGACGATCATGTCCATGGTGTTCAGCAGCGATTCGTAATCGGTCGAGCAGACCACCCTGGCGTCGGGCGTGTCCTCCAGGATGGATTTCTTGAGCTGCTCCAGCTTCTTCATGTCGCGCCCGGCGATCACCACCTCGTCAAACGCCATCGCCAGCAAGCGGGCGCTGACCGAACCGATGGAGCCCGAGGCGCCTATCACCATGGTCTTGGCCATCACCTTCTTGGTCTTGGGATCGAGCTGCACCAGGCCCATGCGCTTCATCGCGTCGGCCGCGGCCCAGAGCGCGCCCGAGGCCGAGTAGCTGTTGCCCGTGGTGATCGGCAGGCGCGAGCGCTTGGCGACGGTGACGCCCGCATCGCCCACCACCTTGGTGAAGGCGCCCAGTCCCATGATCTGCGCGCCCATCTTCTCCGCCAGGCGCGAGGCGGCGAGCAGGCGGCGGTAGGTGAACTCGGGGCTGCGCGCGAGCATCTCGCGCGGCGTGCCGCCCACGGTGATGAGCCAGCCTTCGGCCTCGGCGCCCGTGGGCGAAATGATGTTCTCCATCTTGCAATAGACCCAGGGCGGCATGTGCGCGGCCATGCTCTCGACCCGGTTCATGATGAACTTGGGCGTGGCCTTGGGGATGGGCAGGCCCTTGCGGATGAACTCCTGGCTCAGCGGGTGGATCACGAAGGCAAAGCGGCGGATGTCGCGGAACTTGCCGGTGGGGTGCAGCAGGCGCGGCTTCAGATCGAGCTCGTCCATGATTTCGGTGAAATCGTCGTCCGACACATCCTCGGGCGACTTGCCGAGCTTGGCCAGGATCATGGCCTCGATGACGTTCACGCCCACCACATGTTCGAACAACATGGGCGAGACATCGATCACCAGGTTGACCTTGCAATGCTTGAAGAAGGCCAGGCGGTCGTCGTCCACCGCCGAGGTGATGACGGTCTTGCCCTCTAGGTTGGCGGGGCTGCCCGCCGCCTTGATCTCGTGGAAGGTGCCGACGATGACATGCGACTTCTGCACCGCCGCGGCCAGGCGGTTGTTCTTGAAGGCGGTCAGCATCGATTCCAGCAGCTCGCCGGGCTTGCCCGAGAGCACCAGATCGCGCCCTTTGGCGTACAGCTCCAGCTGCGTGAGCGAGGTCAGCAGCTTGGGCGCGCCGGTCTGCGCCAGCGCATCGGCAAACTGCAGATTGGGCGTGTAGTCCGACAGCGCGACGGCCATGTCGTAATTGCGCATGCCGCTCAGGAACAGCACGATGTTGTTGTTGAAATAGTCCTTGAGCTCATGCTGCACCTGGCGCACCGCGTGCACCTGCAGCAGGCGGCGCAGCGTGGCGCCCGTGGTGGCCGGCACGCGCGTGACGACGTTGAGCAGGCGCCGCGTCTCGGCGTTGATCAGCGTGTTCTGGCCCACATGCCAGTGGTCACCGATTTCGCCCAGGCCAATGGCGTCCGCGCTGTTCTGGTGGCGGCGCAGCAGCTCCCAGGCCTTGGTGGTGTCGTTGTCGGCGCCCAGACGCTTGACCTGGAAACTCTCGCCCAGGAAATCGGTGGTGAAGCTGAAATCCTGTCTGGAAGAACCGAGCGATACGGTGACGATTTTTTTCATGGTGTGTCTCCTGATGGGTATTTATGAGGTTTTTTTGGCTGCAGCGCGCTTGGGTGCTGCGGTTGCAGCTCCTTTTTTGGTAGTTGCCTTGCGGGCTGCCTTGGGTGCCGCGCCGGCTTTGGTGGGCTTGGCCTTGGCGGCGGCGGGCTTTTCAGGCTCTGCGGGCAGCAGGCTGCGTATCAGCGCCTCGCACTGGCTTTGCGTCATGTAGCGCGGCACGGGGTAGCCGGTGTGCGCCTCCTTCAGCGCGGCGCGTGCCAGGGCGGGGATGTCCTCCTTGCGCAGCGCCTGCAGGTGTCCGGGAATGTGCAGGGTGTGCAGCAGCGCATCGACCGCGTCGAGGAAAGCCTGCGCGCGCCGGGGCCTGGAAAGGCCCTCGACGTCCTGGCCCGTCTTTTCGGCCAGCAGCGCCAGCCGGTCCTCGATGGCCGGCGCGGAAAACCGCAGCACATGCGGCAGAACGATGGCATTGGCCAGGCCGTGCGGTGTGTGGTAGCGCCCGCCGAACTGGTGCGCGATCGCGTGCACATAGCCGACGTTGGCACGCGTGAAGGCCATGCCGGCGAAGGTGGAGGCCAGCGCCATCTGCTCGCGCGCCTGCAGATCCGTGCCGGTGGAATACGCCGTGGGCAGGTTTTTGAAGATCATGCCGACGGCCGCCAGCGCCAGGCTGTCGGTCTGCGGGCTGGCCCAGCGGCCGATGAAGGCCTCCACCGCGTGGGTGAGGGCGTCCACGCCGGTGGCGGCGGTGACCGCGGGCGGCAGGCCCGCCATCAGCACCGGATCGAGCGCCGCCATGCGCGGCACCATGCGGGTATCGACGATGACCAGCTTGGACTGGCGCTCGGGATCGGCCACCACGGCGGCCACGGTCACCTCCGAGCCGGTGCCCGCGGTGGTGGGCACGGCATAGATCGGCACTGGGCCGTGCAGGCCCTTGAAGTAGCCCGCCAGCTGGCGCAGCCGCTTGCCGGGGTTGCTGATCGCCAATGCTATTGCCTTGGAAGCGTCTATCGACGAACCTCCGCCGATCGCGACGATGGCATCGCAATCGTTTTCCTGAAAGCACTGGATGCCGCGTTCGATCAGCGGAATCGGCGCGTCGGGCGTGATTTCGTCGAACAGGGCGAATGCCACCCCGGCTTTGCTGAGTTCCCCGGTCAGGCCGCGGTGCAGGCCCAGCTGCACCAGCACCTTGTCGGTGACGATGAGGAGCTTCTGGTGGCCAAAGCCGGCAATCGACTGGCCCAGGCGGATGCTGGCATCCGGCCCGACCAGCAGCGTGGGCTGCGGGATGGGCAGCCAGCGGGTGACTTTGCCGGCGCCTTTCATCAGGGCGCCCAGGCCCGCCTTCTGGGCCGATTCGGGGATGAGGTCAAGCAGCATTTTTGCGGGTTCCGGTTTTCTTGGGAGGGGACTTGCGCGCCGTCGTTGCGCGCTTGGCGGCGGGTGCGCGTTGGGCGGTGGCAGCGGGCTGCGCATCGGCAGGTGCTTGGGCTTTCTTGCCTGAAGCCTTGGCAGGAGGGCGGTTCTGGCTGAAGTCCACCGCCATGTCAAAGCCCTTGCGCGTGAATTCCAGCACCTCGGCAAATTGCGCGTCGCTGAGCTTGCGCGCCATGTCGTTGGCGCGGTAGAGGTTGGCCATCTCGCGCTCGCGCATGCCTTGCACCACCAAAAGGCCTATGCCCATGTCTTCCAGCGTGCGCCAGAGTCTGGGGTTGTATTTGCGCGTGAGCGTCATCACCAGCGAGAGCGGGTCGCGCCGCCCCAGCACCGCCGCCAGCCGCAAGATGACCTCAAAGGGCAGCGCCACCTTGCCCTGCTCGGCCTGTTCGATCAGGCTGGGGTCCTTCAGGTCGATGGCCGTGCCCAGCTCCGCCAGTGTCATCCCGGCGGATTCGCGCCATTGGCGCAGCTGCTGCCCGGCCTGGGCCACGGCGGCCTTTTTCTTGGGGTCGCTCAGGCTCGATTGCGTCACGTTCAGGCTCAGGTCCGTGAGCTGGCCCGCGGTCTGCAAAAAGGTGCCGGCCCAGCCTTTGGCCTGGTGGATCAGGCTCAGCCAGCGCGGGTCTTCCGGGGCTTGCTTCTTGACGGATGGGGGCATTGGGTGTCTCCTGCGATGGCGATGGTTTTTTTATGTCCCAGGCGTGACGATACCCAAACTCAGACGCCCTCTGCCGCTTTTGCGCCGCGGCGGGTTTCGATCCACGTGAGGATGCGGGCCAGGAGCCGCGGATCGCGCGCCATGGCGACATGGCCGACACCTGCAACCAGCCAGTTCTGTCCGGTTGCCAAGGTCGCCGTGGCGGGCGGGAAAACGATCTGGTCGGTTTGCGCATGCACACTCAGTCGCGCAAGCTCCGACAGGCGTTCGCTCTGCTCGGTTTCGCGTTGCTGCAAGGCCTGCAGCCAGGGGCTGTCCGGGTGCATCTGCCGTCCGTTGGGCGTGCGGGCGAGCCTGGACAGCCAGGTACCGCGGTGCGGCGTGCCCAGCGTCACGATGCCGGCGATGCGCTGCTCGGCATCGGGCGTTGCCGCGGCCCAGGCGCGCGCCACCAGGCCGCCCATGCTGTGGCACACCAGCCAGGGCTTTGCATCGCCCAGCGCCTGGGCGCGCGTGACGGCTTCTTCCACCAGTGGAATGTAGGCATCGATGGAGCCGAACACCGGCTCCAGATTGACGCTGGCATAGGGCCATCTTTGCTCGCTGAGCTCGCGCATCCAGCGCCGCCAGATGCCGCGGTTGCAGACATAGCCATGGATGAGCACCAGCGGGGATTTCGTGCTGTCGTGTGATCCGCCCGGCAGGCTGTCGGGGTAGTCGCGCCAGCGCAAGGCCTGTTCGTAGGCGAAGACCCTCAGACAGGCCCGCGCTTCGCGCAGCGCGGCCCCCCAGAGGCCGGGCCAGGCGACTGCGGGCGTGGGGTCTGCCCATCGCCGGCTGATGCTGCGCGCCAACAGCATGAGCAGTACCTGGCTGAGCGCGAGCACGGCCAGCAGCAGCAGCGCGGCCACGGGCAGCAGCAGCCAGAGGGATAGGTCGGCCGCGCGGGGCCACAGGCGCAGCAGCAGCACGAAAAAAAGCACGCCGCAAAGCAGCATCCAGCGCTCGCGCAGAGCGAGGGCGGAGCGTGCGGAACGGGTGGGGTTCGTTGCTGGCTGCATGTTGGGTGCGTAGCATAGTCAGTGCACCGCGGGCTTTCAAGGGTCAACTCTAGAGTGGACACTCTACATGCCGCAGGGCTTGCGGCCCATGATGCCCTTGTCGCTCTTTGCCCTTGTTTCAACGCTGCGCGCCATGTCTTCTGCCCTTTCACCCGGCCATGCCCAGGCCATCCGCGAGCACCTGAAGGAAATCCGGCGCTTGCGGGTGCTGGCGGCGGACGACGGACTGCTGGATGCCGTCACCGCCATCAAGCAGTTTCAGACCCGCCGTTTCGCGGCCACCTATGCCGATTGCCTGCGGGGCGGGCCGATGTGCCCGGCAGCGCAGTTCTTCCTGGACGAGCTCTACGGCCCGCATGATTTTTCGCAGCGCGACGCGCAGTTCGACCGCATCGCCGGCAGCATAGAGCGGTTGTTTCCGGCGCATGTGGGACAGCTCGCCGAAAACCTGGCACGCCTGCATTGCCTGTCGGAAACCCTGGACCTGGAGATGGCGCGCCACTGGCTGTCATGTTCGCCCGCCTCTGCCCCGGACGAACGCTATGTGGCCAGCTGGCAGCAGACCGGCGCTGCCCGGCGGCGCGAGGAGCAATTGCAGCTGGCGACCGAGCTTGGCCAATCGCTTTCGCAGCTCACGCGCATCAAGGCCCTGCGCCTGGCGCTGCGCATGATGCGGGCCCCGGCCAGGGCGGCGGGCCTGGCAGCGTTGCAGTGCACGCTGGAGGCGGGCTTTGATGCGTTTGCCGCGCTGCCCGATGCGCAGGCCTTTCTGTCGCTGGTTCACGAGCGTGAAACGCAGGGCATACGCAGCCTGTTCCAGAGCGACCGCGCCGCCGCGCTTGCCTGGCTGCGCTCGCAGATGGGCGACGGGTAAAGGGCGCATTTTCTAGACTGCACGCTCTACCAAACAGCAAACACCGCCACTACAGTTCCCTCCATCGCACTACCTTTTTCACAGGAGATTTCCATGGCCACCAAGAAGACTGCCTCCACCGCTTCGGCTAAGCGTCCCGCCGCTTCCAAGACGGCTTCCAAAACCACTTCCAAGGCGGCTGGCAAGACAGCTGGAAAGAAGGCATCGGCCAGCAGGAAGACGCTGCCCTATCCCTTCGCCAACCTGCCGCTGCCCGCGCCGCTCAACGAGAAGGCGCAGCAGATCTGGGCCGCCGGCCTCGCGGCCTTTGCCAACGCGCAGGCCGAGGGCGGCAAGGTGGGCCAGCTGTTTGAAACGCTGGTCCAGGAAGGCCAGTCGCTGCAGCGCAAGGCGCAGGACCTGGCCGGCATGCGCGTGCAGAAGGCGCAGGACCGCATCAACTCCCTGGCCAAGGACATCACCGCCACCGCCGCGGGCAAGCTGGACCGCTTCGAAGGCATTTTCGAAGGTCGCGTGGAGCGCGTGATGGACAAGTTCGGCGTGCCCTCGGCGCGTGAAATGGGCCAGCTGCTCTCGCGCATCGAAGAACTCAACGAGCGCGTGGTGCAACTGACCCAGGCCATCACCGGCCAGGCCGTGGCCCCCGTGAAGAAGGCGCGTGCCGCCACGGCCAAGCCGGCCGCCAAGGCGCCTGCCGCAAAAAAGGCGGCTGCCAAGAAAAGCGCCGCCAGGCAAGCCAAGCCGAAGACGGCGTTTGACGAGGTTCAAAAGGCCTGAGCCAGCCGTGCATGAACGCGCGCGGGCACCGCTTGCGGTTGACCTGCGCGGCGGCACCCCCGAGAATGCATTTCGGCGGCATGAAGGACACCCTTTGTGCCGCCGTCTGTCTATCTGAACCCCTGATACCAGCGCATGCCCACCAAAGCCAAGGCCTTGTCTGAACCACCGAAAAAGCCCCGGGTTGCACTGGCGCTGGCCGGCGGCGGCCCGCTGGGGGCGATCTACGAAATCGGCGCGCTGTGCGCGCTCGACGAGTGCCTGCGGGGCCTCAGGCTGCACCAGTGCAGCGACTACATCGGCGTATCGGCCGGGGCCTTCATCGCGGCGGGCCTGGCCAACGGCATCCGCCCGCGGGACATGTGCCACATGTTCATCGACGACCCGCTGGCCGACGAAGACTTCAACCTGAACGCGCTGCTGCGCCCGGCCTGGGGCGAGATGCAGGGCCGTGCGGCGCGCGCGCCCTGGCTGCTGGCGCAAGGCCTGTGGGGCTGGGCCGCGCAAGGCCATTCGCTGGGCAGCATCCTGGAAACGCTGGGCCCGGCGCTGCCGACGGGCCTGCTGGACAACGAGGCCGTGCACCGCGAGATCGAGGCGCTGCTCACGCGCAAGGGGCGCTGCAACGATTTCCGCAAGCTCAAGGCCAGCCTTACTCTGGTGGCCACCGATCTTGACAGCGGCGACGCCGCGCCCTTTGGCCAGCCGGGCTGGGACCATGTGCCCATCTCGCGCGCCATCGTCGCCAGCGCGGCCTTGCCCGGGCTGTTCCCGCCGGTGCGGATCGACGGGCGCCACTATGCCGACGGCGCGCTCAAGAAGACCATGCACGCCTCGATCGCGCTGGAGCGTGGCGTGGATATCCTGATTTGCCTCAACCCGCTGGTGCCGTTCCTGGCCAACCCGGGCGTGGCGGAGCGCGAGCGCATTCCGCCCTTGGTGCGTGGCGGCCTGCCCGTGGTGCTGAACCAGACCTTCCGCTCGCTGATCCATTCCCGGCTCGAACTGGGCATGAAGCATTACGCGCAGGATTACCCCGACACCGACATCGTGCTGCTCGAACCCGACCACCGCGATGCGGAGATGTTCCTGGCCAACACCTTCAGCTACCGCCAGCGCCGCGAGCTGGCCGAGCATGCCTACCAGCAGACCCGGCACTGGCTGCGCCTGAACGCGGTGCGGCTCACGCAATTGTTCGCGCGCCATGGCATGGGCTTCGATGCTGAAACGCTGCATGACAAAAACCGCCATCTGGTCGTTGGCATGCTCCAGAGCCCCGCACCCGCCGCACGTCTGAATGCGGTGCTGGATGCACTGGAAGCGGCCATGAAGACCGGGCTTGCACACAGGCGCGCGCCCGCATGAAGCCGCGCAAGGCCCACCCCACGGCGGAGCGCATCCTGGCGGCGACGCTGGCGCTGTACAACCGCTTTGGCGAGGCCAACGTCTCCACCGGGCTCATCTCCAGCGAGCTGGGTATCAGTCCCGGCAACCTCTATTACCACTTCCCGGCCAAGGAAGAACTGACCAATGCGCTGCTGGAGCGCTACATGCGCACCGTCGAACCCCTGGTGCAGGCGGCTGCCGAGGTGAGCGGTCTGGAGGACGCGTGGTTCCTGCTGCACACCTGGCTGGAACATATCCGCGACTACCGCTTCATCTACCGCGACATCAGCGACCTGATTTCGCGCAACCGGCATCTGGAGCAGCAATTCCGGCATCTGCTGGACCGCAAGCAGCAGGCCATGCAGGCCATGGTCGGCGGGCTGGAGCGCCATGGCGTCATCGACATCGCGGGTGGTGAACGCGAGCGCCTGAGCGGCCAGCTGGTCTTCACCATCAACTACTGGCTCAATTTTGAATACGCGCTGCAGCCGCGGCTGGACGAGCAGCCCGAGCATGCGCAACAATGCCTGGTGCGCGGCGCCTGGCAATTGCTGGGGCTGCTCGCCCCCTACGTTCGCAGCGACGCCCGCCCGGAGCTGGACCGCCTGATGCAGCTCTACCGGCTGCCTGCCGGCGGCCCGCCGCGCTGATGCGGGCCGCCATCCTCAACCACCCCTTCAGGAGCCACCGTGGCCGTCATTCAGCTTCAGCGTGAACACCAGCTCGGCATGGCACAGGCGCGGCGCATGGCGGCGCAGTGGCAGGCGCGGGTGGAGCAGGAATTCGACATGCGCTGCGCGGTGGAGAAGGGCAAGGCCCAGGACAGCATTGCTTTCGAGCGCCCGGGCCTGAAAGGGCGGCTGCGGGTGACCGCGTCGCACTTTGATCTGCAGGTGCAGCTGGGCCTGCTGATGGGTGTCTTCAAGCAGCGCATCGAGAGCGAGATCATCGACAACCTCGATCAACTGCTGAGCGCGCACGCGGCCGAATCCAAGGCCAAGCCAAAACCCAGGGCCAGGCCCAGGGCAAAGGCCTGATCCGGGTCTGTCGGGCGGTTTTCAGCTCAGCGATTCGATCAGGTCCACATACCCCTGCATCGCCTGATCGGCGCTGGTACCCTTGAGGCCGTCCCACGCATCCCACTTGGCGCGGCCGACCGGGTCGAGCAGACCGGGGCGCTTGCCGCTGCTGTCGCCCTCGGTGGCCTGCTTGTACAGCGCGTAGATTTTCAGCAGCGTTTTGTTGTCCGGCCGCTCGGAAAGTTTCTTCGAGTTGGCGACGGCGGTCTTGAACTGGGCTTTCAAAGTGGCCATGGAGAGTCTCCTTGCGTGTGGTGCGTGGGGCGGAATCGCCGGCCTTTCTGGCAGGCTGGCGCATGCGGATTCTGCCGGAGCCGGGGGCTGTTATGCACGCAACGAGCCAACCCGGTTATGGCGTCATTACTATATTTTTGAGAGCTTGACGCGCACACGTGGCATGACTTCCAGAGCAAAAAGACGCATGGAATGCGCGACGTGCTCGGGCGCCAGACCGCCGAAATAATGCTGCGTCATCAGGTGATCCACGCCCATCTGGTGCAGCTGAACCACCTTGTCCACGACGCGATCGACCGAGCCGAACAGCGACAGGCCGCTTTGGAGAATGTCGTCGTAGGTCTGGCGCCTGGCGTACAGGCGCGTCTTGACGTAGAGATCAAACGGCTCGGCCGCCAGCGCGCGTGCGCGTTCATCGGTCTCGGCCACATGGGTGTGCAGGCTGACCACGGCATCGCCCGGCTGGCAGGGCTTGCCCGCTTCGGCCCGGCCGCGCTTGAATTCGTCCACCACCTGCGCCACATCGGCCCAGCCATCGACGGAGGCATAAGGGACGGAGATGATGTTGTGCCCTGCACGGCCGACGTGAAAAGCCGCCTCGCGGCGCAGGATGGCGACGGCGATCATCGGGGGCTGCTGCAGCGGCAGCACGTTGAGCTGCACCGCGTCGATCCGGTTGTGCTTGCCGTGGTAGGTCAGCCGCTCGCCGGCCAGCAGGCGGGTGACGATTTCCAGGTTCTCGTCAAAGCGGTCGCGCTTTTCCTCCAGCGCAATGCCATAGCCCTCGAACTCGTGCTTGAGGTAGCCCGAGCCGACGCCCAGGAACAGCCGCCCGCCCGAGAGCACGTCGACCATCGCGAAATTCTCGGCCACTTCCAGCGGGTTGTGCAGCGTGAGCACCGAAATCGCCGAGCCCACGCGGATGCGCTGTGTGTGGTTGGCCAGGTGCGCCATCATGATGGCGGCATTGGGGATGGCGCCGTATTCGTGGAAATGGTGCTCGGCGACGAAGAAGGTGTCGTAGCCAAGCCGGTCGGCCAGCGCGGCCTGGTCGGTGATTTCCTTGTAGATGTCGGCGACGGTGCGGCTGAAGCCCGGGAATTTCTCCGGCGGGTAGTGGTCGTTGACGGAAAAGATCGAAAAACGCATGGCCGGTCTCCTGTTTTTGCGTGCACTTGTACTGTGTCTGTGGCGTTCGCCGCAGTGTAGCGATGGTGGTTTTCGTGCGGGCCAGCCTGCGTATGATGCAGATCATCCACAAGGCTTTTCAGGAGACAGACGCATGCCCAACACCCATCTTCTCGTCGGCGACGGCGCGCACAAGGTCATCGCGCTGCATGGCTGGTTCGGCCATGCGAATGGCTGGGGCGGCTTGCCGCAGCACCTCGATGGCAAGGCCTTCAGCTATGCCTTCATGGACTACCGCGGCTACGGCGGCATGCGCGGTTCGGGCGGGCCCTACACCGTGGAGCAGATCGCGCAGGACGCGCTGGCGCTGGCCGACCACCTGGGCTGGCAGCGCTTCTCGCTCGTCGGGCACTCGATGGGCGGCGCGGCCATCCTGCAGGTGCTGGCTGCGGCGCCCGAGCGGGTGCGCGCGCTCGTCGGCATCACGGCGGTGCCCGCGTCGGGCGTGCCGTTTGACGAACAGGGCTGGCAGCTCTTCAGCTCGGCCGAAACCACCATGGCCGCGCGCCGCGGCATCATCGACTTCACCACCGGCAACCGCCTGAGCGGCGCCTGGCTGGATGCGATGGCGGCCAGCACCGAGGCGCATTCGGACAACGCGGCCGTCGGCGGCTACCTGCCATCGTGGGCCAGGACCAATGCCGTGGAGCAGGTCAGGGGCCGGAAGCTGCCGGTGCTGGTGCTGCCCGGCGAGCATGACCCGGCGCTGGGCGAGGCGACGGCGCGCGCCACCTGGATGGAGCAATTTCCGCAGGCCGAGCTGCAAGTGCTGAAGAACGCGGGGCACTACCCCATGGACGAGACGCCGGTGTGGCTGGCGACGGTAATCGAGAAATTCCTCGCGGGCGTGCCGGCCTGACCCTTTCCAGAGTGGTTCAGGGCGCCGCCAGCAGCTCCAGCGCCTGCTGTGCCGCCACCCATTCCTCGTTGGTCTTTTCCACGCCCACGGTTACGCGGCTGCCGCTGGCGGAGATCGTCGCGGCGTGGCGGGCATTGGCCTGTGCATCGATTTGCACGCCCAGCCATCCCAGCCGCTCGCAGATGCGTGCGCGCAGCAGGTCGTTGTGTTCGCCAATGCCGGCGGTGAAGACCAGCATGTCCAGGCCCCCCAGCACGGCGGTGAGCGCGCCGATCTCGCGCACGATGCGCTGCACGTACAGCTGCAGCGCCAGCCGCACGCGCTGGTTGCCGGCTTCCAGCGGCAGCAGCTCGCGCGGGTCGGGCGAGACGCCAGAGATGCCCAGCAGCCCGCTGTCGTGGTAGAGCATGGCGGCCACTTCGTCCGTGCTCAGCTTTTGCTCCTGCATCAGGTAGATCACCGCGCCGGGATCCAGCAGGCCGCAGCGCGTGCCCATCATCAGCCCGTCGAGCGCGGAAAACCCCATGGTGGTCGCCACGCTCTTGAGATCCTGCATCGCGCACAGGCTGGCGCCGCTGCCCAGGTGCGCGACGATGGTGCGTCCGCGCGCGGCATCGCCATGGCGTTCGGGCAGGGCGCGGCTCATGAAGTCGTACGACAGGCCGTGAAAGCCGTAGCGGCGTATGCCAGATTCCCAGGCTGACCAGGGCAGGGCGAACAGCTGCTCCACCTGGGGCACGGTGCGGTGGAACGCGGTGTCAAAGCAGGCCACCTGCGCCGTGCCCGGGTGCTGCTGCAGGATCAGGCTCATGGCCTTGAGCGGAAAGGGCTGGTGCAGCGGCGCCAGCGGGATCAGCGCGCGCAGTTCGGCGATCACCGCCGGCGTGATGCGCGTGGGCGCGAAGTAATGCTGCCCGCCATGCACCACGCGATGGGCCACGGCCTTGAGCGGCGTGCCCCGCAGCCGCTCGGTGATGCGCGCAAGAATGAGCTGCAGCGCGGCGGTGGTGGGGTGCTCGGCATCCAGCGCGACAGGCTGCGGCGCGTTGCCCGCTTCGTCCAGCGTGGGTTGCGCCTGGCCTATGCCCTGCACCTTGCCGCTGTGGAGCGCGGCGCGCGGCGGCGCTGTGCCGCCGGCATCGAACAGCGCGAACTTGATGCTCGATGAGCCGCAGTTCAGAACGAGGATCAGGCCTTGGTCGGTCATGGTGTCGGGCGGCCGGTGTGCCGGCGTTTCACAGTTGCGATTCCAGTGGCAGCAGGCCCAGCAGCCACACCAGGGCGCGCAGCCCGGCGCGCGTCTGCGGCTCGGTGGCGTGGCGGGTGTCGGTCTGGTCCAGCCACCGCAGCGCGCCGGCGTCGGACTGCGTGACCTGCCAGGCGAGCTCCGGGGCGGTGCTTTCATCGAAAAAGCGGGCCAGCGCCTGCGCCAGCGCGGGCTGGTCGAACAGCACGCCCATTTCGGTGTTGAGCTGCACCGAGCGCGGGTCGAAGTTGAACGAGCCGACGAAGCCGCGCGCGCCGTCCACCATGATGAATTTGGAGTGCAGGCTGGCGCCGCTGGCGCCGACCAGGGCGCGGCTGGTGCGGTGCGCGGCGGGTTTGAGTTCGTACAGCCGCACGCCGTGGCGCAGCAGGTTTTCGCGGTATTTCCGATAACCCGCGTGCACCATCGGCACGTCCGAGGCAGCCAGCGAGTTGGTCAGCACCCGCACCTCCACGCCGCGCCGTGCCTGGCCGCTGATCATCAGCGCGCCCGCCTCGCCAGGGATGAAGTAGGGTGACATGATGCGGCTGTGCGTGCGCGCCGAAAACAGCAGCGCCATCACGTCATAGAGCAGCCACTGTGCGCGGTCGCGGCGGCGGCGCAGCGGCGAGGCTTTTTCGGGCGGGTCGGACAGCACCTGGTAGTGCGCGGACCAGTGCAGCGCGAGATTGGCGCCCTGCAAGGTGCGCGTCAGCCATTGCTCGTGCCCGTGCAGCGCGGCCAGCCATGGGCTGCCCGCCGCCTGGGCCTGCCACTCGGCCTGCCGCGTCTCCTGCTGCGCCAGCGTGATGCGGGCCCGCCGCGGGGTGAGGCGGCGCAGCGGCACCACCGCGTCGGAGTTCCAGAAGGCATCGAAGATGCCGCTCGCCTGCGCCACCGCCGGGCCGAGCAGCAGCAGGTCGGTATCGCGGAAGTTGGTGCGCGCCGCGCCGAAGTATTCGTCGCCCACGTTGCGCCCGCCCACGATCGCCAGCCGGTTGTCCGCGATCCAGGCCTTGTTGTGCATGCGCCGGTTGAAGCCGACGAAGCGCAAGCCCATCTCCAGCGCGCGCCGCAGCCCGGCATCGCGGTTGCGCGCGGGGTTGAACAGGCGCACCTCGATGTTCGGCTGCTCGGCCAGCAGCAGCAGCGCCGGGTCCTTGCCGGCGGCGTTCATGTCGTCGAGCAGCAGCCGCACGCGCACGCCGCGTTCGGCGGCCCGCAGCAGTTCGTCGTCGAGCAGGTGGCCGCTCAGGTCGTGGTTCCAGATGTAGTACTGCAGGTCCAGGCTGCGCTCGGCGATGCGGGCGCTGTGGGCGCGCGCGAGGAAGGCGTCCAGCGCGTCGTCGATCAGCACGGCGGCGCTTTCGTCCTCGGGGCGGGTATCCAGCAGCGGCTGCACCAGGCGATCGAGCCCGGTGGCGCTGCCGGCAATCGGCAGGGCGCTGCTGGGCTTTCCGCGTGCCGCATGCGCGAATCTGCCCCAGGACCACAGCGCCGCCAGCGAGAGCAGCGCCAGCAGCGCGATGGCGAGGACGATGGGTGCCAGGCTCATCACGGGGCGGCACGCATCAGCGTGGCGCGGTCTGCCATTGGCTGGCGAGCAGGCGCGCGATCGCGCAGGAGGCCAGGCGCGTGGCGCGCGAATCGGAGCGGCTGGTGAGCACCAGCGGCACGCGCGCGCCCATCACGATGCCGGCGCTCTCGGCGCCGCCCAGGTATTCGAGCTGCTTGGCCAGCATGTTGCCGCTTTCCAGATCGGGCACCACCAGCACATCCGCCTGCCCGGCGACCGGCGAGCTGATGCCCTTGACCTGCGCCGCCTCGGGCGAGACGGCGTTGTCGAATGCCAGCGGCCCATCAAGCACGCCGCCTGTGATCTGCCCGCGGTCGGCCATCTTGCACAGCGCGGCGGCATCGAGCGTGGCCGGCATGCGCGGGTTCACCGTCTCCACCGCCGCAAGAATCGCCACCTTGGGCCGCGCCACGCCCAGCACCTGTGCCAGCGCGATGGCGTTGCGGATGATGTCGGCCTTGTCCACCAGCGTGGGGGCGATGTTGATGGCGGCGTCGGTGATGAGGAAAGGCCGCGGGTAGCTGGGTGTCTGCATCACGTAGCAGTGCGACAGGCGCCGCTCGGTGCGCAAGCCGGCCTCGGACGCGAGCACCGCGGCCAGGTATTCATCGGTGTGCAGGCTGCCCTTCATCAGCGCCTGCACCTCGCCCTTGCCGGCCAGCTGCGCGGCGGCGGCGGCGGCGGCGTGGCTGTGCGGCGCATCGACGATGTCGCAGCCGGAGAGGTTCAGCCCGCCTGCCTGTGCCAGATGTTCGAGTTTCGCCCTTGGCGCGACCAGCACCGGGGCGATCACGCCCGCGTCGCGCGCATCCAGCGCACCGGCAAGGCTCAGCGCATCGCAGGGGTGGACGACGGCGGTGCGCATCGGCGCCATGCCGCGCACCTGGTTCAACAGACGGGTGATGCCCTCGCGCAGGGCGGGTGCCGGGGTGGTGCTCATGCGGTCCGTGGTGCTTGGGGAAGAACCCGGATGCTACCCGCTGGCACGGCGTCAGGGTTGAAACAGCGTGTTGAGGTCGCGCCCCGACGCGGCGCCCGCGAAGCCGTCAAAACGCCCCTGCTCGGCCAGTTCCCTTGCCGCGCGCATGAAGCCGCCCCAGGCGGCGCGCGCCAGGCCGCCGCCCACGCTCACGCGGCGCACGCCGAGCGCTGCCATGTCGGCCATGGTGAAGGCGCTGGTGCCGCCGATCAGCACGTTGACCGGCTTGGGCGCGCAGGCCGCGACCACGGCGGCGATCTGCTCGCGCGTGTGGATGCCCGGGGCGTAGAGGCAGTCGGCGCCCGCCTCGGCGTAGGCGCGCAGGCGGGCGATGGCGTCGGCGATGTCCGGCCGGCCGACGAAGAAGTTTTCCGCACGGCCAATCAGCATCACGTTCTGGCCGCTGGCGTCAATCGCCGCGCGCGCCGCGCGCAGGCGCTCCACCGCGCGGGGAATTTCCATCAGGGGGGCATCGGGGTTGCCGGTGGAATCTTCCATCGATAGGCCGGATACGCCTGTAGCGCATGCCAGGCGTACGTTGGCAGCTACACCTTCAGGAGTATCGGCAAAGCCGCTTTCAAAATCCGCATTCACCGGCAGATCGGTGGCGGCGACGATGGTGCGCAGGTAGCCGAGCACCGCATCGAGCTGCATGGCATTGTCTGGCGCGGCTTGCGACCAGGCAAAACCGGAACTGGTGGTGGCCAGCGCCTTGAAGCCCAGGCTGGCCAGGTAGCGTGCCGATCCGGCATTCCAGGGGTTGGGGATGGCGAAGCAGCCCGAGGCATGCAGCGCGCGAAACCGTGCGTGCCTGGCCTCGATCTGAGTGGTTGCGGGTGGGTTCATGGCGGGTGCCTCCTCGCCGCCATCCTAGCGTGCTGGAGGACGCCGGCAGGGTTTTCAGGGCCGCGAAATCGGCGCGCCGCCGTAGACGGATGCGGGATCGACCTTGACATCGATCACCATCGGGCGTTTGCGGTCGCGCGTGGCGATCGCCTGCATGGCCGCTTGCAGCTCGGCGCTGCTGGTGACCGTGAGGCCCCTGGCGCCGAAGGCCTCGGCGATGCGCGCGAAATCGCGCTGCGGCAGCAGCGAGAGACTGGGGTCCATGTTGTGCGCCGAGAGCGCGATGTGCTCGGCGCCGTAGCTGCCGTCGTTGGGCACGACGATGACGAGATCGAGCTTTTCATCCACGGCGGTGGCCAGCTCGCTCAGGCCGCTCAGGGTAAAGCCGCCGTCGCCGACGACCAGCAGCGTGGGGCGCTCGCCCGCGGCCCGGGCGGCGCCTATCGCGGTGGCCAGGCCCAGGCCGATGGAGGAAAAGCCGTTGCAATCCACGTAGGAATGCGGGTTGGGCACCGAGAGCACGTTCCAGAAGGCGAACATGAAGCGCCCGGAATCGGTGAGGAAAACGCGGTCCTTGGGCAGTGCTTCTTCCAGCGCGAAGGCGATCTCGTACAGGTCCACCGTGCCGGCCGGTGTCTTGTGCATCAGCTTCTGGCGCTTTTGCGCATCCCAGGCCTGCAGCTGCTCGCGCAGATGCTCGCTGCGCGCGCCGGAGCCGGGGATTTCCGCCTCGTCCAGCCACTTGACCATGGCGTCGGCCGTCAGGCCCGGATCGCCCACCAGGCCCACCGTCACCGGCGTGCAGCGCCCGATCTCGCTCGCCAGCGGGTTGACCTGGACGATGCGCTTGCCGCGCGTGAGGCCGCGGTGGCCGGAGGTGTATTTGTTCAGGCTGGCGCCGAAGACGACCAGGCAATCGGCCTTGCCGATGGCGTCCAGCGCCACCTCGTGGCTCACCGTGCCGGAGATGCCGAGGTGAAACGGATCGCCCGTGAACAGGCCCTTGCCGCGCAGGGAGGTCGCCACCGGCGCCTCCAGGCGCTGGGCAAAGCGCAGCACCGCCGCCTCGGCCTCGGGCGTATCCACGCCGCGCCCGGCTATCACCACCGGCAGATGCGCCGAGGCAATGATGCCGATCGCGTCGTCCATGTCGGTGCTGCTGGGGATGGCGCTGCGCGTCTGCGCCAGGCGCAGCACGGGTTTCTCGTATTCGATTTCCTTCCACTGGAATTCCACCGGCATGTTGAAGACGATGGGGCGTCGCTCGGTCCAGGCGCGCTGAAATGCCCGCACCAGATCTTCGGCCACGGTGTCCGTGCCGCGCAGGTTGACGACGCCTGCGCCGGTGGCGGTCACCAGCTCCACATGGTTGATGTGCTGTGCATGCTCCAGGTCGGTCGCCGGGGTGACGCCGGCCAGCAGCACCATGGGGGTGGCGGCCTTCACGCCCTCGATCAGCGCGGTGACGCTGTTGGCCAGCCCCGGGCCGTGGGTGACCGTGGCCACGCCAATCCTGCCGGTGACGCGCGCCCAGCCCTGCGCCATCAGCACCGCGCCGCCTTCGTTGACGGCGGGAAAGTAGTGGCCTTTGGTGTCGCGGCGGAAGCTGTCCACCACATACACGCAGCCGTCGCCCAGCACGCCGAACAGCTCGGTGCACCCCATGTCCCACAGGCCGTGGGCGATGGCTTCATAGACTTTCATGTTTGCTCCTTCATGGTTCATGCTTGTTTGTCGCCAACGCGGCTCCCGGCGGATTCTGGAACAACGCCGGCAGTGTGCCGGCCTGGCGCTGCAGAAACAGCTTCATCAGCAGTGCCAAATCATCGTGCGCACCCGCCGGCATGGGCGGGCACATAGCTCCGATGGGGTGTTGAATAATTATGAAAAAAGTGGCTCTACCGCATGACAGACAAGCGCTAGCAGCTATGTTGCCAGTAGCAAACCCAACGGATTCTGGTGACACCGGCGGTGGCAGACTCGGTTTTTGCGATCAAACGCGCACCAACCGCGCCCCAGTCGCTTAACCTCAGTCGGCACTGCACCGAACCAAGGAGCCTCCGCTTTGCACTGGATTGCCCCCACCGAAAAAGACCCCGCCGCCGCCTCGCTTGAAAAACGCCTGTGGGATGCCGCCGACCAGTTCCGCGCCAATTCCGGCCTGAAGGCGCAGGAGTACTCCGGCCCCATCCTCGGTCTGATCTTTCTGCGCTTTGCCGAGGTACGTTTTGCCGCCCAGCGGGCCAGACTGGAGCAGGCGGGCGCTTCGGCGCGCCGTGGCAGCCGGGTGGACGAACCCACCGCCTACCACGCCGACAACGTGCTCTACCTTGCCCCCGAGGCCCGCTTTGACTACCTGCTGACGCTGCCCGAGGCGGCCGACATCGGCGCCAGGGTCAACGCCGCCATGCGCGAGGTGGAAAGGCACAACCCGCAGCTGGCCGGCGTGCTGCCCAAGACATTCAACCTCTTCACCGGCACGCTGCTCAAGGAACTGCTGAAGAAAATCTCCGAGATCCCGGCCACGCTCGACTTTGACGCCTTCGGCCGTATCTACGAATACTTCCTTGGCAAGTTCGCCATGAGCGAGGGGCAGGGCGGCGGCGAGTTCTACACCCCCAGCAGCATCGTGCAGTTGCTGGCGCAGGTGATCGAGCCCTTCCACGGCCGCATCCTCGACCCCGCCTGCGGCTCGGGCGGCATGTTCGTGCAGTCGGCGCGCTTCGTCGCCGAGCACCACCGGAACCCTGCAGCAGAACTGGCCATCTGCGGTGTGGAAAAAACGGATGAGACCGGGCGCCTCGCGCGCCTGAACCTCGCCGTGCACGGGCTGGAGGGCGACATCCGCCACGGCGGCAATGTCAACAGCTACTACGACGACCCGCACGACGCTACCGGCGCCTTCGACTTCGTGCTCGCCAATCCGCCCTTCAACGTGAATGCGGTGGACAAGGAGCGGCTGAAAGACATGGTGGGCCCTGGCCGCCGCTACCCCTTCGGCCTGCCGCGCAGCGACAACGCCAACTACCTGTGGATCCAGCTCTTCTACTCATCGCTCTCGGCCAGGGGCCGCGCCGGCTTCGTCATGGCCAATTCGGCATCGGACGCGCGCAGCAGCGAGCAGGAAATCCGGCAAAAGCTGGTCGAGGCGCGTGCGGTGGACGTGATGGTGGCCGTCGGCCCCAACATGTTCTACACCGTCACGCTCCCCTGCACGCTGTGGTTCCTCGACCGCGGCAAGGCCCAGAAGGGCAAAGATGCGAAGCGCGCCGACACCGTGCTCTTCATCGACGCCCGCCACATCTACCGGCAGGTGGACCGCGCCCACCGCGACTGGACACCCGCGCAGATCGGCTTCATCGCCAACCTGGTGCGGCTGTACCGCGGCGAGGCCCCGGACCTGACCGTGGGCGGCGAGGAGACGGCAGCGAAGCTTGCGCAAGTGTTCGGCAAGCAGCCCGCCTACGCCGACATCCCCGGCCTGTGCAAGGCAGCGACGCTTGCCGAGATCGAGGCGCAGGGCTGGTCGCTCAACCCCGGCCGCTACGTGGGCGTGGCTGCTGGCGAGCAGGTGAGCGACGAGGACTTCAAAGAGCAGCTTCAGACGCTGAACGAGGAACTGGAAACGCTGAATGCCCAGGCGCGGGAGCTGGAAGCCACCATTGCCCGGAACGTGGCGGGGATTCTGGAAACATGAGCACACCTGAACAGCTCCAGTCGTCCGCCAAAGGCCACGTGGGCTGCCTCGACGAGCCGTTGAAGCTTCTCGATGTGGAGATCGGGAAGCTGCCGCGAGCCAGGACGCAGAAAGGGGGCGGGAAGGAATGAGCGAAAAGATTGCCAGGAATACGGATGCGTTCTTCTCCGACATTGCTGGCCTGCTCCATGCCGCACGGAGCAAGGCGTATCGGGCCGTCAACTCCATCATGGTGGAAACCTACTGGAATATCGGACGCCGTATCGTGGAGCAGGAACAGCAGGGCAAAGGCCGCGCCGGTTACGGGGATGCCCTCATTACCAGCCTTTCCAGACATCTGACGGACACGTTTGGCAAGGGATTTTCTGAGGCCAATCTTTGGAATTTCCGTCAGTTCTACGCCACCTTTCCCGAATTCCACCAATTCTCTACGCAGTGCGTAGGGAATCTGTCTTGGACGAATATCCGCACCATCATGCGCCTTGAAAACGAAGCCGAGCGCAACTACTACCTGCGCGAAGCCTCCTCGGAAAACTGGTCGTCGCGCGTCCTCGAACGCAACATCAAGAGCGGCTACTACCGCCGTTTGCTCTCCTCGCGGGAAAGGCCGGAAGAATCCACGCTGCCCGCCGTACCTACGCCAGCGGATTTCATCAAGGACCCCTACGTGCTGGAGTTTCTCGACCTCCCCGAAGACTTGACCGGCAAGGAAAGCCAGCTCGAAAACGCGCTCATCACCAACCTGCAAAAGTTTCTGCTCGAACTCGGCAAAGGCTTTTCCTTTGTCGCCCGCCAGCAGCGCATCAGCACCGAGACCGATCATTTCTATCTCGATCTCGTGTTCTACAACTACCTGCTCAAATGCTTTGTCGTCATCGACCTCAAAACGGCTCGCCTCACGCACGCCGACATCGGGCAGATGGACATGTATGTGCGGATGTTCGACGCCCTCAAGCGCGGCGAGGGCGACAACCCCACGATCGGCATCATCCTCTGCGCGGACAAAGCCGAAACGATAGTGAAATATTCCGTGCTGAAAGACAGCAAGCAGATCTTCGCCAGCAAATACCAAACCATTCTGCCGACCGAGGATGAACTGGCGGACATGATCGCGCGTGAAAACAGTCGGCTGCTGATGCACTCACCCAAGCCGAAGAAGAAGGAAGGGAAGAAGTGAAACTCGAAACACTCAACGCCCAGATGCGGAAGAACCTTCTCCCTCTCCCTCTGGGAGAGGGCCGAAGTGAGGGAGCGAAGCTTGTGGCGGGGATTTTGGAGGAGTGAGGGTGGAACTCAACGATGTTTGTGAGCTGATCGTCGACTGCGAGCACAAAACCGCCCCTACACAAGAGACCGGATATCCATCTATTCGAACTCCGAACATCGGTCGTGGCTTTTTTATCCTTGAGGGTGTCAACCGCGTATCCGATGAAACCTACCGCCTGTGGTCTCGCCGAGCTGTTCCAAGGGCAGGCGACCTCATCATGGCGCGTGAAGCACCAGTTGGGAATGTAGCAATGGTTCCTCCTGGCCTTGAACCGTGCCTGGGTCAACGCACGCTGCTGATTCGCCCCGACCCTGCAAAAGTTGCGCCCGCTTTCCTGAACTATTTCTTGAACGGGCCATATGTTCAATCGCTCATTCATGCCAAGACGAATGGAGCAACAGTTCCGCACCTGAACATGAAGGACGTGCGGACTTTGGTCTTACCTTGCCTTCCCCCTCTCCCCATCCAGCGCCGCATCGCGGGCATCCTGTCGGCCTACGACGAGCTGATCGAGAACAGCCAGCGGCGCATCAGGATTCTGGAGGCTATGGCCCGCGCCCTCTACCGCGAGTGGTTCGTCCACTTCCGCTTCCCCGGCCACGACAGCCTCCCCCGCGTCCTGTCCCCGCTCGGCGAGATTCCGGAGGGATGGGAGGTGAAGAAACTGGGCGAGATTGCGGAGGACGTGCGCCGCAATGTGTCAAAAGGCGAACTCGAAGAAGTAACGCCATACGTCGGTCTCGAACACATACCGCGTCGGTCGCTCGCTCTCGATGCTTGGGAAACAGTAGCCCAACTGGGCTCGAACAAACTGGAGTTCAAGAAGGGCGATGTTCTGTTCGGGAAGATTCGACCCTATTTTCACAAGGTCAGCATCGCTCCATTTGATGGCCTGTGCTCGGCCGATACCATCGTCATCCGTGCTCGTCGACCGGAGCATTACGCTATCGTGATCGCGTGCGTCTCCAGTGATGCGTTTGTTGCCAAGGCAAGTGCGACTGCCAACGGCGCGAAGATGCCCCGTGCGAATTGGCAGGTGCTGGAGGAATTCCCAGTCGCGATCCCGAAAGGCGATATCGCTGAGACGTTCAACAGCCTGTTTACCGGAATCATCGATGAGCAACAGGCCCTAGTCTTCCAAACCCAAACCCTCCGCCGCACCCGCGACCTGCTGCTGCCGCGGCTGCTCTCCGGCCAGATCGCGGTCCAGGCGGCCTGAGCGGAGGGGCTTGCTGCGTGACTGAAAGCGGGCTGGCGCTGCGATGAAATCCAATTTATCATGGTGCAAATTCCATTTTCTCACACTGAATAATCCAGAATTTTCAGGCTCCCGGCATGGACGCCCCCTACATCCCGCGCTACCTGCGGCCGCGCATTGAAGAGGCCTTGTCCGACACCCCGGTGGTGCTGGTCAACGGGCCCCGGCAGGCAGGCAAGACGACGCTGGTGCGCCAGTTGGCCGATGCCACGCGGGCGTATGTGACGCTGGACGACGCGGCCACGCTGGCGGCCGTGCGCCACGATCCAGTGGGCTTTGTGCGGGAGCTGGACGGTGCGGTGATTGACGAGGTGCAGCGCGCGCCAGAGCTGCTGCTGGCCATCAAACAGGCGGTGGACCAGGACCGGCGGCCGGGCCGCTTTCTGCTGACCGGCTCGGCCAACGTGATGACCCTGCCGCGCGTGGCCGATTCGCTGGCCGGGCGCATCGAAACCCACACCCTGCTGCCGCTGGCGGGCTGCGAGCTGGCACACCAGCCGGGCCGGTGGATGGATGCGGTGTTTTCCGGCGACATGCCCCGGCCGCCGCCCGCGCAGGCAGCGGCCGAGGTGGGCGCCGCGCTGGTGCAGCGCGTGCTGCGCGGCGGCTACCCGCAGGCGCTGGCCCGCACGACGGCGCGGCGGCGCGAGGCCTGGCTGGCGCAGTACGTCACCACGCTGATCCAGCGCGATGTGCCCGATATCGCGGCGGTGGAAAAGCTCGACCACCTGCCGCGCCTGCTCACGGCCCTGGCGCACATGTCGGGGCAGCTGTGCAACTTTGCCCGGCTGGCAGGCCAGATCGGGCTGGACAACAAGACGGCCGAAAAATACCTGGGCATCTTCGAGCAGATGTTCCTGCTGCGCCGGGTGCTGCAATGGTCGGGCAACGGGCTGTCGCGCATCGTCAAGAGCCCCAAGCTGCAGTTCATCGACTCCGGCTTGCTGTGCGGGCTGCTGGGCGTCAACGCAGAGCTGCTGGTTCGCCAGCGCCCGCAACTGGGTGCGCTGCTGGAAAGCCATGTGTACGGCGAGCTGCTGAAGCTGGCATCCTGGGCCGATCAGGAGGTGCAGGTGCTGACTTTTCGCACCACGGCACAGGCGGAAGTGGATTTCGTGCTGGAAAACCGGCGCGGCGACATCGTGGGGGTGGAGGTGAAGGCGGCGGCAAGTTTCCAGGCCGGTGATTTCGCGGGTCTGAGAAAGCTGGCAGCATTGGCTGGCGAACGCTTCAGCGCCGGGGTGCTGCTGTACGACGGCACGCAGACCCTGCCCATGGGCGAGGTGTCGGGCAGGCCGCTGTGGGCACTGCCGCTTTGCACTCTGTGGCTGACCTGAGCACTTGACCCCATGAGCCCCCACGCCTGGACCGAAGACCAGCTCGTTGAGCAGCCCGCCATAGGGCTGTTTGGCGAGCTTGGCTGGCAGACGGTGTCGGCGCTGGATGAGACCTTTGGCGTGGATGCCACGCTCGGCCGCGAGACCAAGGGCGAGGTGGTGCTTGCCGATCGCCTTCGCGCCGCGCTCGCCACGCTCAACCCGGATGTGCCGCCCGAGGCGATCCAGACCGCCATCGATGAACTCGTGCGTGACCGCTCGGCGATGAGTCTTGCGGCGGCCAATCGCGAGATTTACCGGCTGCTGAAAGACGGCATTGCGGTTTCCATCCCCGACCGCGAGCAGGGTGGGCAGAAGACCGAACGCCTGCGCGTGGTGGATTGGGCGCAGCCGCAGCGCAACGACTTCCTGCTGGTGAGCCAGTTCAGCGTGGTGGGCGGCCTCTACACCTGCCGGCCCGACCTCGTGGGTTTCGTCAACGGCCTGCCCTGGGTGGTGATCGAGCTGAAAAAGCCCGGCGTGCCGGCGCGGGCGGCGTTTGATGAGAACCTGACGCACTACAAAAGCCAGATTCCGCAGTTGTTCTGGTTCAACGCCTTGCTGATGGCCAGCAATGGCACGGATAGCCGCGTGGGCTCGCTGACGGCCGATTGGGAGCGTTTCTTCGAGTGGAAGCGCATCGAGCGCGAGGACGAGCCGCGCCGCGTGTCGCTGGAGGTGGTGCTGCGCGGCACCTGCGAGCGCAGCCGCCTGCTCGATCTTGCAGAGAACTTCACGCTGTTTTCCGAGCACAAGGCGGGGCTGGTGAAGGTGCTGGGGCAAAACCACCAGTTCCTCGGCGTGAACAATGCCATTGCCTCCATGCTGCAGGCGCGCCAGCTTGGCCATGGGCGCGGCGGCGTGTTCTGGCAGACGCAGGGCAGCGGCAAGAGTTTTTCCATGGTGTTCTTCGCGCAGAAGGTGCTGCGCAAGCTCGCCGGCAACTGGACTTTCGTGGTCGTCACCGACCGGGTGGAGCTGGACGGGCAGATCGCCAAGACCTTCAAGACCGTGGGCGCGGTGAGCGAGACCGAGGGCGAGCAATGCCATGCCACCAGTGGCGCGCATCTGCGCGAGTTGCTGCGTGGCAACCACCGCTACGTCTTCACGCTGGTGCACAAGTTCCAGATGCCGGAGGTGCTGACCGATCGCTCCGATGTGATCGTGCTGACCGACGAGGCACACCGCAGCCAGTACGACCAGCTGGCGCTGAACATGCGTGCGGCGCTGCCCAGGGCGCTGTTCCTGGCCTTCACCGGCACGCCGTTGATTGCGGGGGAGGAGCGCACGCGGGAGGTTTTTGGCGACTACGTGTCGATCTACGACTTCCAGCAGTCGATCGAGGATGGCGCCACCGTGCCGCTGTTCTACGACAACCGCACGCCCGAACTGCAGCTGAGCAACCCCGATCTCAACGACGACATCTACGCGCTGGTCGAGGCGGCCGGGCTGGATGACGCGCAGGAGGAAAAGCTGGAAAAGGTACTGGGGCGCCAATACCACCTCATCACCCGCGATGACCGGCTGGAGACGGTGGCGCAGGACATCGTGCGGCATTTTCTGGGCCGGGGCTTTGTCGGCAAGGCGATGGTGGTGTCCATCGACAAGGCCACGGCGCTCAGGATGCATGACAAGGTCAGGAAGCACTGGGCGGCCGAGATGGCGCAGGTGCGCAGGGATCTGGCTGAACTGGCGCCGCTGCCCGGCGTGGGCATGACGCCCGAGCAGGCGCGGCGCGATGTGCGCAGAGCCGAGCTGAACGCGCGCCTTGCCGTGCTGACCGGCACCGACATGGCGCTGATCGTCTCGCCGGGACAAAACGAGATCGAGCAGATGAAGGCGTTTGGCCTTGACATGGCACCGCACCGCAGGCGCATGCATGAGAGCCAGCCGGGGCTGGACGAGAAATTCAAGGATGTGCAAGACCCCTTGCGGCTGGTGTTCGTCTGCGCGATGTGGCTGACCGGCTTTGATGCGCCGAGCTGCTCGACGGTGTATCTGGACAAACCCATGCGCAACCACACGCTGATGCAGACCATTGCGCGTGCCAACCGCGTGTTCCCGGGCAAGCACAGCGGCATGATCGTGGATTACGCCAACGTGTTCGCCTCGCTGGAGCAGGCGCTGGCGATTTATGGCGCAGGCAAGGGTGGCGCCCACCCGGTCAAGGACAAGGCGCTGCTGGCTGCGGCGCTGCGCGAGGCGATCACGGCGGCCACGGCGTTTTGCGCAGCGCAGGGCGTGGATCTTGCAGGCATGGAGGCGCTGGAGCAGGGTGGCATGGCACGGCTGGCCGCCATCGAGAACGCCATCGACGCATTGATTGGGCCGGATGCGGTGCGGCGCGATTTCTACGGCCATGAGGCATTGGTTCGCACGCTCTACGGCGCCGTGAAGCCGGACCCGGTGGCGATCGAGTTCTCGGTGCGCGTGGCGGGCCTTGCCACGCTGGCGGCGGCGATCCGCGCCAAGCTCAAGCCCAATTCTGCGGACATTGCCAGCATATTGCGGCAGATAGGCGAGCTGCTGGACGATTCCATCACGGGGCTGCAGATTCGCGATGACGGCCCACCCGCGATAGACCTCTCCAAGATCAACTTCGAGGCGTTGGCCCAGCGCTTCAAAGAGTCCGCCCACAAGAATACCGACCTGCAAGCGCTCAAGGCGGCCATCTCCGCGAGGCTGGCCAAGCTCGTGCGGCTCAACCGCACGCGGGCCGATTTCGCTCTTAAATTCGAAGCGCTGATCGAAAGCTACAACAACGGCAGCCGCAATATCGACCAGCTTTTTGCGGAGCTGCTGAAGCTTTCGAACAGCCTTGACGCGGAGCAGGAGCGCCATGTGCGCGAGCACCTGAGCGAGGAGGAGCTGGTGATTTTCGACATCCTGACGCGCCCCGCACCGCAGCTGAACACTGCCGAGCGCGACGCGGTGAAGCAGGTCGCCAAAGCGCTGCTCGCGCGCCTGAAGGCCCTGCTGGTGCTCAACTGGCGGCAGAAGGCGGCGGCGCGCTCATCGCTCAAGCTGGCGATCGAGGACACGCTGGACACCCTGCCGGACGCCTACGACCGCCAGCTGTTTGCGCAGAAATGCTCAGCGCTCTTCGAGCATGTGTATGAAAGCTACCCGGAGCGCAACACCGGGGTTTATGCCGGGCTGGCCTGAACGGGCCGGCGAATAATCGGCGCATGTCCAGCCGCAACTGCGCCACCCTCATCGGCCTGATCGCCGTCGTCCTCTGGGCCTCCATCGTCGGCCTGATCCGCAGCGTGAGCGACGGTCTGGGCGCCACCGGCGGCGCCGCGATGATCTATACCGCTGCCTCGGTGCTGCTGGTCTTCACCGTCGGCATGCGGGGCCTGCGCGGCATGCCGCGGCCTTATCTGCTCTGGGGCAGCCTGCTGTTCGTGAGCTACGAGCTGTGCCTGTCGCTCTCCATAGGCTACGCGCACACCGGCCAGCAAGCGATAGAGGTGGGCATGGTCAACTACCTCTGGCCGACGTTCACGCTGCTGGCGGCGATTGCCTTCAACGGCCAGCGCGCCAACTGGCTGGTGGCGCCTGGCGCGCTGGTGTCCATGCTCGGCATCGTGCAGGTGCTGGGCGGCGATCGCGGCGTGGACCTGGCGGGCATGTGGGCCAATGTGCAGGACAACCCGCTGAGCTATGGCCTGGCGTTTGCAGGCGCGGTGATCTGGGCTGCGTACTGCGCCGTCACCGCGCGCATCGCCCGGGGCAGCAACGCGATCACGCTCTTCTTCATGCTGACGGCGCTGGCGCTGTGGGCCAAATACCTGCTGGGGGGCGGTGGCGCGATGCACTGGAGCTGGTCAACCGCGGTTTACCTTGCGCTGGCGGCCTGTGCCATGGGCTTTGGCTACGCGGCATGGAACGTGGGCATCCTGCATGGCAACGTGACGCTGCTGGCGGGGGCTTCGTACTTCATTCCGGTGCTGTCGGCGGCGCTGGCCGCCGCCATGCTGCGGGTGCCGCTGGCGGCGCCGTTCTGGATCGGCGCCTTCATGGTCTGCGGCGGGGCGATTCTGTGCTGGGTGGGGACGCGGGCGCGGACGGCGTGAGCGGGTGAGCCAATACGTCGCCGAGCTGACACGCGTTTGTGCTGCCGCGCTCTCAAAATCCGCGCATGACTTCACCGCTGCGATCCACCCTCGATTTCTTGCTCCACGACTGGCTCCAGGCCGATGCGCTCACCACGCGCGCGCGCTTTGCCGACCATTCGCGTGAGACGTTTGATGCCGTGCTCGACACCTGCGAGCGCATCGCGCGCGACAGGTACGCGCCGTTCAACCGCCAGGTGGACACCGAGGAGCCGCGTACCGAGCCCGATGGCGCCGGCGGCCTGCGCGTGGTGCTGCCGCGGTGCACGCACGATGCGCGGCTTGCCTATGCCGGTAGTGGCATGCTGGCGGCCGCGCAGGACTATGAACTGGGCGGCATGCAGCTGCCTTATCTGGTGGAGGCGGTGGCCAATACTTTTTTTGGCGTGGCGTCGGTCAGCATCGGCAGCAACCTGCTGACCACCGGCAACGCCAACGCCATCCTGGCGCACGGCACGCCGCTGCAGCAGCAGGTGTTCGCCGCCAACGAATTCAACGGCCGCTGGGCCGGGACGATGTGTCTGTCGGAGCCGCAGGCGGGCTCCAGCCTGTCGGACATCGCCACGCGCGCGCAACCTGATGAGGCCCCCGCGCTAGCCGCCGACGGCTCGGCGCCCTGGAATCAAGACCCGCTGGGCCCGCGCTACCGCCTGACGGGCAACAAGATGTGGATCAGCGCCGGCGAGCACGAGCTGACCGAGAACATCGTGCACCTGGTGCTGGCCAAGATTCCGGGGCCGGACGGCAGGCCGGTGGCGGGGGTGAAGGGGATTTCGCTGTTCATCGTGCCCAAGCGGCTGGTCGATGCCGATGGGCGGCTGACCGGCGAGAGGAACGACATCGCGCTTGCCGGGCTGAACCACAAGCTGGGCTGGCGCGGAACGACGAACACGCTGCTCAATTTCGGCGAGGGCGCCTACCCGGTGCGTGGTGCCGCGGGCGCCATCGGCTACCTCGTTGGCCAGCCGGGCGAGGGCCTCAGGTGCATGTTCCACATGATGAACGAGGCGCGCATCGCCATCGGCATGGCGGCGACCGCGCTGGGCCTGGCGGGCTATTACGCCAGCCTGGACTACGCCAAGGCACGGCTGCAGGGCCGGCCCGTGGGCGCGGGCGGCAAGGACGCGGCGGCGCCGCAAGTGCCATTGATTGAGCACGCCGACATCAAGCGCATGCTGCTGGCGCAAAAGAGCTACTGCGAGGGCGCGCTGGCGCTGAACCTGTACTGCGCGCGCCTGGTGGACGACGGCCGGACGGGCGATGCACCGGCGGCGGCAGAGGCGAAATTGCTGCTGGAACTGCTCACGCCGATCGCCAAGAGCTGGCCGAGCGAGAACTGCCTGGAGGCCAATTCGCTCGCCATCCAGATCCACGGCGGCTACGGCTATACGCGTGATTTCCCGGTCGAGCAGTACTGGCGCGACAACCGGCTGAACATGATCCACGAGGGCACGCACGGCATCCAGGCCATGGATCTGCTTGGACGCAAGGTGCTGATGCAGGAGGGCAAGGCCCTGCGGCTGCTGGCCGCGCGGGTGCAGGCGACGGCGGCAAAGGCCCGGCAGATCGAGGCGCTGGCGCCGCATGCCGCGCAGCTCTCCGACGCGCTCGCCCAGGTGGCGCAGGCCACGCAGGCGGCCTGGAGCACGGGCAAGCCAGCGGAAGCGCTGGCCAACGCCGTGCCCTATCTGCAGGCCTTCGGCCATGTGGTGCTGGCCTGGGTGTGGCTCGACCTGGCGCTGGCGACGCTGCGCGGCGATGCTTCATTGAAGATAGCTGCCAGCGCAGGCAGGATGGGCGCTTGCAGGTATTTTTACCATTATGAATTGCCCAGGATAGCCGCCTGGCTGGCACCGGTGGCGCGGCGCGATGCCACTTGTGCGGCGCTGCCAGTCGATGCTTTTTAAGTGATAGCTTCAGCCAATTGACACGCATGCCTTTATGGCATTTGTGACGCACAATCGCGCCATGCCTACCCTGCTCATCGTCCATCACACGCTCACCGGCGGCACACTGCAGATGGCGCAGGCGGCGGCCGAGGGCGGGGCGGCGGAAGCGGGCGTGCAGGTGCGCATGCTGCGCGCCCAGGAGGCCGGTGTGCAGGACGTGCTGGCCGCGGCGGGCTATCTGTTCGCCACGCCGGAGAACCTTGCCAGCATGGCCGGCGTGATGAAGGATTTTTTTGACCGCACGTACTACGGCGCGCTGGAGCGCATCGAGGGGCGCCCGTATGCGAGCATGGTCTGTGCCGGCAGCGATGGCGAAGGCGCGGCGCGCCAGATTGCGCGCATTGCCATGGGCTGGCGCCTGAAGCCCGTGGCCGAGCCGCTCATCGTCTGCACCCATGCGCAGACGCCCGAGGCGATCGCGGCGCCCAAGCGCATAGCCGAGGCCGATCGCGAACGCTGCCGCGCGCTGGGCGAGGCGCTGGCGACCGGGCTGGCGCTGGGAATTTTTTAGGGTACCGCCCGGCGCACCCCTGTGATGTGACGCCAGTGGGGGGCTTGTTTTCAATGTTGCCTTGGTGCAGGGCAGATTTTTCCAGTCCACCATAGAATGACAGCGCCCGTGTGCTGCGGGCAATCATTCGCTGATGGCCGCCGTGGGGTGATGTTGCAGGTTTGCACAGAAAATCGCCGTGCGGGCGCGGGGTCATTGCAGCGCTTATTTCCACGATCGATGACAAGTGTCGGCAGGCGCTGAGTGGTCTGCGGTCTTTTCTTTTTTGCACCATGTCTTTTCTTTCTACTCTGGAACCCATTGTTCGCGAGGTGATTGCTCCCGCCGCCGAGGCGACGGACAAAGAGGCTCGTTTTCCGCGCGTTGCGCTTGATGCTCTGGGCTCAGCGGGCCTGCTGGGGCTGTTGAGCAGCCGCGACGTGGGCGGCCTGGGCCTGGGCCTGGCCGAGGCAGCACAAACCGTGGAGCACATCGCGCGCGAATGCTCCTCCACAGCCATGGTGCTGACCATGCACTACGCCGGTACGCTGCTGATCGAGAAATACGGCCAGCGCACGGTGCGCGAAGCGATTGGTGCCGGTCGGCACGTGACCACGCTGGCGTGGTCCGAGGTTGGCACGCGCAGCCATTTCTGGGCGCCGGTGGGTACGGCACGGCGAGAGGGTGATGCAGTGGTGCTCGATGGGCGCAAAAGCATGGTTACCTCGGCGGGGCAAGCCGATTCTTACGTTTGGTCCTCGCGCCCGCTGCAGGGTGAGAGCGCCTCCAGTATCTGGGTGGTGGACAGCCGCCTTTCTGGACTGTCCAGTCCTGCGCCGTTCGATGGCTTGGGATTGCGTGGCAATGCTTCGGCACCCGTCAATGCCGATGGTGTGCGAGTGGGGATGCACTGCCTGCTGGGTGCGGATGGCCAAGGAGGCGAGCTGATGAACAGCGATGAGCTGCCGGTTTTCACCACGCTGATTGCGTCCTGTTCCATTGGCATGATGGAGGGTGTGCTGGCGCGTGCTACGGCGCATATCACCCAGGGGCGCTTTGCTGAAAGCGGCGGCAGCATTTCCGATTTGCCCACGGTGCGTGCCTATCTTGCGCGTGCCCGCATCCGTGCTGACCAGGCGCGGCTGCTGCGCGACGACACGGTGGCAGCCATTGCAGCGGGTCGTGCAGATACGATGCTGCGCGTGCTCGAAGTGAAGGCCAGCGCTGCCGAGGCGGCGCTGGAAGTGACGGATACCGCGATGCGTATATGTGGTGGTGCAGCCTTTCGCAAGGACGTGGGTATTGAGCGGCTGTTCCGTGACGCGCGTGCGGCATCCATCATGGCGCCGACGTCGGACGTACTGTTTGATTTTCTTGGCGGCGCGCTGTGCGATGCTGTCGCTCCCAAGCAATGAACTCCCAGCAAGGATTTGTCATGAGCCCATCGCCTTTCATGCTCGGCGCCGTCGCCTATGCACCCAAGGTTGTCACCATCTGGGAAGGTTTCAAAGCCTGGCTGGGAGAGCGCGGCTTTGCGATGGATTACATCCTGTATTCCAACTACGAGGTCCAGGTGCAGGCGCAGTTCAAGGGCGACATCGCCTTCGCCTGGAATTCGCCGCTGGCCTGGGTGCGGGCCGACCGCATGGCGCGTGTCCGCGGCGAGAAGGTGCGCTCGCTGGTAATGCGCGATACCGATCAGGATCTGCAATCGGTGCTCGTCGTCAAGGCGGACAGCCCTTTGAAGGGGTTGGCTGATCTGCGTGGCAAGGCGGTGGGCTTTGGCGCGATTGATTCGCCGCAGGCCACGCTGATTCCGCTCGATCACCTGCAACACCAGGGCGATTTGGTGGCGGGGCGCGACTACGACGCGCGCCGCTTTGATGTGCTGGGCGGCAAGCACGGCGACCATATCGGCGGCGAGCGCGATGCGGCGCTGGCCATGCTGCGCGGAGAAGTGGCGGCGAGCTGGATGATTGCCGGCAACTACCAGGCCTTTGCGCAAGAGGGCACGTTGCCCGCCGGCGGCACACGCGTTTTGGCCACCACCGGTCTGTTTGATCACTGCACGCTTACGGTGAGCCCAGGCGTGGATGCCGTGGTGGCCGATCGTCTGGGGGAGCTGCTGCTGTCCATGGACTGGAACGATGCGCAGGTGCGTCCGCTGCTGGAGCTCGAAGGCCTGCGCGAATGGCGCGTGGGCCGCACCAGCGGCTGGGCGCTTTTGGAACGTGCTGCCACGGAGCAAGGGTTTTATGACGCAAACGGTGGGTTGCTCGCCAGCGGCTATCGATATTGAGCAGCTGGGCTTTGATGCCGGCGCGCACCTTTTGGTGAAGCACGCGCTGGCAGGTCTTGCCGTGGGCGGGCAGCTGCGCGTGATCGGGCAAGGCCAAGGCTGGCAGGCGCAGCTTGCGCATTGGTGCCGTGCGCAGGGGCATGCGCTGGCGTGGGAGGGCGAGACGGCGCTGGTCACACGCGGCAGCGCGCAGGCAGGGCGCTGGCGCGGTGCCGCCGCCACCGGCCACGCTGACCCGAAGGCGCACGGCGCGGTGCATGATCAGGCCGAACCCGGCTGGGGCCTGGCGGCGCGCGGCGCGCAGGTGGAGGCAGGCTCGCCCTCGTTTGCCTTTCGGCTTGATCGCAAGGAAGAAGTCTGGTGCGACAACGCCGCCGATCTGTACGCCCAGGCGGTGGCTGCGCAGTGGAACCCAGATACGGCGCTGGACTGGGCGGTGGTTTTTACTCATCCGCCCGAGATCGAAGAGGCTGTGCGCCAGGTCATGACCTATATGGTCGAGAACGAAAACGCCGCGCTGCTAGTCCCCGCACGTTTCCTCGGTCAGATCCACCCGCATTACCGCGAAATGCAGGCGGCGCTGGCGATTCAGCTGGCCGATGAGGCGCGGCACATCGACGTCTTCACGCGGCGCATCCGCAAGGGCGAGAACGAGCCGGCGCTTTCTACCGCTGGCGGTCAGGCCTCGCTCAAGACGTTGTTGGACGAGCCGGATTTTTCTATGGCGAGCTTCCTGCTCGCGGTGCAGGGCGAGGGGAGCTTTGTACACCTGTTGCAGTTCCTGGCCGAATATGGGCCCGATGTGCTCACGCGCCAGATGTGCCGCCTGGCGGCGCGCGACGAGGCGCGGCACGTGGCGCTGGGCATGTCGCACTTGCTGTATCGCCTGCAACAGGAACCCGCGCTGCGCGACCGCCTGGTGCGCGCGATGGAGCAGCGCCATGAAGGGCTTTCGGGCACGGCAGGATTGAATGAAGAGGTGTTTGATGCCCTGATCCTGATCGGTGCCGGCGGACTCTCGCCCCAGCAGATTACGCAAGGCTTTGTCCGCGTTCAGGCACTGGTCCAGGATATGGCTGGCGGGCGCATGGCGCGCCTGGTGCGCCTGGGCTTTGACCGCACTGAGGCCGAACGGTTGGCGCAGCTGCATACGCGTAATTTCATGTGAAAAATTCCGGCGCATTCACCCGAAAAAAGCGCTGGTGGGCAGGCCCCATGAGCGCGCAGCGCGCGGTGCTGCTGCTCGCGCTGTACCTGCTGCTCGCGGCCAACTGGCCGTTGTGGCTGGGCCTGGCGCGCATTGCCCAGGGGCCGGGCGATGTTTTTTCACTGGGTGCCCCCCTGCTGGGACTGCTCGCCAGTGCGACGGTGGCGGTGCTGGGCCTGACCGCCTGGTCGCGCGGCATGCGCTGGATCTGGTGGCTGCTGGCTCTGATAGCGGCGCTCGCGCAGTACTACATGCTCACCTACCGGGTGGTGATGGACCCGGGCATGCTCGCCAACGTGATGCAGACCGACGTGCGCGAGGCGCGCGACCTGCTCACCGCCCGCCTGCTGCTGTCGGTGCTGCTGGTGATGGCGCTGCCGACCTGGTGGCTGGCGCGCCTGCAGATCCTGCCCGCGCCCTGGTGGCGCCAGCTGTTGCGCAATGCGGGTTTGATCGCGCTGGCGCTGGCGCTGGCAGGTGCCACCATCGCGCTGGGCTCGCGCAGCCTGGCGCCGCTGATGCGCAACCACACCGAGCTGCGCTACCTGATGAACCCGGCAGCGCCGCTGTTTTCGACGGCGATGGCGGTGCATGACCAATGGTTCAGCCGCCCGCGCACCCTGGTGAAGATGACCGACGGCGCGGCGCTTGGCGCGAGCTACGCCGGCGACCGGCGGCCGCTACTGCTGGCGCTGGTGGTGGGCGAGACCGCGCGCGCGGACCACTTCTCGCTCAACGGCTATGCGCGCGCCACCAACCCCGAACTGGCGCGCCGCGATGTGCTGAGCTGGCGCGGCGTGTTTTCGTGCGGCACCAGCACCGCGGCATCGCTGCCGTGCATGTTTTCGCCGCTGGGGCGCGATGCGTTTCTCTCGCGCGGCGAGGACTACGAAAACCTGCTCGATGTCGTGCAGGCGGCCGGCCTGGCGGTACTGTGGCTGGACAACCAGAGCGGCTGCAAGGATGTCTGCGACCGTGTGCACCACGCGGATGCGATCGACGGCCTGAACCCGCAGCAGCGCCAGGAGCTCTGCCCCGGTGGCGAATGCAGCGACGAAGCCATGCTGATCGGGCTGGATGCGCGCATCGCCGCCTTGCCCGAGGCCGAGCGTGCGCGCGGCGTGCTGCTGGTGCTGCACCAGATGGGCAGCCACGGCCCGGCCTACTACAAGCGCTCGACGCCGGCGCAGAAAAAATTCGAGCCTGAATGCCGCACCGAGGTGCTCTCCGAATGCGGCCAGCAGGCACTCATCAATGCCTACGACAACTCCATCGTCGCCACCGATGCCTTTCTGGCCGGGACGGTGGATTGGCTTCGGCAGCGGTCCGCGGAGAGTGACACCGGCCTGCTGTACGTGAGCGACCATGGCGAATCGCTGGGCGAATACGGCCTGTATCTGCACGGCATGCCCTATGCGGTGGCGCCCGACGTGCAAAAGCATGTGCCCATGGTCGCCTGGTTCAGCGCGCCATTGCAAAAGCGCCTGGGGCTCTCGGATGCCTGTTTGCGCAGGGGGCTGGATGCGCCGCTGACGCACGACAACCTGTATCCGTCGGTGCTCACGCTGGTCGATGTGCGCTCGCCCAGCTACAAGCCGGCGCTGGATATGTTCGCGCCTTGCCGACAGGCGCAGTGATGGCGCTCCAACCTTGCAGTCCAGATACATCCTCGCTCTACCCAAAGGGGGCGTGCGGCCCGTTGCGCGGGTTTTGCTCCCTCTCCCTCTGGGAGAGGGTGGGGGTGAGGGCCAACGCGCTTGACTGAGGCATGTCGCCAATCCAAAAAACCTTATCTTGGCCCTGATACGGGATGCCGCTGCAGCTATCGTTTTGTGCGGCTGCGCGGCAGCCCCGCATCCAAGGCAGGCACTGCGCGGCTGGGGATAATGGCGCGCTGCCCGCCATGAATACCGCCTTGCACACCTCCCAGGATTCGTTCGCCTCGGCCTCCGCGCTGGACCGCGCCGTGGTGGTGGCCACGCTGGCGCGCATCGAGCAGGGCGGGGCGCTGGAAGACGGCGCCGAGCTGCACCAGGCCTTTGCCGCCGCACCCACCCGCCCCCTGCAGGTGCAGCAGCGCGCCTGGCTGCTGGGTGAACGCCTGGGCGTGGTGGCCGAGCTCGCGCGCTGGCGCCGCGCCACGCGCCTCACCGCCTTCCTGCTGGCGCTGCTGCTGGCGCTGGCCGGGCTGCTGGCCGGGCGCGCCGTGCTGGGCGAGGGGCGCAGCATCAACGCGATCGCGGCCTTTGCCAGCCTGCTGGGGCTGCACCTGCTGATGCTGGGGCTGTGGCTCATCGGCCTGCTGTGGGGATTGAAGGGCGACAGCAGCTACGGCGATTGGTCTCTGGGCCGCTGGGCGCTGGCCTGGGCGGCGCGCCTGCCCCCGGACCGGGGCCGGTATGCGCCCGAACTCTGGCAGGCCTTTGCCGCGCTGGTGCAGCGCCAGCGCCTGTGGCCCTGGCTGGCGGGCCTGCTCAGCCACAGCATCTGGGCGGTGTCGCTCACGCTCACGCTGGCGGTGCTGGTGGCGGGGTTTGCCTTTCAGGCCTACGCGCTGCATTGGGAAACCACGATCCTGAGCGCTGCGTTTTTCCAGCGCTTCGTGCGGTGGACGGGGGCCTTGCCCGCGCTGCTGGGCTTTGCCGTGCCCGACGCCGACGCGGTGCGTGCCGTCGCCGCCCAGCACGGCGCCGATGCCGCGCAGCAGCGCGCCTGGGCCTGGTGGCTGATCGGCTGCGTGCTGGCCTACGGCGTGCTGCCGCGCGTGCTGCTGGCGCTGCTCAGTCTTGCGCGCTGGCGCAGTGGCCTGGCGCGCCTGGCGGCGGTGGACATGGCCGATCCGCAGATTCAGCGGGTGGTGCGGCGCCTGGACGCGCTGGAGCCGCCGCCGCAAGTGGTCGATGCCGAGCAGCGCGCTGCGGCGCACTCTGCGCAGTCCGCGCGCGAGAAGGGCCGCACCACAGCAGGCGCAGCCTTGATCGGCTTCGAGCTGCCGCCGCAAACGGCCTGGCCCCCGGCTGCGCTCGCGGGCGCGGGCTGGGTCTGGAGCGTGAATCTGACGGGCAGCGCCGAGGAGCGCGAGGCCTTGCGCGCGCGCCTCATGCAGGCGCCGCCTGCGTGCGCGCTGGTGCTGGTGCACGCGCCCGGCAGTCCCGACCGCGGCACGGCGCGCTGGCTGCGCGAACTGCGCCAGAGCGTGCCCGACCTTGCCGTGCTGGCCTCCGAAGCAGAGGGCGCGGCGCGCTGGCGTGCCTGGATGAATACGGAAGGTTTTGAGGCTCTACCGCTGATGGAGCAAGCGCAACCAGCTATGGAGTGGATAGCACAAAGGAATCCATCGTGACGGGCGAGCCCCTGACCGCCGTCGTCGTCGGCCACACCAACGTGGGCAAGACCTCGCTGCTACGCGCGCTCACGCGCCAGCGTGATTTCGGCGAAGTCTCCGACCGGCCCGGCACCACGCGCCACGCGCAGGTGGTGGATTTGCGCGTGGCCGGTACGGTGCTGGCGCGCTTCACCGATACGCCGGGGCTGGAGGATTCCATCGCGCTGCACGCCTTTCTCGCGCAGCAGCCGGGCGAGACGCGGCTGGAAAAAATTCGCGCCTTCCTGGCCGGCCCCGAGGCGCGCGCCGCGTTCGAGCAAGAGGCCAAGGTGCTGCGCGCGCTGCTCGATGCGGCGGACTGCGCCATGCTGGTGATAGACACCCGCGCGCCGGTGCTGCCCAAGTACCGCGCCGAGATCGAAATCCTCGGCTGGTGCGCGCGGCCCATCATGCCGGTGCTCAACTTCACCGCCGATGCGAACAGCCGCGTGCTCGATTGGCAGGCCATGCTGCGCGAATGCAGCCTGCACGCGCAGGCGCAGTTTGACGTGGTGGCGCCGCTGCATGGCAGCGAGCAGCAGCTCTATGCCGACCTGGCCACGCTGCTGCCGCCCGCGCGGCGCAGCCAGGTGGCGGCCATAGGCGCCGCGCTCACGCAGGCCGCGCACGAGCGCGAGCAGGCCGGCTGGCGCATCGTGGCTAGCACGCTGATCGACGTCGCCGCCATGCGCCGCCAGGTGGCTGCCGAGGTGCTGCAGGACGCAGCCCGGCGCCAGCAATGCGTGCTTGATTTCCGCAGCGACTTGCGCGCCCATGTGCAGGCGGGGATGGACGCGCTGCTGGCGCTGCACGCCTTTCGCGCGGGCGATGCCGAACTCAGCGATCTGCCCGAGCTGGAAGGCCGCTGGAAGGATGACCTGTTCGACCCCGAGCTGCTCGCGCAGGCGGGCATGCGCCTGGGCCTGGGCAGCGTGCTGGGCGCGGGCGTGGGCGTGATCGCCGACCTGATGCTGGCCGGCCTGTCGCTGGGCGCCGCCACCACGCTCGGCGCCACCGTGGGCGGTGCGCTCTCGGGCGGCTGGCGCCCGCTGTGGCGCAAGCTGGAGAACCGCATGCAGGGTGTGCAGGAACTGACCGCGGAAGATGCGCTGCTGTGGCTGCTGGCGCGGCATCTGCACGCGCTGGCGCTGGCGCTGGCCAGCCGCAGCCATGCAGCGCAGGACGCGCTGCGCGTGCCGCTGGCCCCCATCGATGGTGCGGACACGGAGCCGATGGAGAAGGCGGCGGCCCTGCCGCGCGCGCTGCTGTCCACGCTGTCGGTGGCGCGCAGCCACCCCGATTGGGAGCGCAAGGGCCGACGTGCCCGCGGCGGCGAAGAGCGCGAGCGGCTGGAGCAGCGCCTGGCGGGGCAACTGGCCGCAGGGCCTGCGCTGGCGGCGGGGTAGCGGTCGGAGAACGCAGAGATTTCGGGCATTGGCGCTTTTCTGCAAAGCGCCAGCAGCTATTTTTTTTACTTCTTCTCGCGCGGCTGACGGCCCATCAGGTAGAACTCCGGATTGGGCATCATCCCGGAAAAGCTCGCCATGCGGTTGGAGAGACCAAAGAACGCGGTGATGGCGGCGATGTCCCAGATGTCTTCATCGTCAAAACCGTGCGCATGCAGCCGCTCGAAGTCGGCCTCCTCGATGGCGCTGGACTGCTGGCAGACCTTGAGGGCGAAATCGAGCATGGCGCGCTGGCGCGGCGTGATGTCGGCCTTGCGGTAGTTCACCGCCACCTGGTCGGTCACCAGCGGCTTTTTCTCGTAGATGCGCAGGATGGCGCCGTGCGCGACGACGCAGTACAGGCACTGGTTCACCGCGCTGGTGGCCACCACGATCATCTCGCGGTCGCCCTTGGTGAGATGGCCTTCTTCCTTCAGCATCAGCGCATCGTGGTAGGCGAAGAACGCGCGCCACTCCGCCGGACGCCGCGCGAAGCCGAGGAAGACATTGGGGATGAAGCCGGCCTTCTCCTGCACCTCCAGGATGCGGGTGCGGATGTCCTCGGGCAGGCTGTCCAGAGTGGGGGCGGGGTAGCGTTCGGTCATGGCTCTCTCTTGGGGGTGGCGCCGGCCTGCGGCGGCGTGTAGATGTATTCGCGGTTGAAGGGATAGCACGATTGCGCTCCGGGCATTGTGCCTGTCTCCTGCCGCCCGTCGGGGTGGATCATCAGAATCTGGTGCAGCGCCACCCAGCCTTGCTCAAAGCCCAGCGCGCAGCCCGCAAGGTAGAGGCGGTAGGCGCGCAGGACTTTTTCGCCGTTCTCCGTGCCGTGCTGCGTGTTGAGAATCTCGCGCGCCCGGGGCAGCTGCGCTTCCAGCGCATCCGACCAGGCCCAGAGGGTTTTTGCGTAGTGCGGGCGGATGTTCTCGGTATCCACCATCTCCAGCCCCGCTCTGGCGATTTCGTGCAGCGCCACGCTCACGTGCAGCAGCTCGCCGCCGGGGAAGATGTAGCGGTCGATGAACTCGCCCATGCCGGCGCCCAGCTCGGTGTTGTCCACGCCGCCGGCGGTGATGCCGTGGTTCATCGCCAGGCCTCCGGGCTTGAGCAGGCGGCGCAGGGTGCCGAAGTAGGTGGGCATCTGCGCGCGGCCCACATGCTCGAACATGCCGATCGAGGAGATCTTGTCGAAGGGCTCGTCCACCTGCAACTCGCGGTAATCCTGCAGCAGCACGCGCACGCGGCCCGTGAGACCGCGTGCCTCGATCTGCTGCTGCACATAGGTGTACTGGTTGTGCGAGAGCGTGATGCCGATGCCATCGATGCCGTAATGCTCCGCCGCCCACAGCAGCATGCCGCCCCAGCCCGAGCCGATGTCCAGCAGCCGTTCGCCCGGCTTGAGCTGCAGCTTGCGGCAGATGTGATCGAGTTTGGCCTCCTGCGCCTGCGCCAGCGTCATCTCGGGCGTGCGGTAGTAGGCGCAGGAATAGACCCGGTACGGGTCCAGCCACAGGGCGTAGAAATCGTCGGAAATGTCGTAATGGAACTGGATGTTCTGCGCGTCCCTGGCCGTGGTGTGCCTGGCCCTGGAGACATACCAGGCCAGCGCCTGGCGCCACCAGCTGGCGTGTTCGTCCTGCGCCGGATCGGTGCTCAGCAGCGCTTGCGCGGCCACCATCAGATCGCGCACGCTGCCTTCGAATTGAACACGCCCCTCGACGATGTCAGCGCCCACCGTGCCGATGGCGCCGGTGGCAAGCGCCGCGATCGCCGTCTGATCGCGCAGCGTGAGCGAGAGGGCCGCGTCGGCCGGACCAACGCAGTCTCCGCCAGGCAGCTGTATGCGCATAGGCACCGGGGACTGCGCCAACCGGGTTTCCAAAGCGTCGTACGGCAGTTTCATCGCACGGGTCTCCTTGCTTGTCTGTTGCGAATATCCCGTTCTAAAGTATTTCCTGCTTTCACCGAATGGGCATTAGCGAAAAACCCTGATATTCGCGCAGTTTCATGCCGCAGGCGCGCGCAAAAAAAGCCGCAGGGAATTCCGTGCGGCCTTTTGTGGAAACTGCGCGCCAAGGCGCAGCCGGTTTCAGCGGGTTTACTTGAGCGACAGGATCCAGTCGACCAGCTGCTTGGCTTCCGCATCGCTGACATTGGCATTGGCGGGCATGGGCACCGGGCCCCAGACGCCCGAGCTGCCCTTGAGCACGGCCTTGATCAGCTGGGCTTCGGCATCTTTCTGGCCGGCGAACTTCTTGGCCACATCCTTGTAGGCTGGACCCACGACTTTTTTGTCGATGCTGTGGCAGGCCATGCAGTTCTTGGATTTGGCCAGCGCCTCGTTGGCGAAGGCGGGAGAGGACGCGGCAAATGCCAGGGTCATGGCAATCAAAGCAGCTTTCATGGTGACTTCCTTTACGGTTGGCTGGAAATACGGTTCAGATAACGCTATTCTAGTAACAGGCGTTGACTTGGCCAGCGCGTTCACGATTATTTACCTTGGAGCAGCTTGTGTACACCTTGATTCTGGGCATCCTGCTGGTGGCGCTGAAATACCTGGAAATCGGCCCGGTGGCGCAGTGGTCCTGGTGGTGGGTGCTGTCGCCCTTCGCCGTCACGCTGCTGTGGTGGGCCTGGGCGGACATGACGGGCTACACCAAGCGCAAGGCGATGGAAAAAATGGACGAACGCAAGAAAGATCGCATCGAGCGGCAGAAGGAAACGCTGGGCATGGCGCCGCGCCGGCCGCGCTGAAGCAGCGCGGCCGGCGGCAACGGGGGTTCAGTCGAATGCGTCGAGCACCGCGCCGCGGCTGGCGGTCGATGCATTGCGCGCGAACTTGGCCAGCACGCCGCGCGTGTAGCGCGGCGCCGGTGCCTTCCAGGCGGCGCGGCGTTTGGCGATTTCGGTTTCAGGCACATTGAGCTGCAGCACCAGCTGGTGCGCATCGATGGTGATCGAATCACCCTCCTGCACCAGCGCGATCGTGCCGCCCACGTAGGCCTCCGGCGCCACGTGGCCGACCACCATGCCCCAGGTGCCGCCGGAAAACCGCCCGTCGGTGATCAGTCCCACGCTCTCGCCCAGGCCTTCGCCGATCAGCGCGCCGGTGGGCGCCAGCATCTCGGGCATGCCCGGGCCGCCCTTGGGGCCGAGGTAGCGCAGCACCATCACGTCGCCGGCCTGGATCTGGTGGTCGAGGATGGCGGCGAGCGCCGACTGCTCGTCGTCGAACACGCGCGCCGGGCCGGTCATCACGGGGTTCTTCAGGCCGGTGATCTTGGCCACGCAGCCTTCGGTGCTCAGGTTGCCGCGCAGGATCGCCAGATGCCCCTGCGCATACAGCGGCTGGGTGATGGGGTGGATCACGTCCTGATCGGCGCGCGGCGCGTCAGGGATGTCCTGGAGCGTTTCGGCAATCGTCTTGCCGGTGATGGTGATGCAGTCGCCGTGCAGCAGGCCGGCATTCAGCAGCATCTTCATCACCTGCGGAATGCCGCCGGCCTTGTGCAGATCGACCGCCAGGTACTTGCCGCTGGGCTTCAAGTCGCAGAACACCGGCACCTTCTTGCGCACGCGCTCGAAGTCGTCAATCGTCCACTCCACGCCCGCCGCGTGCGCGATGGCCAGGAAGTGCAGCACCGCGTTGGTCGAGCCGCCCACGGCCATGATCACGGCCACCGCGTTCTCGATGGACTTGCGCGTGACGATGTCGCGCGGCTTGAGGTCTTTCTTGATCGCCTCGATCAGCACCTTGGCCGATTCGCGCGCGGAATCGACTTTTTCCGCATGCGGGTTGGCCATGGTGCTGGAGTAGGGCAGGCTCATGCCTATGGCCTCGAAGGCGCTGCTCATGGTGTTGGCGGTGTACATGCCGCCGCACGAACCGCAGCCGGGGATGGCGTGCTGCTCGATGTTCTTGAGCTCGCCGTCGTCGATCTTGCCGGCGGCGTTCTCGCCCACGGCCTCGAACACGCTCACGATGTTCAGATCGCAGCCGTTGGCGCAGCCTGGCAGGATGGTGCCGCCGTAGACATAGATGCTGGGGACGTTGGAGCGCAGCATGCCCATCATGCCGCCGGGCATGTTCTTGTCGCAGCCGCCGATCACCACGCAGCCATCCATCCACTGGCCCTGCACGCAGGTTTCCACGCAATCGGAAATCACCTCGCGGCTCACCAGCGAATATTTCATGCCTTCGGTGCCCATGGCCATGCCGTCGGAGATGGTGGGCACGCCGAAGGTCTGTGCATTGCCGCCCGCCTGGTGGATGCCCTCGACGGCGGCGTCCGCCAGCTTCTGCAGCCCGGCGTTGCACGGCGTGATGGTGCTGTGGCCGTTGGCCACGCCGACCATGGGTTTCTTGAAATCCTCTTCCTTGTAGCCCATGCCGTAGAACATGGAGCGGTTGGGCGCGCGCGCCTTGCCTTCGGTGATATGGGCGGAGCGGTGGTTGATGGCTTTGGGATCGGTCATGGCTCGCAGGGGTGGCGCAGCGGCCACCGGTTGAAAGAAACGCCTGCAAGTGTAGTGCGAGCCGATTGGCCCGGCGCGGGCGGCGGAATTTGCATCAAAATCAGGGTTGAGGCTTGTGCCCCAAGCGCATGCAGCTATCGAAATGCATATTTCCGGAGGACCCAAATGAATGCTCTGACCGAGCGGATCAGCACCAGCTTCAATGCCCAGGGCTTGATGAAAACCCTAGGCGCGCGCCTCACGCAGGTGGCCGATGGCGTGGTCGAGATTGAAATGCCCTTCAGCAGCGCGCTGTCGCAGCAGCATGGCTATGCGCACGCCGGGGCTATCACCAGCATCGTCGACAGCGCCTGCGGCTATGCGGCGCTGACCCGCGCGCCAACGGATCGCCACGAAATCGTCACCGCGGAGTTCAAAGTCAATTTCATGCGTCCAGCGGTTGGATCGCGCTTTGTGGCGGTGGGCACGGTGGTGCAGGCAGGACGCACGATTGCGGTTGGCACGGGGGAGGTGCGCGCGTATGGCGATGATGGGGAGACGTACAAGTGGTTGCGCTGATGCAGGCCACGTTCATGTATTTCGATCCAGGCGCCTGAGCCGGAGATCAACCGGTTCCCGCCGCCTTGTCCGGCTTCGCACGTTCCGCGGATGGCCTGGCGTGGTGCCCGGTGCCGTCCGCTCGATACCGTCAATCCGGGCGGCAAAAGAGCGAAAAGTTTGCAAAAACAAAAAAATGAATTACGATTCACACCGCCGTGAACTGAAATTCATTTTTTGTGGCCTACCGACAAACCCCTTCCGTTGAAGCACGCCTGCAGGACAACCGCCTGCGTATCCTGGCGGCGGCGCGCGCACTCGTCAAAGAAGGTGGATGGATGGAGGCCCAGGTGGCGAGTGTCGCGGCGTCGGCGGGCATGGCCACGGGGAGCGTGTACCGCTATTTCCCGTCGAAGGCAGAGTTGTTTGCCGAGGTGCTTTCGGCCGTCTCGCAGCGCGAGGTGGATGTGCTTTCCGAAATTGCCCTGTCGGACGATTCGGCCCTGGAGCGTTTGCACTCGGCCGTGACCTCTTTTGTCTGCCGGGCGATGCGCAGCCCCCGACTGGCGTATGCCCTGATCGCAGAGCCTTGCGACAAAGAGATTGACGAGGCGCGGCTGCGTTACCGGGCTGCCATCAGTGAGGTGATTCGTTCCATCATTGAAGCCGGGCAGTCCGACGGACAAATACGCAGGGATGTGCGCAGTGACGTCGCGGCCACGGTAATTGTGGGTGGCTTCATGGAAGGCCTGATCGGCCCGCTGTCGCCCCTGAATCGCCAGCCGCACCCCGCAGCGGAAAACCACCAGCAGGAAGTCGCCATGCTGGCCCACCAGATTGCCCGATTGGCCTGTGCCAGTGTGGCAAGTCACCCCGATGTCCCGTGAGACCCGCCCGTAACCCAGGAGATGACCATGAACAAGCCTCTGTCCCCCGAAATTCTTGCGACCGCCTCCGACCGCTACGGCACCCATGCGGTCTACAACCAGGCCAAGCCCGCTGCTGGGTTTAACGCATTCAGTGGCGACGCAGTGGTGCGTGGCGTGATTGAGCGAGAAGCGCCCTGGGCGGCCGAGCGCTGCGCGGCGCTGGGTGCGGTGGCCGGAGAGGAGGAGGTGCAGGAGCTGGCTCGCCTGGCCAACCGCAATCTGCCCGAGCTCAAGACCCACGATCGCTTTGGCAACCGCATCGATTGGGTGGATTTTCATCCGAGCTGGCACCAGCTGATGGCGCTTTGCTGGAAGCATGAAGTGCCTAGTCTTGCCTGGCGGACCAGAGAGCAGCACGGACATGTGGCACGCGCCGTGCTGTCCTACCTGTGGAACCAGGTCGAGCATGGCACTGCCTGCCCCATGGGCATGGCCTACGCGGCCTACCCGGGGTTCGAGCGCGAGCCGGCGCTGGCGATCTGGGCCGAGAAGGTCAAGGGCACGACCTACGAATTCAGCCGCAGGGAAGTGGGCCTGAAGCCTTCGGTCGTGATCGGCTATGGAATGACGGAAAAGCAGGGTGGCTCGGACCTGCGTGCAACGCAGACCACGGCGCGCTATTCGCATGCGGGTGACTACCACGGCGCCGTCGCGCACTGGTATGAGCTGACGGGGCACAAGTGGTTCTGTTCGGTGCCGCAGTCCGATGGCTTCTTCACCTTGGCCACGGTCAATGGCGGCGTGACCTGCTTTTTCCTGCCGCGCACCCTGCCCGATGGCAGCTACAACCGTTTCTTCATCCAGCGGCTCAAGGACAAGTCGGGCAACAAGTCCAACGCGTCGAGCGAGGTGGAGTACTCCGGCACGCTGGCCATCCGGGTAGGCGAAGAAGGCCATGGTCTGCGTGAAATCCTTTCGCATTCGCACCTGACCCGGCTGGATTTCGCCATCGGCTCGGCCGGGCAGATGCGCCAGGCACTGACGCTAGCGCTGCGCCACACCACCACGCGCAAGGCCTGGGGAACGTCGATTGCCGAGCGGCCGATGATGGTGAACGTGCTCGCGGACATGGCCGTGGAGGTGGAAGCGGCAACGCTGATGGCGCTTCGCGTGGCCCGCGCCACCGACCACATGGAGAGCGACGAGATGCAGCGCCTGCTGGCGCGTGTTGCCACGCCCGCGGCCAAGTTCTTCAATTGCTCGCGCGCTCCTTCGATCGCCAACGAAGCGCTGCAATGCCACGGCGGCAATGGCTTCATCGAAGAAAACCCGATCGCCCGGGTGTTCCGCGAATCGCCGCTCAACAGCGTCTGGGAAGGCGCGGCCAACATGATGTGCCTGGATGTGCGCCGTTCGTTGACCAAGGAGCCGCAGGTCATCGATGCCGTGCTGCACGAGTTCCAGCCCTTGAGGGGCCAGGACGCCCGTTTTGATGCCATGGTGGCGCATGCCGAACAGCTCATGCGCCAGTCGGTGGCGGATGAATTCCTCACCCGCCCGATGACCGAGGCCATCGCCCGCACGATGCAGGCCGCCGAGCTGCTGCGCCACAGCACGTCCGAGGTGGCAGATCTTTTTCTGGCAACGCGTGGGCTCAACCCCGCTGGCATGTGGGGTGCCCATTACGGCACGCTGGCCGGTGCTGCCATCACCCAGGAGGGTGCCAGCAGGATGGTGCGCCGCGCCATGGTTCAGGAGGCTTGAACAGTTCTGCTCATGGTCTTGACAACCTGCTCAGGCTCCCCAATTGAACATGGATAAAGGAGTGAATCATGAGTGATCAACAAGTTCAGGCATCCACCACGCTGAGCCTCAAGGGCAGGACGGCCCTCGTCACCGGTGCCGCGAGTGGTCTCGGCAAACGCATCGCCGAGGTGTTCGGCGACGCCGGGGCCAATGTCGTCGTGGCGGACCTCAGGCAGGCCGATGCGCAGGCGACGGCCGATGAAATTGCCAGAAAGGGTGTCAAGACCCTGGGCATCGCCATGGACGTGACCAGCGAGCAGGCGGTCGATGACGGCTTTGCGCAGGTGCAGAAACAGCTCGGCGCGGTGGACATCCTGGTCAGCAACGCCGGCATCCAGATCGTCGCGCCGATCCAGGATTTCACCTTCGCCAACTGGAAGAAGCTGCTGGCGGTGCACCTGGATGGCGGCTTTCTCACCTCGCGCGCGGCGGTGCGCCAGATGATCGCGTCGGGCCGCGGCGGCTCCATCATCTTCATGGGCTCGGTGCACTCCAAGGAGGCGTCCAAACTCAAGAGCCCCTATGTCACCGCCAAGCACGGCCTGGAGGGCCTGGCCAAGGTCATCGCCAAGGAAGGCGCCGCGCACAACATCCGCAGCAACGTCATCTGCCCGGGCTTCGTGCGCACGCCGCTGGTGGAAAAGCAGATTCCCGAGCAGGCGCAGGAACTCGGCATCAGCGAGGCCGACGTGATCAAGAACGTGATGCTTAAGGACACCGTCGATGGCGAATTCACCACCGTGGACGACATCGCCCAGGCGGCGCTCACCTTTGCCGCCTGGCCGAGCAATGCGCTCACCGGCCAGTCGCTGGTGGTGAGCCACGGCTGGTTCATGCAGTAAGGCGGCGCGGAACAGGTCCCGCGCCTGTCGCGCACCACCGCGACAACTTGTTCAGCGTCGCCGCAAGCCTCGTTCGGGCGACATGGGTGCGGCAGGGTAGGGGGTGCCCTGCTGCACAATCCCTGCCATGTTGATGTACCCCCATATCGATCCAGTGGCGCTGCAGATCGGGCCGCTGGCCATCCACTGGTACGGCCTGACCTATCTGGCCGCGTTCGGACTCTTCATGTGGCTGGGCACGCTGCGCCTGAAGCACCAGCCCTATGCCTCGCTGGCCGGTGATCAGGCCTGGAGCCGCAAGGATGTGGAAGACATCCTTTTTCTTGGCGTGCTGGGCGTGATCCTCGGTGGGCGGCTGGGCTATTGTTTTTTCTACAAACCCGGGTACTACGCCGCGCACCCGCTGGAGATTTTCCAGGTCTGGCATGGCGGCATGAGCTTTCACGGCGGCATGCTCGGCGTGGGCGCGGCCATGGTCTGGTACGCCTGGTCGCGCAAGCGGCCGTGGCTGCAGGTGGTGGATTTCGTGGCGCCCTGCGTTCCCACGGGCCTTGCTGCGGGGCGCGTGGGCAACTTCATCAATGGCGAGCTCTGGGGGCGTTTTGCCTCGCCCGATCTGCCCTGGGCCATGGTGTTTCCGCAAAGCGGCTCCATGCAGCCGCGCCATCCGTCGCAGATCTACCAGTTCCTGCTCGAAGGGCTGCTGCTCTTCGTGCTGCTGTGGCTGTATGCCCGGCGCCCGCGCAAGCGCGGCGAGGTGACCGCGGCGTTCCTCGTGGGCTATGGCTGCCTGCGCTTCATCGCCGAATATTTCCGCGAGCCCGACGATTTTCTGGGCTTGCTCTCGCTGGGCCTGAGCATGGGCCAGTGGCTGTGCCTGCCGATGATCGCGGTGGGCGTGGGCCTGTGGCTGTGGGCGCGGCGCAAGGGAGTGGCACATGCCCGGTAGCGTGCTGCTGCGGGAGGCAGACGACGCTGGCATAGCCCGCGTCACGCTGGCGAATGAGGGGCGCCTGAACGCCATGACGCGTGCCATGTGGCGCGAACTGCGCAGTGTTTTCGAGAGCATCCAGCGCGATCCCGATGCGCGCTGCGTGGTCGTGGAGGGCGAGGGTGCTGCCTTCTGCGCCGGGGGCGACATCTCCGAATACCCGGCGTTTCGCTTCGATGCCGCGCAATTGCGCGCCTTTCATGAGGAAGAGGTCCGGGGCGGTCTCTCGGCCATGCTGGCGTGTGACGTTCCCATCGTCGCCGCCATTCGCGGCGCCTGCATGGGCGCGGGCGTGGAGATCGCCAGCTGCTGCGATATCCGCATTGCGCAAGAGGGCGCCCGCTTTGGCGCGCCGATCGCCAGGCTGGGCTTTCCGATGGCGCCGCGCGAGGCGGCGCTGGTGGCCAGCAGCGTGGGTGACGCCACGGCGCGGCAGATGCTGCTCGCGGCGGCGGTGCTGGATGCGCCGCAGATGGCGCAGCGCGGCTTTCTCGCCGCTGTGGTGCAGGCGGATGCGCTGGCGCAGCAGGCGCACGAGACGGCCTTGCGCATCGCGCGCCTGGCGCCGCAGGCCGCACGCCTGAACAAGCGCACGCTGCGTAAATTGCATCAGTCAAATGCGGCAATAGCGCAGGATGGATATGCGCAGGAAGCTACTGTTTTTGATAATCATGATCCCTACGCCTATGCCAGTAGTCGCGAGCACCGCGAAGGCATAGAGGCCTTTCTTGCCAAACGCACACCCGAGTTCTGAGGGCCGTCATGCAGTTTCCTTCCCAAAACCTGTTCAGCGCGCTGCGCGCCGCCTTTCCCCAGGATCTGGACCAGACGGCGGTGTTTGCCAGCACGCCCGATGGCGCGCCGCTGAATTACTCCTGGCGTGATCTGGAGCGCGCCAGCGCCTGCATCGCCAACCTGCTCGTGTCGCTCCAACTGCCCGAAGGCAGCCGCATCGCGGTACAGGTGGAAAAATCGGTCGAGGCCCTGCTGCTCTACCTGGCCACGCTGCGCGCGGGCTGTATTTTTCTGCCGCTCAACACCGCGTACCAGAAGGCCGAGATCGAGTACTTCATCGGCGACGCGCAGCCCGCCGTGGTGGTCTGCTCGCCAGAGCATTTTGGCTGGGTATCGAAAATCGCCTTCAAGGCGGGCACGCGCAACGTCTTCACGTTGGGGCAGGACCGCGGCGGCAGCCTTTTGGAGCGCGCCGCGCATTGCAGCGATCAGCACCTGCCGGTGGTGCGCGGCAAGGACGATCTGGCCTGCATCCTCTACACCAGCGGCACCACCGGGCGCAGCAAGGGCGCGATGCTCTCGCACGGCAACCTGCTCTCCAACGCGCTGGTGCTTCAGGATTACTGGGGCTGGCAGAAGGATGACGTGCTGATCCACGCGCTGCCGATCTACCACGCGCATGGCCTGTTCGTCGGCGTGCATGGTGCGCTCATCAACGGCAGCCCCATGCTCTGGTTCAACAAGTTTGATCCGAGGGCGACGATCGCCGCCATGCCGCGTGCAACGGTGTTCATGGGCGTGCCCACGCTCTACGTGCGCATGCTGGCCGAGTCCGCGCTCACGCGCGAGGCGGCGGCGCACATGCGGCTGTTCATCTCGGGCTCTGCGCCGCTGCTGGTCGATACCTTTGCCGCCTGGCAGCAGCGCACCGGCCACACCATCCTGGAGCGCTACGGCATGAGCGAGACGGCCATGCTCTGCTCCAACCCCTACCGCGCGGACGCGCGCCACGCGGGCCAGAACGAGCGCCGGGGCGGCACCGTCGGCTTTCCGCTGCCGGGCACCTATCTGCGCGTGGTGGACGATGCAGGCCAGATGCTGCCCGCGGGCGAGATCGGGAACATCCAGGTGCGCGGCCCCAATGTGTTCCAGGGCTACTGGCACATGCCCGAGAAAACCGCGCAGGAGTTTGCCGCAGGCGGCTGGTTCAAGACCGGCGACGTGGGCCAGCAGGATGCGCGCGGCTACGTGACCATCGTCGGGCGCAGCAAGGACCTCATCATCAGCGGCGGCTTCAACGTCTACCCGGCCGAGATCGAGAGCTACATCAACGACATGCCCGGCGTGGCCGAGAGCGCCGTCGTGGGCGTGCCGCATGCGGATTTCGGCGAGGTCGGCGTGGCCGTCATCGTGCCGCGTGCAGGTAGCAAGCTCGACCCGGAGGCCATCGTCGCGCAGCTCAGAAGCCAGCTGGCCCACTTCAAGGTGCCCAAACGCTGCTTCATCGCGCCCGAGCTGCCGCGCAACAGCATGGCCAAGGTGCAGAAGAACCTGCTGCGCGAACAGTACCGGGATTTGTTTCTAAAACAATAGCTGCCAGCGCTTTGCAGCCAAGCACTGCGGCCTTTTTTATCTGAGAACCAGCACCGGAATTTCGGACTGGGTGAGCACGTTCAGCGTCTCGCTGCCCAGCAGCACGCGCTTGACGCCCTTGCGGCCGTGCGATGCCATCACGATCAGGTCGCAGCCGTGCTTGTTCGCCGCGGCGATGATGGCCTCGGCCACCAGGTCCGACTTGGCGACGATGGTTTTCACCATCACGCCGTCCTCGGTGCCGGCCTTTTTCACCTTGGCCAGCAACTCATGCGCCTTTGCACTCCACTGCTCTTCGATGCGCTTGATTTCCAGCACGTCCAGCGCCAGACCGCCATCGAAGAAACTGCGCGGATAGCGCGGAATGACCTTGAGCGCGATGACCCGGGCGTGGGTCAAGGCGGCCAGCGCCAGTCCGCTGGCCACGGCCTTTTCCGACAACGGGGAGCCATCGGTGGCGATCAGGATGCGTTTGTACATGGTGAGGCTCCCGGTTGAACTCTGACAGGTGGGCGCACTCCGAACATGGCGTGCGCCAGTGACTGCCCGAGGATACCCATGCGGCGCGTGCACGTGCAGGAAAATCGACGCCTCTCTTATCACGGAACAAGGAAAAACGTGTTGGTCAATGGATTGTGGAGTTCACCGCGCCGCCTGCTGGCGCTGATCTGCACCGCCTGCGTGGCGATGCTGGCTTTCGGGTTGTATCTGCAGTACGGACAGGGACTGGAGCCCTGCCCGATGTGCATCGTGCAGCGCTATGCGCTGATCGGTGTGGCCCTCTTCACCAGCATCGCGGCCAGCCGCGCGGGCACGGCGTGGCGTGTGGTCTGGGGCCTGCTTGCGTTCATCATGGCGGTTTTCGGCGCCTTCGTCGCGGCGCGCCAGAGCTGGCTGCAGTGGTACCCGCCCGAGATCGCCACCTGCGGGCGCGACTTCTACGGCATCATCGAAAACTATGCGTTCAGCCGCGCGATTCCGATGATCTTTCGCGGCTCGGGCGACTGCACCGTGGTGGACTGGCGCTTCCTCGGCGGCTCGATCGCCAACTGGTCGTTCATCTGTTTCACGCTGTTCGGCCTGGTGCTGATCGTGCTGCTGGTGCGCTCCGCCGCCCGGCGCGTTTGAGGGCGGCTGTGCTACAGTAGCTGCCATGAATTCGCCCGTTGCCTTGCATCTGTCCGCCTTCGCGCCTGCCGCGATGGGTCTGCTGCTGGCGCTACTGCTATTGGCAGCGGGCTAGGCGCATTCTTTTTCCATCGAATACCCAACGGCCCGCATGCTCCAGCAGCGGGCCGTTTTCATTCGCGTTGCTGGTGGCAGGGAGCAAAGAGACCATGACCGACAAACTCATCATTTTTGACACCACCTTGCGCGATGGCGAGCAATCGCCCGGCGCCTCGATGACCAAGGACGAGAAGCTGCGCATCGCGCGCCAGTTGGAGCGCCTGAAGGTGGATGTGATCGAGGCCGGCTTTGCCGCCAGCAGCAACGGCGACTTCGAGTGCGTGCAGGCGATCGCCCGCGCGGTGAAGGATTCCACCATCTGCTCGCTGGCGCGCGCCAACGACCGCGACATCGCGCGCTCGGCCGAGGCACTCAAGGACAGCGCCAACGCGCGCATCCACCTGTTCATCGCCACCAGCCCGCTGCACATGGAAAAAAAGCTGCGCATGACGCCCGACGAGGTGTTTGAACAGGCAAAGCTCTCCGTGCGTTTCGCACGCAATCTGCGGGACAACATCGAATTCAGCGCCGAGGACGGTTACCGTAGCGAAATGGATTTCCTCGCCCGCGTCTGCGAAGCGGTGATCAAGGAAGGTGCCACCACCATCAACATTCCAGATACCGTGGGCTACGGCGTCCCCGAGCTCTATGGCAACTTCCTCAAGACCCTGCGCGAGAAGGTGCCGAGCAGCGACAGGGCTGTCTGGAGCGTGCACTGCCACAACGACCTGGGCATGGCGGTGGCCAACAGCCTTGCGGGCGTGAAGATCGGCGGTGCGCGCCAGGTGGAATGCACCATCAACGGTCTGGGCGAGCGTGCTGGCAACTGCTCGCTCGAAGAAGTGGTGATGGCGGTCAAGACCCGCAAGGACTATTTCGGCCTGCAGGTGGGCATAGATACCTCGCAGATTCTGGCGGCCAGCAAGCTGGTGAGCTCCACCACCGGCTTCGTGGTGCAGCCCAACAAGGCGGTGGTCGGCGCCAATGCGTTCGCGCACGCCAGCGGCATCCACCAGGACGGCGTGCTCAAGGCACGCGACACCTACGAAATCATGCGCGCCGAGGACGTGGGCTGGACGGCCAACAAGATCGTGCTGGGCAAGCTCAGTGGTCGCAACGCCTTCAAGCAGCGCCTGCAGGAGCTGGGCGTGGAGCTCGAATCCGAGGCCGAAATCCTCGCCGCGTTTGCCCGCTTCAAGGAGCTGGCGGACCGCAAGAGCGAGATTTTCGACGAGGACATTCTTGCGCTGGTCAGCGATGGCGCGCATGTCCCGGGGCAAGACCAGTACGGCTTTGTGTCGCTCTCGCAGCACAGCGAAACCGGCGAGCGCCCCAAGGCCAACATCGTGTTCACCGTCAGCGGCAAGGAAGTGCGCAGCGAAGCCGAGGGCAATGGGCCGGTGGATGCCTCGCTCAAGGCCATCGAGTCCTATGTCAAGAGCGGGGCGGAGATGACGCTGTACTCGGTCAACGCCATCAACGGCTCGACCGATGCGCAGGGCGAAGTCACGGTGCGCCTTGCCAGCGGCGGGCACGTGGTCAACGGCTCGGGCGCCGACCCGGACATCATCGTGGCTTCCGCCAAGGCGTACTTGAGCGCGCTCAACCGCCTGCACCACGGCAGCGACCGGATTGCTGCGCAAGGCTGAGACCGGTTCAAGTCATTTTTAGGTATGCCGCGCAAGATATTGTTCTTGCGCGGCTTTTTTTGAATCTGTACACTTGCGCACACTTTTTCGCCTGTGCTGGAGTCTGGAATGCGCATCACCCTGTCCCTTGGTTCTCGTTGCTTGCGCTGGGTCTCGCTGCTGGCGATGTCGATAGCGCTGGCAAGCCCCGGGGTGCAGGCGGCCGGCAAGAAGCCCCAGCCCAAAAAGGCGGTGGCTGCCAGCCAGGCCAAGCATGCGCCCGCCAGGGGTGCCAAGGTGGCGACCACCAAGCGCAAGACCGTGGCGGCGAAGCGCACCAGGACGCGGGCGCATGTGGCAGTGGCTCCGGCGGTTTTGTCGATGGGGCAAAAGATGGGGCTGCACTCCGCCTCCGATCCGCTGGATCTGGCCTCCAGCGTGGCGCTGGTGGTTGACCAGGAGACGCACGAGGTGCTGCTCAGCAAGAACGATGAGGCGGTATTGCCGATTGCCTCCATCACCAAGCTGATGACGGGCCTCCTGATCTCCGAAGCGCATCTGCCCATGGAGACGCCGATCACGATCACCCAGGACGATGTGGATACCGAGAAGCACAGCCGCTCGCGCCTCGTCGTGGGCGCGACGCTGACGCGCGGCGAGCTGTTGCACCTGGCGCTGATGGCCAGCGAAAACCGCGCCGCGCATGCGCTGGGGCGCACCTATCCCGGCGGCATGCCGGTGTTCGTCGAGCGCATGAATGCCAAGGCCCAGCTGCTGGGCATGCACGACACCCGCTATGTGGAGCCCACGGGCCTGTCCAGCCAGAACCGCTCCAGCGCACGTGATCTCGCGCGCCTGGTGGGCGTGGCCTACCACGACCCGCTGCTGCGCGAGCTCACGACATCTCCGGGCTACGAGGTTGAAGTCGGCCGCCGCACGCTGCAGTTCAACAACACCAACCGCCTCGTGAAGAGTCCGGCATGGGATATCGGCCTGCAGAAGACGGGCTACATCTCCGAAGCCGGGCGCTGCCTGGTCATGCAGGCGGAAATCGCCGGGCGCAAGCTCATCATGGTGTTCCTGGATTCCGCCGGCAAGTTCAGCCGGCTTGCTGACGCCGAGCGCGTGCGTTCCTGGGTGCAGCGCAGCTCGCGCCTGAGCAGCCCGACGGCCGCCAGCGGTTTCGCGTCCAACGGCTGAAGTCTGCGCTTCCTGTCACACCCCCTGTGCTGCATGGCCCCGAACGGGGCCATGTGTCATTTCGGTGCCATGCGGATCGCGCCATCCAGGCGGATCACTTCGCCATTGAGCATGTCGTTCTCGAAGATGTGGCGCACCAACTTGGCGTAATCCTGGGGCGTTCCCAGCCGGCTGGGGAAGGGCACGCTGGCCGCCAGCGCGTCCTGCACCTCCTGCGGCATGCCGAACAGCATGGGCGTGCCGAAGATGCCTGGAGCAATCGTCATGTTGCGGATGCCGCTGCGCGCCAGGTCGCGCGCGATCGGCAGCGTCATGCCGACGACGCCGCCCTTGGATGCGGCGTACGCCGCCTGGCCGATCTGCCCGTCGTAGGCGGCGACGCTGGCGGTGGAGACGATGGCGCCGCGCTCGCCGGTGGCCTCGGGCTCGTTCCTGCCCATGGCCTCGGCGGCCAGGCGGATCATGTTGAAGGTGCCGATCAGGTTGACCGTGACCGTCTTGCTGAATGTCGCCAGCGGGTGCGCGCCTTTCTTGCCCACCGTCTTTTCCGCTGGAGCGATGCCGGCGCAGTTCACCAGGCCCATCAGCTTGCCCAGTGATACGGCCTTGTCCACTGCCGCCTGGGCGTCCGTTTCGCTGCTGACATCGCAGCGCACGAACTGGCCGTTGATTTCGCGCGCCACCGCCTCGCCCCGGTCCGCCTGCATGTCGGCGATCACCACGGTGCCGCCAGCGGCCGCCAGCATGCGCGCCGTGCCTTCGCCCAGGCCGGATGCGCCCCCGGTGACGATGAATACCTTGCCCTTGATGTCCATGGAAACCTCGATGAGTTGACGTGAACGTCAATTATGGCCGAGAGCCACGGGCCTGATGCAGGCAAAAAAAAGCCCGGTACGAGACCGGGCTTGAAGGGATCCAGAAATTGACATTTCGTGAGGATCCAAGGAGACAACCGAAACAGGTGACCGAGGTCACATGGCACTAGTATAAGGGAAAACCCTTTATCGGTTCAAGCGCCCTGTTGTATTTCTGCGATCAGCGCTTGCGGCCGGCGGCAGCCACCTTGGTGGCGCTGGCGGTCGCGGCGTTGAAGTTGGCTTCGGCCATGTCGGTGGCTTGCTTGACAGCCTTCTGCACCGATTCAAACGCGTTGTTGGCGGCCGAGACGGCGCTCTTGAACACGGCGACGGTGGTTTCGGTACCGGCAGGGGCGTTCTTGGCGGTGCTTTCGACGAACTCGGAGAAGGTGCGCTGTGCATCGGCAGCCTTGACTTCGAACGCCTTGCCGAACTCAGTGCTGGTGTTGGACGCGATGTCGTACACGTGACGGCTGTAGGCCAGGGTCTTTTCGGCCAGGGGTTGGAACAGGCTGGCTTGCAGCGTCAGCAGCTCTTGCGCATCCTTGGCGGACAGCACGGCCTGGGCGTGGGCGTTGGCTTCCGACAGCGCGGCGCGCGAGGCGGTCACGTTCAGTTCGACGAGCTTCTCGACGCCTTCGAAGGCCTTGCTGGTCAGGCCGAACAGGGTTTCGAGGTTGGCCTTCTGGGCGGCCAGGAATTGTTCTTGGGGCAACGACATGATGGAACTCCTAAGTTGACAGTACGCCAGTTGGCGCGATTCATGGGACTGCTCTGATCAACTTATGTTGCAGTGCAGCATGGATCGAATTATAGGGGTGCTTCACGGGATTGCAAGCGGTTTTTGTTGCGCTGCAGCATTTATTTGTTGCCAAGTGTGTTTTCATCGGCTGCCGCAGCGGCAACCCTCTGCGGCCAGCGTGCTCGGGGCTGCTGGCACAATGGCCCAATCATGTCTGCTGCTTCCCCTGCGTCCCCTTCGCCTGGTCCCCGTTTGGCGCCTCCCGCGAGAGAGGCCTATCGCGTCTTTCGACCCATCGGCACGCGCTGGATGGACAACGATGTCTACGGTCACGTCAACAACGTGGTCTATTACAGCTGGTTTGATACCGCCGTCAACGCCTGGTTGATCGAGCAGGGTGCGCTGGATATCCACCACGGCGACACCATTGGCCTGGTGATAGAGACGCAGTGCAATTATTTCGCCCCGCTGGCCTTCCCGCAGACGGTGGAGGCCGGGCTGCGCGTGGCCCATCTGGGCAAAAGCAGCGTGCGCTACGAAGTCGGTCTGTTTGCGCGGGGCGAGGCGCTGGCGGCGGCCTGCGGGCATTTTGTGCATGTGTATGTCGGGCGCGAAGACCGTCGTCCAAGGCCGCTGCCCGATACGTTGAGGCAGGCGCTGCAAGGTCTGTTGATACCCCGTTGATCGCCTTTTCATGATTATCCAGAGCCTGCTCGACACCGATCTGTACAAATTCACCATGATGCAGGTGGTGCTGCATCACTTCCCCGGTGCCCAGGTGGAGTACCGCTTCAAGTGCCGCACGCCCGGTGTGGCGCTTGCGCCTTACGTCGATGAAATCCGCGAGGAAATCCGCGCGCTGTGTCAACTGCAGCTCAGCGAGCAGGAGCTGGCCTACCTGGGCTCGATGCGCTTCATCAAGAGCGATTTCGTTGATTTCCTCGGGCTGTTTCGACTCAATGAGAAGTACATCCGGGTGACGCCTCTGCCAAGCGGCGAGATCGACATTGTCATCGTCGGCCCGTGGCTGCACACCATCCTGTTCGAGATACCGGTGCTGTCCATCGTCAATGAGGTGTACTTTCGCAACCAGCATCCCCGGCCGGATTACGAGGAAGGCAGAAAACGCCTGGGGGTCAAGATCGATCAGCTGCATGGCGCCGGTCTGACGGAGCTGAAGATTGCCGATTACGGCACGCGCCGGCGCTTTTCGCGTGACTGGCACGCAGAGCTGCTGCGCACCCTGGCGGGGCGGCTGGGCGTGGAAGACAAGCGTCGCGGCTTGAGTGGCAAATTCGCCGGCACCAGCAACGTGCTGTATGCGATGAAGCTGGGCCTGACACCGCTGGGCACGATGGCGCATGAGTACCTGCAGGCCTGCCAGTCGCTGGGTCCGCGCCTGCGCGACACGCAGATCTATGGTTTTGAAGTCTGGGCCAAGGAGTACCGCGGCGACCTGGGCATTGCGCTGTCGGACGTGTACGGCATGTCGGCCTTCCTGCGCGATTTTGATCTGTACTTCTGCAAGCTGTTTGACGGCGCGCGCCACGACAGCGGCGACCCCTTCGCCTGGGGCGAGCGCATGCTGCAGCACTACCGCGACAACCGGGTCGATCCGCTGACCAAGGTGCTGATCTTCAGCGACGGGCTGACGGTGCCGCGCATCATCGAGCTCTACCAGCGGTTTCATGGCCGCTGCCTGCTGGCCTTCGGCATAGGCACCAACCTGACCAATGATCTGGGCTACGAGCCGCTGCAAATCGTCATCAAGATGACGCGGTGCAACGGCCAGCCGGTCGCCAAACTCTCGGATGCGCCCGGCAAGAACATGTGCAACGATGAAAAATATTTGGCCTACCTGCGCCAGGTGTTCGATATTCCGAGTCCTGCGTAACCTCTGTCCAAGGAATTTCCCGGTGAAGTCACTGCGTTGCTGGCTGCTGGCCAGCCTGGGTCTGCTGCCGATGCTGGCGGCAGCCAGCGAGATCGATGGCAGCCAGCTGGCCGGCTGGTGGGGTGTGCCGTTCGCCGGCGTGCTGCTTTCGATCGCGCTGCTGCCCATGCTGGCACCGATCTTCTGGCACCACCACTTTGGCAAGGTCACGGCGGCCTGGGCGCTGGCTTTCTTCATCCCCTTTGCGCTGGTGTTCGGCTGGGGCGCCGCAGGCCAGGGCCTGGTGCATGCGCTGGTGGCCGAATACCTGCCGTTCGTCATCCTGCTGACGGCGCTGTTCACCGTGGCCGGCGGCATCTATATCCGTGGCAACCTGCGCGGCACGCCGCTGCTCAACGCGGGCATTCTGGCCATAGGCGCGGTGCTGGCGAGCTTCATGGGGACGACGGGGGCTTCGATGCTCTTGATTCGCCCCTTGATTCGCGCCAACGACAACCGCAAGCATGTGGCGCACGTGGTGGTTTTCTTCATCTTCATCGTCTCCAACGCCGGCGGCTCGCTGACCCCACTGGGCGATCCGCCGCTGTTCCTTGGCTTCCTGAAGGGTGTGACGTTTTTCTGGACCGTGGATCACATCGTCTTCGAGACGCTGTTGCTCGTGGGTGTGCTGCTGGCCTTGTTCTTTGCGCTGGATTCCTGGTACTTTCGCCAGCAGGGCGAGCGCAACCAGGCAGACCCCACGCCCGATTCGCCGCAGGACGCGCTGGGCTTTGACGGCAAGATCAACTTCGTGCTGCTGCTGGCTATCGTCGGTTTGGTGCTGATGAGCGGCCTGTGGCAATCGCCGGTGCAGTGGGAGCTGGCGGGCACCGCTGTCGGCCTGCCGGGGCTGGTGCGCGACGCCGGGATGGTTGCCATCACGCTGATCTCGCTGGCGCTCACGCCGCGCGCGGTGCATGAGGCCAACCAGTTCAGCTGGGGGCCGATGCAGGAGGTGGCCAAGCTGTTCGCGGGCATCTTTCTCACCATCATTCCGGTGATTGCGATGCTGCGCGCCGGCGTCGACGGAGCGTTCGGCCCCATCGTCGCGGCCGTGACCGGCGCCGACGGCGAACCGCTGCCGGCCATGTACTTCTGGGCCACGGGACTGCTGTCGTCGGTGCTGGACAACGCGCCCACCTATCTGGTGTTCTTCAACACCGCCGGCGGCGACGCCGCGACCCTGATGACCACGCACGCGGCGACGCTGGCGGCGATTTCGGCCGGTTCGGTCTTCATGGGTGCCAATACCTATATTGGCAATGCCCCCAATCTGATGGTGAAGGCGATCGCCGAAGACCGCGGCGTGAAGATGCCGGGGTTCTTCGGCTACATGCTGTGGTCGGGCGGCATTCTGATTCCGCTGTTCATCGTCATCACCTGGCTGTTTTTCTGAGGAGTTGCCGTGTCCAAACCACGTGTGCTGGTCGCCTGTGTCGTGTTTGCCCAGGTGCTGGACAAGCTCAGGCAGCACTTTGAAGTGGAGGCGATCGCCGAGGGCGAGGTCTGGCACCAGGACGAATTTGCCCGGCGCCTCGCCGGCAAGCAGGGCGCCTACATCACCGGCGGGCACCGGGTGGACGCGGCGCTGCTGGCGCGATGCCCCGAGCTGAAAATCGTCGCCAACATGTCCGTGGGCTACAACAATCTCGATGTCCCGGCCATGACGGCAGCGGGCGTGGTGGGCACCAACACCCCCGATGTGCTGACCGAGACCACGGCCGATTTCGGCTTTGCGCTGCTGATGGCGGCGGCGCGGCGCATGCTGGAATCCGAAAAATTTCTGCGTGCCGGCCAGTGGAAGCGCTGGCGCTACGACATGTTCGCCGGCTGCGAAATCCACGGCAGCACGCTGGGCATCCTGGGCATGGGGCGCATCGGCCAGGCGATCGCGCAGCGCGGCGCCTACGGTTTCGGCATGGAGGTGATCTACCACAACCGCAGGCCGCTGGACCCGGCGACGGAAAACCTCTGCAAAGCCAGCTACGTGGGCATGGACGCGCTGCTCGCGCGCTCCGACCATCTCGTGCTGGTGCTGCCCTACACCCCGGATGCGCACCACATCGTGGGCGGTGCAGAGCTTTCGCGCATGAAGCCGACGGCGACGCTGGTGAACATCGGGCGCGGCGGACTGGTGGACGAAGACGCCCTGGCGGCTGCGCTGAAGGCGGGGCGGCTGGCCGCGGCGGGCCTGGATGTGTTCGAGGGCGAACCCAGGGTGAACCCGGCGCTGCTGGAGCTGCCCAACGTGGTGCTGACGCCGCACATCGCCAGCGCCACCGTGCCCACGCGCCTGGCGATGGCGCAGCTGGCGGCGGACAACCTGATTGCCTTCTTTGGCGGGCAAGGTGCGCTGACGCCAGTGAATTGAGTAAAAAACGGCGTTTGCGCAGATACAGCAAGCGCTGGAAGCTATCAAATGAGTAGTTACTTCCCTCTGGAATGGATGGTGGCGCTGGGCTTGCTGGCGCTGGCGGTGCTGTTGCTCCTTGTGCTGCTGCTGCGCCGCCCGCGTGTGGCGTTGCCGCCGGAGTGGCCCGAACGCCTGCAGGCGCTGGAGGCCGCCACGCAGGCCACGCAGCTGGCGGTGGCGCGCAACGACGGTGCGCTGGGCAGCATGGGCGAGCAATTGCGAGCCTTCACGCAGGTCACGCGCGAGGTGCTGGACGAACGCCTGGCGCAGGCGGCGGTTGATGCGCGGGCCAGCCGCGGCGAGCTGCTGTCGGCTTTTGGCGCGCTGCAGACCCGCCTGGAGCAACTGCTGGTGCAGTCGCGTGCCGAGCAGACCCAGGCCTTGACCGCCTTCCGCACGGAACTGACGGGCACCGCGCAGCAGCTCGCCAGCGACAGCGCGCAATCGCGCGAAGGCATGGCGGCCGGCACGCAGGCCATGGGACAGCAGATCCAGGAGCGCTTCGATGCGCTGGGACAGGTGACGCGCGGCACGCTGGATTCGCTCAAGGGCGATATCCAGGGGCAGCTTGCCACCATGTCGGGCGCGTTGCGCCAGCAGCTCGGCCTGACGACCGAGGAGCTCACGCGCCAGCTGACGGGCCTGGTTGCCAGCCACCAGCAGGGTGGCGAGGCGCTGCGCCAGGCGCTCAACGAGCGCCTGGCGGCCATCCAGACGGACAACGCCGCCAAGCTCGAAGCAATGCGCCGCACCGTCGATGAAAAGCTGCACGCCACGCTGGAGCAGCGCCTGGGCGAATCCTTCAAGCTGGTGAGCGAGCGGCTGGAGCAGGTCCACAAAGGGCTGGGCGAAATGCAGACGCTGGCCGGCAGCGTGGGCGATCTGAAGCGCGTGATGACCAACGTCAAGACGCGCGGTACCTGGGGCGAGATGCAGCTGGCGGCGCTGATCGACAACGTGCTCACGGCCGACCAGTACGGGCGCAACGTCAAGACCGTGCCGGGCAGCGACGAACTGGTGGAATTCGCCATCCGCCTGCCGGGCAAGAGCGAGGAGGCGCCGGTGTGGCTGCCGGTCGATTCCAAGTACCCGGTGGAGCATTACCAGCGCCTGATCGATGCGCAGGAGGCGGCCGACCGCGGCGCCATCGCCGCCGCGGGCAATGCCTTCGAGAACTCGATCCGGCTGGAGGCCAGAAAAATCCACGCCAAGTACGTGGCGCCGCCATACACCACCGACTTTGCCGTGCTCTACCTGCCCACCGAGGGCCTGTTTGCCGAGGTGATGCGCCGCCCCGGGCTGGTGGAGGCGCTGCAGAACGAGGCGCGCGTGATGATCACCGGCCCGGCCAATTTCGCCGCCATGCTTTCCAGCCTGCAGATGGGCTTCAAGACGCTGGCGATCGAGAAGCGCTCTTCCGAAGTCTGGGGCGTGCTCGGCCAGGTCAAGACCGAATTCGCCAAATTCGGCGAGGCCGTGGACGCCACGCGCAAGTCGATCGACGCGGCGGCGAAGAAGTTCGAGCAGGTGGACGTGCGCACCCGCGCCATCCAGCGCAAGCTGCGCGACGTGCAGGAGCTGCCCGCGCCCGACGTACCGCCGCTGGACGGGCTGCCGCAGGAGTAGGCGGGCGCCGGAATTCGCATGAAAAAGGGGCGCCAGGCGCCCCTTGCGTTGTCAAGGCAAAGCCATCAGGCGAGCGAGTCGGCCCAGATGTTGCGCGCCCAGGCCATGGCAAAGCGGCCTTCGATCTCGCTGGCGGCGCCGGAAACGCCGCCCGAGCCCTGCACCGGAACCATGGTTTTCTTGTCGGCCTCGTAGCGGTGCACGCTGGCCACGTGCACCACATCGGTGGCGCTGACGAAGCTGTAGCAGGTGTTGTTGTAGATCGGGAGCTGATCCGGCGCACGGCCCGAGAGCATGGCGACCACGGCCGCCGCTGCCACCTTGCCATGCTGGTTGGCCATGTGGCCCGACTTGGGCATCTGCGGCGCGCTCAGCGTGCTGTCGCCCAGGATGTGCACGCCCTTGGCCTTGGCATGCTCCATCGTGATCCAATCCACTTCGCTCCAGCGGTTGTTGGCGGTGGCAAGCCCCGCCTTGGCCACCACGTCGCCCGCGCGCATCGGCGGGATGACGTTGAGCACCGTCGCCTTCACGTCGTCGTTGAAATCGAACTTCAGGGTGTTGGTGACGGCATCGACATCGACCAGGCGGTGCTTGGGCATGTATTCGATCACGCCCTTGTAGCGGTCGGCCCAGGCCTTCTTGAACAGCGGCCCCTTGGAGGTGACGTCGTCGTTGGCGTCCAGCACCAGCACCTTGGATTTGGGTTTTGCCTTCTGGAAGTAGCTGGCCACCTGGCAGGCCCGCTCATACGGACCGGGCGGGCAGCGGTAGGGCGCCAGCGGTATGGCCATGGCGAACACGCCGCCATCGGGCATGGCTTCGAGCTGCTGGCGCAGCGTGACGGTCTGCGGACCGGCCTTCCATGCGTGCATGATCTTCTCTTGCGCGCCGGGCTTGTTCATGCCGGGCAGGCTCTCCCACATGAAATCCACGCCGGGCGAGAGAATCAGGCGGTCATAGGGCAGGGTGCCGCCGCCGGCCAGGCTGACCTGGCGCTTGTCCATGTCGATGCCGCTGACCCGGTCCGCCACGATCCTGACCCCGTGGCGCGCCTTGAGGTTGTCGTACGGCGTGGTGATGTCGGCCATGGTCTTGGTGCCGCCCAGCACCAGATTGGAGATGGGGCAGGAGATGAAGGTGGCGTTGGGCTCCACCAGGGTGACTTCGATCTTGCCCTCGGACCACATGCGGATGTACTTGGCGGCCGTGGCGCCGCCGTAGCCGCCACCGACGACGACGACCTTGCCGCCCGCGCCGCCGCCGACGGAGGCGCAGCCGGCGGTGATGCCCAGCACGGAGACGGCGGAAGCGGCAGAACCCGCACGAATGAATTGACGACGATCCATGGTGCTGCTCCTCACTTCTTCTGCACTGCGAAATAGCCGGCGATCGCCTTGAGCTGATCGTCGGTATAGCCCTTGGCGAGCTGCGTCATGATGGTTGACGGCGCCGCACCGCTCTTGTAGGCGAGCAGCTTGTCCGTCATGTCGGCGGCGTTCTTGCCGGCCAGCGGCGGCATGCCGGGCTGGGCCTGGCCGTTGGTGCCATGGCAGCTGGCACAGCCCGCGGCCCAGCTTTTTACCTGCGTGGGCGAAGTCTGGGCCTGGGAGAGAGGGGCTGCGCTTGCCAGCGCGGCGGTCAATGCGAGAGCGAGTGCTCGGTTCATGGTTTGGCGTCCTCCTTTGGACAGTAGGGGGCGGAAAATCAGTGATGGCCGTGGCAGTCTTGAAACTGGCTGCTGCAACAACAGCCAGTTTCAGTGCTGCCTTATGTATCTTAGAGGCGTGCGCCGCTCGCAAGGCTGAGGGTTTACCCCTGAATTTACGGTGGATGCACGCGGCAGCCACGCCTGCGCTCTTTGAACGCGCTCTTACGGCAGGCTGTAAAAGCCGCGGATCAGCTCCCACGCCTCCTGCGGGTCATCGGTCAGGTGAAAGAGTTCGAGATCCTGGGCGGAAATCGTGCCTTCTTCCACCATCACCTCCGGATGCAGCACGCGCTGCCAGAAGCTGCTGCCAAACAGCACGATGGGCACCGGCTTGGCCTTGCGCGTCTGCACCAGCGTGAGCACCTCGAAGAGTTCATCCAGCGTGCCGAAGCCGCCCGGAAACACCACCAGTGCCTTGGCGCGCATCATGAAGTGCATCTTGCGCAGCGCGAAGTAATGGAACTTGAACGACAGCGACGGCGTGATGAAGCGGTTGCCGCTCTGCTCGTGCGGCAGCGTGATGTTGAGCCCGATGTTGGGCGCGCCCACATCGTGCGCGCCGCGGTTGGCGGCTTCCATGATGCCGGGGCCGCCGCCGGTGCAGATCGTCAGGCGTTCGCTGGTTGGGCGGGTCTGGCTGTACTCGGCCACCAGCCGCGCGAAGTGCCGGGCCTGCGCGTAGTAGTGGCTGTTCTTCACGGCGCGCTCGGCCAGCCGGATGCGCTCGGCGTCTTCGCTTGCGCGTGCCTGGGCCAGCTGCTCCGCGGCCTCGTCAGGCGCCAGGGTGCGCGCGCTGCCGTAGACGACGACGGTGCTTTCTATGCCCTGCTCCATCAGGTTCAGGTCCGGCTTGAGCAGCTCCAGCTGAAAGCGGATGCCACGGGTTTCGCGCCGCTGCAGAAACTCCGGATCGATGAACGCGAGCCGGTAGGCGTTGGGCTGGAACGGATCGCCGTTGGTGGTGTTGCGGTGCAGCTCACCCCACATTTCGGTGAGGCGGGCGTCCTGCAGTTCGGTATTGGATTCCATGGCGAAATTTGATAAAAAATGCCACTGCCGCGCGTCACTGTTGCGCTGGCAGCTCCACAAAAAATAGCGTTATAACCCAGACCTTGCGTGGGCCATGAGCGGCGCGAGTGTCTGCAGCCCAAGCCAGGTCATGGTCAGCGACCCTGCCAGGTGCAGCGTGGCGACCACCAGCGCGTGGCCCAGCCGCCCCTGGGTGAGCAGGCCCACCACCTCGGCGGAGAACGTGGAAAACGTGGTGAGCGCACCCAGAAAGCCGGTGACCAGCGCCAGCCGCCAGACGGGATCGATCTGCGGCCAGGCTTCAAAGGCGCCAATGGCCAGCCCGATCAGGTAGCCGCCGATCAGGTTGGCGGCCAGCGTGCCCCAGGGCAGGAAGGCGCCAGGGGTGTTGAGCCAGATGCCCAGCACCCAGCGCGACAGTGCGCCTGCGCTTGCGCCGATGCAGATGGCGAGGACGGCGGGCAGGCTGGCGGGCATGGGGCTGGACAGGTCAGGGGCTGGCTGGTGCGGAGCCAATACGTGCGGCCGAAGTCTGCATCCATGCGAGGCGATCGCTATGCATGGCATCGAGGGTATGGCGTTGCAGCAGTGCGGCGGACAGCACACGCAATTCGCCGCGCACATCGGGATCTTCAAGACCGCGGACGCATTGTGCCAGCGCCTGTGCATCGCCCTGGCGGTAAAGCAGGAGCCGGTCCAGACCGAGCGCGGCATAGGCCGCCGCATCGGGGCATACGGGCAGGGCGCCGCGGCACAGCGCGTCGAACACCAGGCGTGGCTGCTCGTCGTTCAGGTTGGTCAGCAAGACCAGGTACTGCTGGTCCAGCAGCGCAAAAAACGGCCCGGGGTAGGCGATGGGCGCGAGAAACCGCACGTGCAGCCCGCGCTGTGATGCGGCTGCCTTGAGCGCCGCTTCCTCGGGCCCGCTGCCGATCAGCGTGATGTCCATGGCCATCCGCGCCTTGAGGGCTTCAAGCGCCGCCAGTCCGACGGAAAAGCCCTTCATCGGCTCAAGCCGCCCCGCCATGCAGATGCGCAGTGTGGGCGGCGCGGGTGGGCGCTCGGTTTGGATGTCCTGTGCGCTGACCCAGCTGGCAATGCCCACATGCACGTTGGCGTTGGCACCGCGCACCAGCGCGGTGAGCCCGGCCCCGACCACGAAAACGCCGGTGCAACGCCGCGCCAGCCAGCGCTGGGTGAAGCGGATGTCGGCATAACGCAGCAGTCCCAGGGCGTAGCGTGCCACACCGTGCTGGCGGCTGTTGAGCAGCGCCGTGCGCGCGCGGTTGCTGGAGATGCCGAGGAACACCGGCTTGCCCTGGCTGCGTGCGAGCTTCAGGACCTGGCGTGCCAGGGCCGAATTGCGCCAGCCTGTGTGTCCTGGAATCTGCACGAAGCGGGCGCGGGCGATGGCATGTGCCAGCGCATCGCGGTCGTCCTGCGCGATGACGCGGATCGCGGGGGCCAGTGGCGCGTGGTGGTGCGACAGCTGGGCGGCGACCGGGCAGACCAGCGTCACGGGAATCTGCGTGCATTGCGCGTTCACGTCGCGCGCCCACAGGTCCAGCGTGCGCCATTGATCGCCGGCGCGCAGGACGGGAATGGGAGAGACGATCAGGCATGCTGAGGCATGGGACATGGCGTGTGCTGCAGGCATGGTGGTTCAGGCTTGCGCCGACAGGAACACGGCGTAACATTCTTGCGCCGACGTGGCGAATCGATCCGGCGGAAATTCCCCCAGGTGCCGTGCGTAGTGCCCGAGCGCGCCCAGCAGGTGCAGCTCCGGCAGGTGTCTTGAGCCGCCCAGGGCCTGGCGATGCCACTCGATCTCGACGGCCAGGCGCCGCCGCGACACGCCCAGCGAAATGGCGGCGCGGATCAGCCCGTACATCGCATAGCCCTGGACTTCGCTGCCTGCCCAGTCGATGAGTGCGAGGCTGCCGTCGTGCTGGCGCAGGATGTTGCCTTTCCACAGGTCGCCGTGCATCGGGACGTGGTGGGCGCGCACCTCGCCCGCATTCAGCAGGCGTGCCTGCTCCTCTGCGGCGCGGCGCAGCCCATCAGGCAGCGCGGCCATGTCCTGCAAGGCGGCGAGAGAAGCGAGAAACTCCTGGTGTGCGGTGTGCGGTGTGCGGTGTGCGGTGTGCGGTGTGCGGTGTGCGGTGTGCGGTGTGCGGTGTGCGGTGTGCCGACGCCCAGCGCGCAGACCTCGCGCAGCCACTGCAGTACCGGGCCTTGCGCGCGCCAGCGCGCGATGCGGCCCGCGAAGCGTCCGTGCGGCAGCGGCCTGCAGTGCGGCACGATGAAAAACGAACGGCCGCCAACCCGGCCTTGGCCAAGCACGTCAAGGATGACGCGCCCGGTGCGCGGTCCCAGCCTGGCCTTCATGGCCTGCATTCGCGCGGCCTCGTCGGCGCTTGCGTCGGGGAAGTCTTGCGGTGATACCAGCAACACGTAGCGGTCACTGGGGCGTGCGCCGTGCTCGATCCGGTAGACCTTCTGTGAATCCGCCACCGAGCGGTTCCAGCTGATCAGCGTGAGCGTCGGGCGCTGGCGCGATCGGGGAAGGGATGGGTTGGCTGCCAGGGCAGCAGCAGCCTGCTCGCCCAGTTGCTCTTCCCAAGTCGGCGGTGTGTCGCTGGTCATGGTGCTCCCTCTTTCTGTGTGATTTTGCATTGCTGGACTGCGCGGGTTTGTCGCGCAGTCTTTAGCACGATCGTATTGCGTGACCCGAGTGCAAAAGCGCAGGGACCGCGCGCCTGTTCATGCAAAAACGTCCAACAGGCGGTCCAGTCCGCCTTCGTTGATGGCCACATTCGCCTGCGCGCGCACCGCGGGCTTGGCGTGGTAGGCCACGGAAAGGCCGGCAACGCCCATCATGGGCAGGTCGTTGGCGCCGTCGCCCATGGCAATCGCCTGCTGCGGCGCGATGCCCATGAGGGAGGCCAGCTCCAGCAGGGCGCGGCGCTTTTCGGCGCCGTCGCAGATGTCGCCCCAGCTCTGGTCCACCATGCGCCCGGTCAGGCGCCCGTTGGAAATTTCAAGCACGTTGGAGCGCGCGAACCGGATGCCGAGCCGTGCCTTGACGCGGTCCGAGAAAAACGTGAAACCGCCCGAGACCAGCAGCGTTGCCAGGCCCGCGGCCTGCGCCGCCCGCATCAGCGCCTCGGCGCCGGGGTTGATGCGCAGGCGCTCGATGTAGATGGCTTCGAGCTGCGCCAGCGTCACGCCCGCGAGCAGCGCCACGCGCTGGCGCAGGCTTTCCTTGTAATCGGCGATATGGCCTTGCATCGCCGCTTCGGTGATGGCCGAGACCTCGGCCTTCCTGCCGACGGCGGCGGCGATTTCGTCCACGCATTCGATGCTGATCAGCGTCGAATCCATGTCGCAGGCCAGCAGTTTGAAATCGCCCAGGCAGAGCGGCGTGGCGATGCCCTGCACGACGAGGCCAGGCGCGATTTCGCGCGGTGCTTCGGTACTTGTCATGCGGTGATTATCGGGTGGCAAAGCGCTCGAACACCTCGCTCAGCTGCTGGTGCCAGCGCGCCTTGTCGGCGGCCGGGGCAAAGCTCGCGTCAAAGCTGTTGGCGGCCAGCTGCCAGGCGTGGCCGGCGTTCATGCCGGTGGCGGCGAAGACCTGGCGCAGGTTCTCGTTCATGTAGCCGCCGAAGTAGGCCGGGTCGTCCGAGTTGACCGTCGCCACCAAGCCGGCGTCCAGCAGCGCCTTGAGATTGTGCTGGCGCAGATCGGGAAACACCTGCAGCTTCTGGTTGGAGAGCGGGCAGACCGTGAGCGGGATGCGCTCGGCCTTCAGGCGCTGCATCAGCGCCGCGTCGTGCACCGCCTGCACGCCGTGATCGATGCGCTCGGCATGCAGCAGATCGAGCGCCTGCCAGATGTAGGCGGGCGGGCCTTCCTCGCCGGCGTGCGCGACGATATGAAACCCCAGCTCGCGGCAGCGCGCAAACACACGCTCGAATTTTTCCGGTGGATGGCCCAGTTCGCTCGAATCCAGCCCCACGCCGATGAAATGCTCGCGCAGCGGCAGCGCCTGCTCCAGCGTCTCGAAGGCTTCGCGCTCGGAGAGGTGGCGCAGAAAGCTCAGGATCAGCCGGGCGCCGATGCCGTGCCTGGCCTGTGCATCCCGGCAGGCGCGCGCGAGGCCGTGCACCACGGTTTCCATCGCCACGCCGCGCGCCGTGTGTGTCTGCGGGTCGAAAAAAATCTCTGCATGGACTACGTTATCCATAGCTGCCCGCGTAAGGTAGGCAAGTGCCAGATCGTAAAAATCCTGTTCTTTCTGCAGTACGCCGGCGCCCTGGTAGTACAGATCAAGAAAGCTTTGCAGGTTGGTGAAGGCGTAGGCGCTGCGCAGCGCTTGCACGGAGGCATAGGGCAGGGCGATGCCATTGCGCTGCGCCAGCTGGAAGATCATTTCCGGTTCGAGCGAACCTTCGATGTGGATATGCAGCACCGCCTTGGGCATGGCGGCCAGCAGCGCGGGCAGGCGCTCATCGACAATCGGTGGCAGCTTGGGCGGCAAGGCGGGCTCCGGGGTGGTCATGGCTGGAACATACCACCGGTTGATGTGCGCCCGGCTTTTGCACACTTTCTCCGTGCCGCCAACAAAAAAGCACCGACGTTTTCACGCAAGTGCTTGATTTCATTGGTAGGCGCGATTGGACTCGAACCAACGACCCCCACCATGTCAAGGTGGTGCTCTAACCAGCTGAGCTACGCGCCTGTTCTACCGAAGCATGCGATTCTAGCAAGAAAAAACGGGGGATCGCCGAAATTCAGCGCCTGCGGGCCGTGCGCACGCCCGGCACGGCGGCAACGATGGCGAGCACCTTGTTGAGCCGCTCGGTGTCGGGCACCTCCACCGTGAAGACCATCCAGGCGCTGCCCTTGACGGATTGCGTCTGCACGCCGATGACGTTGGTCTTCTCGCGCGTGAAGACGTCCGAGATGTCGCGCAGCAGGCCCTGGCGGTCGGTGGCTTCGATGGCCACGTCCATGGGGTAGACCTCGCGTTCGGGGCGTGCGTCATGGCCCCAGGCGACGTCGATCACGCGCTCTTCGTGGCGTGCGGCGAGCTCGCGGAAGTTGCTGCAATCGGCGCGGTGCACGCTCACGCCCTTGCCGCGCGTGACGAAGCCGCGGATGTCGTCGGGCGGCGCGGGCTTGCAGCACTTGGCCAGCTGCGTCATCAGCGAGCCTATGCCGACGACCAGCACGGCGCCCTGGCCGGCGGCATCGCTGCGGGCCTTTCTGCGCGTGGAGGGCTCCGGCGCCACTGACGTGTCCGCGGGCTGCGGGCGCAACAGCTGTTCGATGGAGCGCAGCGAGAGCTCGTCCTTGCCCACTACTTCAAACAAGGCTTCCGCCGTCTTGAAACCCAGCTGCGCCGCGAGGTCGTCGTGCCTGAGGGCGGTCTTGCCCTCGCGCTGCAGCAGTTTTTCCACCAGCTCGCGTCCGCGGGCGATGGTGTGCTCCAGCTGTTCGGCGTTGAACCAGGCGCGCACCTTGGCCTTGGCGCGCGGGCTGGTCAAGTAGCCCAGTTCCGGGTTGAGCCAGTCGCGCGAGGGGCGGCCTTCCTTGGCGGTGGTGATTTCCACCGTCTGGCCGTTCTGCAGCGCGGTGTTGAGCGGCACCATGCTGCCGTCCACCTTGGCGCCGCGGCAGCGGTGACCGACGCTGGTGTGCACCGCATAGGCGAAGTCCACCGGCGTGGCGCCCTGCGGCAGCTCGATCACCGCGGCGTCGGGCGTGAGCACGTAGATGCGATCCTCGAACAGCGTGCTGTGGCTGGCGCTGCCGGCCAGGTCGCGCTCCCACGCGAGCAGCTGGCGCAGCACGGCGATCTTGGCGTCGTAGTCGCTCGCCGCGCTCACGCCGGCGTAGCCCTTGGTCCCCGCTTCCTTGTAGGCCCAGTGGGCCGCCACGCCGCTTTCGGCATGGTCGTGCATGGCCTGGCTGCGGATCTGGATCTCGATCGCCTTGCCATCCGCGTCGCGCACCACGGTGTGCAGCGACTGGTAGCCATTGGGCTTGGGCTTGGCGATGTAGTCGTCGAATTCGGATTCGATCGACTGGTAGTGGCTGTGCACCCAGCTCAGCGTGGCGTAGCACTCCTTCACGCTGGGCACGATGACGCGCAGCGCGTGCAGGTCATAGACCTGGTCGAAGCTGAGCGATTTGCCGCGCATCTTCTTGACGATGCTGTAGATGTGCTTGGGCCGGCCCGAGACCTTGGCCTGTATGCCCTGCGCCCGCAACTCGTGTTCCAGTCGCGTGCGCAGCTGCTCGACATAGGCCTCGCGTTCGGTGCGCTTTTCGTCGAGCAGGCGCGCCACGTCGCGGTAGGTGTCGGGTTCGAGCCCGCGAAACGCCAGGTCTTCCAGCTCCCATTTGAGCTGCCAGATGCCCAGGCGGTTGGCCAGCGGCGCGAAGACCTGCAGCGTCTCGCTGGCCATCGCGGGCGAAACAGGCTTTTTGACCGACGCGTAGTAGCGCATGGTCTGCAGGCGCGAGGCCAGGCGCAGCAGCACCACGCGCAGGTCGCGCGAGAATGCGAGCAGCATCTTGCGCACGTTCTCGGTCTGCAGCTGCGTGCTGTCCATCGGCATGCGCGTGGTGTGCGCTTCGCGCGCCACGCGCTGCACGCGCATGAGCTTGGTGGTTTCCACCGCCAGCTGCGCGAAGTTGGGGCTGAAGGCCTTGGCGATGATCTCCTCGGGCCGCGCCAGGTGGGCGCAGGTGTGCACCAGGTAGATGGCAGCCTGCATGGTCTCGGAGCTGCCGAGCTGGCGCAGGATTTGCGCGATCGCGTCGGCATGCGCCAGCGTGTTTTCACCGGAGTCCAGCGTTTCGCCCGCCAGCAGCGGTTCGGCAAAGGCGCGCGCGCGCCGCAGTGCTTCCTGCGGGTGCAGGTCCAGATCCGCGACGGCGTTGGCCGTGGCGGCGATCAGATGCGGCAGCGGCTCCGGGCGCTGTGCCTCGCTGCGCACTGTCGTCGCTGCCGCTGCCGCGGTCGCGGTCGCTGTCGTCAACGGGAGCGTGCTGCTCTTCATGCGTTCTGCGTTGCCTCCGGCGCGAACAGAAATTGCGTGACGGCGGCCACCTGATCGGCGGCCACCAGCGTGGGGGCATGTCCTATGCCGGCAAACTCCATCATGCGCGGGCGCGGACCGCGCTGCAGCATCTGCGCCGCGGTGTCGGGCGTGAGCAGATCGGACACAGCGCCGCGCAGCAGCAGGGTGCCGGCCTTGATCTGGTCGTAGAGCTGCCATACCAGCGTTTCGCCGTCCCTGGCCATCTGCGGCGTGAGGCTTTTGAACGGGATGGCGATCGCCGGGTCGTAGTGCAGCCTGAAGCCGCCTTCCGGCGCGGGGCGCAGCATGGGGCGGCTCAGCGCCAGCCATTGCCCGGGCGTATGCGGACCGAAGGAGGTGGAGATGGCCCAGAGCGCGTCGGCGCCCTGCTGCTCGCTGGCAAAGCGCAGCGGGGCGCCCAGGTATTGGCCGATGCGCTGCAGCGCCTCCCAGTTGAGCGAAGGCCCGACGTCGTTGAGCACCAGCCGGCGTATCGGCGCGGGCAGGGGCAGGCCGGGCTGCCCCGCGAGCCCCATGCCGATCAGCCCGCCCATGCTGGTGCCGACCCAGTCCAGCGCCTGGATCGCGCCTTCGCTGTGCACCTGCGCCAGCATGGCCAGCATGTCGCCGCCGTACAGCGGAATCTGGTAGCCCTGCGGGTCTTGCAGCCAGTCGCTTTCGCCGCGGCCGACCACGTCGGGGCAGATGACGCGGGCCTGCGGCGCCAGCGCGCGCGCCAGCGTGTCGAAATCCCGCCCCTGGCGCGACAGGCCATGCACGCAGACGATGACGTGCGGGTGTGCCGGGTCGCCGGTGGCGTTCCATTCCCAGTACGCCATGCGGTGACCCTCGGCCCTGCCTTGGGCGACAGCACCGGGGCAGGTGACGTGGTGCAGGGTGGGTTCAATCGGTGTATCCATGTTGCAGCGCAGCGATCAATAATGGCTGTGTTGCATCCTAATTCATTCGGAGGTTTCTTCATGTTGCAAGGTAAAACGGCATTGGTCACGGGCTCCACCAGCGGGATTGGCCTGGGCATTGCCAAGGCGCTGGCACGCCAGGGCGCGCACATCGTGCTGAACGGTTTCGGCGATGTGGACGGCCCGCGCGGCGAAATCGAGCAGGCGGGCAAGGCGCACGGCGTGCGTACCGGCTACCACGGCGCGGACATGAGCCGTCCGGCCGAGATCGAGGCCATGATGCAGTACGCCGCGAAGGAATTCGGGCGCGTGGACATCCTGGTGAACAATGCCGGCATCCAGCATGTGAGCGCGGTGCAGGATTTTCCGGTGGAGCGCTGGGACGCGATCATCGCCATCAACCTTTCCAGTGCCTTTCATACCTCGCGCCTGGCGCTGCCCGGCATGCTCGCAAACAACTGGGGGCGCATCATCAACGTGGCCTCGGTGCACGGCCTGGTGGCGTCGGCGCAGAAGTCGGCCTACGTTGCGGCCAAGCACGGCATCATCGGCCTGACCAAGGTGACGGCACTGGAAACCGCGCAGACCGGCGTGACCTGCAACGCCATCTGCCCGGGCTGGGTGCTGACGCCGCTGGTGCAAAAACAGGTGGACGCCAAGGCCGCGGAGGCGGGCGTCTCCAACGAAGAAGCCAAGAAGCTGCTGCTGGGCGAGAAAGAGCCTTCGATGCAGTTCACCACACCCGATGAGCTGGGCGAGCTGGCGGTGTTCTTCTGCTCTGCGGCCGCCAACAACGTGCGCGGCGCGGCCTGGAACATGGACGGCGGGTGGACGGCGCAATAGCCGCGCATTGCCGCCACACGAAAAACCTGTAACAGTGGGTCAGCGCACCGGGTCCGCGGGGCATTTTTGCGGATTCCGAGGCCAGAATCGCCGTTGTTACAAATTCGCTGGAGGCCGTTTTCATGACACCAGGCGCTGCAACCCGCACCGACAAAATCCTCATCGTCGACGACGATGCCCGCATTCGCGACCTGCTGCGCCGCTACCTGACGCAGGAAGGCTTCGAGGTCATGGTGGCCGAGGACGGCAAGGCGCTCAACCGCCTGATGCTGCGCGAGACGGCCGATCTGATCGTGCTGGATCTGATGATGCCGGGCGAGGACGGCCTCTCGATCTGCCGGCGCCTGCGCGCCGCGCACGACCGCACGCCCATCATCATGCTGACGGCGAAGGGCGAGGACGTGGACCGCATCGTCGGCCTGGAGGTCGGCGCGGACGACTATCTGGGAAAACCCTTCAATCCGCGCGAATTGCTGGCGCGCATCCACGCCGTGCTGCGTAGGCGCCCGCCGCAGGAAGCGCCGGGCGCGCCTTCGGGCGAGAACGAAGTGGTCAACTTCGGTCCGTTCACCTTCGACCTGGGCACACGCGCGTTGCAGCGCAATGGCGAGGAGCTGCCGCTGACCACCGGAGAGTTCGCCATGCTCAAGGCGCTGGTGCGCCACCCGCGCCAGCCGCTGTCGCGCGAAAAGCTGGCGCTGCTGGCACGCGGACGCGAGTTCGAGCCCTTCGACCGCAGCCTGGATGTGCAGGTTTCGCGCCTGCGCAAGCTGGTGGAGCTCGATGCCGCCTCGCCGCGGTTCATCCAGACCGTCTGGGGTGTGGGCTACGTCTTCGTGCCTGACGGCGCCAACTGAACGCGCGGCACTGCACCAGCATGGGCAGCGACGCGGATTCCTCGTTCCCGCATAGCGACGCCTCGCTGACGGGCGGGGTGGATCGCCGGCGCAGGCCGCGCCGGCGCGTTGGCCTGAACCTGTTCTGGCGCACTTTTTTCCTGCTGCTGCTGCTGCTGGTGGGCAGCATTCTGGTGTGGCTGCAGACGCTGCGCGCCCTCGAATTGGAACCGCGCACCGTGCAGACGGCGCAGCAGATTGCCTCGCTCGTCAACCTGAGCCGTGCGGCGCTCACGCATTCCGACGCGATTGCCCGCGTGGCGCTGATCAAGGCGATGGCGGAGCAGGAGGGCGTGCGCCTCGTGCCGCGCGAGCCTTCGGACCAGTTCGAGCCGCTGCCTCCCTCGCCCCTGGGCCAGCGCCTGTCGCTGGAGCTCGGCCAGCGCCTGGGGCCGGGCACCGTCGTGGCCAGCCGGGTCAACGGCGAGACCGGGCTTTGGGTGGGCTTCACCATCAACGGCGATCCCAACTGGCTGCTGCTCGATCCCTCGCGCCTGGCGGTGGCTGGGGGTGGCACCTGGCTGATCTGGCTGATGACGGCGGTGGTGCTTTCGCTCACCGGCGCGGCGGCGCTGGCGCGGCTCATCAACCTGCCGCTCAAGCAGCTGTCGCAGGCCACCAACCGCGTGCGGCGCGGTGATTTTGCGGCCAGCACGCTGGACGAAGCGGCGGTGACCAGCGAAATCCGCGAGGTCAACATCGGCTTCAACCGCATGGCGCAGATGCTGGCCAAGCTGGACCAGGACCGGGCGGTGATGCTGGCGGGCATCTCGCACGATCTGCGCACGCCGCTGGCGCGCCTGCGGCTGGAAACCGAGATGAGCGTGCAGGACGAAGAGGCGCGCGAGCACATGGTGGCGGACATCGTGCAGCTGGATGCCACGATAGACAAATTCCTGGATTACGCCCGCCCCGATTCGGTGGCGCTGTCGCCGCTGAGCCTGGAGGCTGTCGTTTCCACCTGCGTCTATGCGGTACGCAACGATCCGCAGATGCAGGTCACGGCCGCGGTGGCGCGCGATCTGTACGTCATGGCCGACGAGATCGAGCTGGCGCGGGTCATCTCCAACCTGCTGGAAAACGCGCGGCGCTACGGCAAGACGCCGGAGCGGGAGATCACGCAGGTGGCGATTTCCGCCGGCAGTAGCGGCGCGTGGGTATGGCTGGAGCTGCGCGACCACGGCGCTGGCGTGGCGCCCGAGCAGCTTGCGCGGCTGACGCAGCCCTTCTTTCGCGGCGATGCAGCGCGCACCGCGGCCGCCGGCGCGGGGCTGGGCCTGTCGATCGTGGACAAGACGGTGCAGCGCATGGGCGGGGCATTCGCCCTGGCCAATGCAGACGCCGCGACGGGTGGCGGGCTCGTCGCCCGCGTGGAGCTCAAGCGTGCCGATGTGCTGCCGGACGAGGCGCCGGAGGTGGTGCAGCGGCTGCATCGTCCGCCGGCAGAGCCGCAGCGGACGTGAGCGTTGCCTGTGAAGTGAGGGGTGACGCTGAACAAACCCTGCGCGGTGTGGCGCACCGGGAAGGCCCGGCGGCATGCAACTTCAGCGCGGCAACGGGCACTACGCGGAGACTTTGAACACGCTCTGAGAAGCGGCCGCGAACCGCTGCCGGTATTCGCCCGGCGGCAGGCCGACGATTTTCTGGAAGACTTTGCGCAAAGCGCTCGCATCGCCGTATCCGACATCCCAGGCGATCCGGTCGAAGGGCAGTTTCGTCATTTGCAGCAGCTCCTTGGCTTTGCCCACCCGCATCCGCTGCACATATTCACCCGTGGTCATGCCGGTGGCCTTCTTGAACCGGCGCAGCAAGGTCCGTTCTTCCAGCCCGGCCATCTTTGCCAGCTCGGCGAGGACGATGTCCTTGCCCTCGGCGGCATGCAGCCCATGCTGCACCTTGAGGACGGCGCTGTCGCCATGTTTGAGGTTGGGCGCGAAGGCGCTGTAGTAGCACTGCTCGCGGCCCGGCGGGTCGATCAGCAGCAGGCGCGCGGTTTCCAGCATCACGGAACCACCCAGGTAGCGATCCACCAGGCGCAGGCCCAGATCCGTCCATGCCATCGCACCGCCAGCGGTCACGATGTCGCCGTCGTCGATCACCAGGCGGTCGGTGTCCAGCCTGGCTTTGGGAAAACGGGCGCGAAAGTCGTTCGCATACAGCCAATGCGTGGTGACATGGCGGCCATTCAGCACGCCGGTTTCGCCCAGCAGGAAAGCGCCTGCGCACACCGAGCACAGCACGACACCCGCCTGGTGCTGCCCGCGCAGCCATGCGGCGAGCGGCGCGGCCGCCTGCGGCGCAATGGGCGCATCCAGGCTGGGCGGTGCGAGCAGCACCGTCAGATGGTCTTGTGCCTGCGGTGCGCTGTCGAAGATGCGCTGCGCGCTTGCCCTGGAGGGTGCGGGCTGCCAGTGGCTGATGCGCAGGGAGGGCTGATGGCCGCCTTGCCTCAAGGCTGCCCTGCTGGCCACTGAAAAGAGATCGGTCAGGCCCAGGACGGCGGCTGATTGCGCACCGGGGTAAAGCACCAGTCCGATTTCGATGGGCAATGGTTCCATATGTCGATTTTAGACTTTAAATTGTCGATAACGCCACTTTCGCCAGCCGCGATGTTTCCCCACAATCGAGCCCATCCATTACCAGCAAAGGAAACCCCATGAGCAAGCGAGCCGTTCTCGTCGTCGATCTTCAAAAAGAATATCTGCCTGCCGGCAAACTGGCCCTGGTGGGCATCGAACAGGCCGTTGCCAATGCGGTTCAGGTCATTGGCGATGCGCGTGCCAGGGGCGAGCTGGTCGTCCATATCCACCATGAATCGGACAACCCGGCCATCCCGGTCTTCGTGCCCGGCTCGGACGGCGTGCAATTCATTGCGGACGTGACGCCGCAGGCGGGCGAGCCTGCCGTGCTCAAGCACTTTCCCAACTCTTTCCTCAAGACCGACCTGAAGAGCGTCCTCGACAGCAACGGCATCGAAGAAGTCGTCATCGTCGGTGCGATGAGCCAGATGTGCATCGATGCCACCGCCCGCGCAGCCTCCGATATCGGCTACCCGGTCACCGTGATCCATGACGCCTGCGCCACCCGCGACCTGGAGTTCGGCGGCCAGAGCGTCCCGGCGGCACAGGTGCATGCGGCCTTCATGTCGGCGCTGGCCTTTTCCTATGCCCGCGTCATCTCATGCGGCGAATACCAGGCGGCTCGGTGAAATAAAAAAGGCTTCCCGAACGGGAAGCCTTGGCATGGCGTAGCTGGGATCAGACGCGCTTGCGGTATTCACCGGTGCGGGTGTCGATTTCGATGCGGTCGCCCTGGCCGACGAACAGCGGCACGGCCACTTCGAAATTGGTGGCGATCTTGGCGGGCTTGAGCACCTTGCCCGAGGTGTCGCCCTTGACGGCCGGCTCGGTCCAGGTGATTTCGCGCTCGACGCTGGTGGGCAGCTCCACTGAAATCGCCTTGCCGTCGTAGAACACGACTTCGGCGGCCATGCCGTCTTCCAGGTAGTTGATGGCGTCGCCCATGTTGCTCGATTCGATGTCGTACTGGTTGTACTCGGCATCCATCCAGACGTACATCGGGTCGGCGAAGTAGGAGTAGGTGCAATCCTTCTTTTCGAGGATGACGTTGTCCATCTTGTCGTCGGCGCGGAAGACGACTTCGGTGCCCATGTTGTTGAGCAGGCCCTTGAGCTTCATGCGCACGGTGGCGGCGCCGCGGCCACCGCGGGCATATTCGGTCTTGAGGACGATCATCGGGTCCTTGCCCTGCATGATCACGTTGCCGGCGCGGATTTCTTGAGCGATTTTCATGGGCTGTGCAGTCCTGGGTGTGTGGTGCCGCGCCTGGCAGCGGGGCGGGTTGGCCACGCTTGGGGCCTTCCAACCCCGGGGCCGGGAGCCGGCGGGGGCGCTTGCATGGCACGCGTTGCGTGCATGAAACGCAAAGACGGCGATTCTAGCGTTTTTCCCGCATGAAGCGAAAGAGCTGGCTCACAAGGTCGTCCTGCGCCAGCAGCCGCGCGCGCGCGGCCCGCACGCATTCGCGCCAGGATTGCCATTCCCCGGCATCAAGCATCTGCGGCTGGATCGGATCGTTCGTCACGCCGTTCCAGGCGTGGTGCAGCCGCCGCAGCCGGGGTGGTGCATCCAGCCAGTCCAGGAAGGCATCGAGCTTGGCGTGGTGGGCGTTGTCGTGCTGCGGGTAGAGGTGCCAGAGCAGCGGCTGCCCGGCCCAGAGCGCGCGCGCCAGGGAGTCCTCGCCGCGCACGCAGTTGAAATCACTGGCCCAGAGCAGTTCGTCAAAACCGATCTGGGAACAGGGCGGAAGGTATTGAATCGATAGCTGCCCGCATGCGCCCTGATTGAGAAAAATGGGATTTTCACCATATTTTTTTTGTTCCCAGGCTTGCACTGCCGCTGCCGCGCGCCCGGGGGTGACCAGCAGCCGCGACCGGGTTTGTGCCGCCAGCGCATCGAGCCAGCCAGGCAGCGCGGGCGGCTCATAGCAGAACAGGGCGATGGTGCGCGCATCCGGCGCGATGCCGTGGCGCGTGCGCCATGCGCCACGGTCAAACCGCGCCTGGCGGGTTGCAAGATCGCTCTCGCGCAGCAGGCCACCGGTGCGCTCGGTGAAGCCGGGGTAGAAGTACCAGCGGGTCAGGCCCGCGCCCGGCCCGCCGTGGACGGGCGAGGGCAGGCGGTGGCTGCGTTCCACATAGGGTTCGGCGCTCAGGTATTCCAGGTTGATCCACAAGGGTTTCTGGTCTCTGGCGCTTGATGCATCCGCGATGGCTGCTACGAAATTTCGCGGCAATTCACAGCCGAAGGTTTCCAGTACCACGGCGCCGGGTTCGCCGCGATCCCCATCGTCCGGCCAGGGCAGCACGGTGACCGCGGGGTGTCCGTCAGGGGCCATCCACGCGAGCGCCGAGGCATCGTCGGTCCACAGCCGTACCTGCTCGCCGCGCTGCGCCAGATCGCAGGCCAGGCGCCAGCACACGCCGATATCGCCCCAGTTGTCGACCACGCGGCAAAACACATCCCACAGCATGGGGCGATGGTAAGGTGCATCGTCCTAGTGTAGGGTCGCACTATTGGAGGTACTTATGAAACGGTCAAAAATGCTCGCAGCAAGGCGCAGCTCGCAGGCAATGGTGGTGCCCTTGGCAAGAGCTGCAACGCAGCTGTGGGCATTTTTGATCGTTCCCTTCGGGCGAGTCGCCAAGGGGCCATCTGCTTTGTTGCATGGCCTTGACAGGGAGGCACCATGTCTGCGGCCATGCGCCGCGCATCTGGCCCCTTGGCGGCTCGTCATAAGTGCCTCCAATAGTGCGACCCTACACTAGACCATGCAAGTCGCCTCAACCGTGTCTGCTCCCGCCGAAGAAAAACCCCTGCCGCTGGCCGGCGTGCGCGTGATCGAAATGGGCCAGCTCATCGCCGGGCCGTTCTGCGCCAAGACACTGGGCGATTTTGGCGCCGAGGTCATCAAGATCGAGCCGACGGGCACGGGTGATCCGCTGCGCAACTGGCGCCTCATCAGGGAGGGGACCTCCGTCTGGTGGCAGGTGCAGTCGCGCAACAAGCAGTCCATCGCGCTCGATCTGCGCCAGCAGCAGGCGCAGGACATCGCGCGCAGGCTGCTGGCCGAAGCCGATGTGTTGGTCGAGAACTTTCGCCCCGGCACGCTGGAGGGCTGGGGCATGGCGCCCGGGCAGCTGCAGGCGCTCAATCCGCGCCTCATCATCCTGCGCATCTCGGGCTACGGCCAGAGCGGGCCTTACCGCGATCTGCCGGGCTTCGGCCTGATCGCCGAGGCCATGGGGGGCTTGCGGCACCTCACGGCCGAGCCCGGCCGCGTGCCGGTGCGCGTGGGGGTGTCGATCGGCGATACGCTGGCTGCGCTGCATGGCGCGCTCGGCGTGCTGATGGCGCTCTACCACCGCGATGCGCGCGGCGGCACGGGGCAGGTGATCGATGTGGCGCTGTACGAGGCGGTCTTCAACTGCATGGAAAGCCTGATCCCGGAGTACGACGCCTTCGGCGCCGTGCGCGAGCCCGGCGGCAGCGCGCTGCCCGGCATCGCGCCGAGCAATGCCTACCCGTGCATTGACGGCTGGGTGCTGGTGGCCGGCAACGGCGACAGCATCTTCAAGCGCTTGATGGCGGCGATTGGCCGCGACGACCTGGGCGAAGCGCCCGACCTGGCGCACAACGCCGGGCGCGTGGCGCGCGTGGCCGAGATCGACGGCGCGATCGCTGGCTGGACGCGCGGGCGCCAGGTGGACGCGGTGGTGGCCGCCATGGCGCAGGCGCAGGTGCCGGCGGGCAAGGTCTATACCGCGCGGGACATCGCCGAAGACCCGCACTACGCGGCGCGCGGCATGCTGCTGGATCAATCCACGCGCGACGGCTACAGCGTCAAGGTGCCGGGCATCGTGCCCAAGCTCTCGGCCACGCCGGGCGGGGTGCACCGCAGCGCGCCGCATCTGGGCGAGGATACCGATGCGGTGCTGGCCGCTCTGGGCATCACGCCCGGGCAGATCGCCGCGCTGCGCGAGCGCGGCATCGTGCAGTAGGGCTCAGTTCATCGGGGCGTTGCGGTAGGCCATCGGCGTCTCGGGCACCGGGTAGCCGGCTTCGGTGAACACGCGCACGATGGCCTTGTGCGTGTCGAAGTACACCTGCCAGTAGTGGTCGGTGTGGGTGTAGGGACGCACGCAGAGCTTGGGGCCTTCGGGCGTGAATTCCAGAATTTCGATGTCCGGCGCCGGATCTTGGGAGACGTTGGCGATCGCGGCGATGGCCGGGCGCAGGCGCTCGATGGCGTCCAGCGGATTCACGCCATTGGCCACCTTGGCCACGCAATCGACGCGGCGCACCGGCAGGGCACTGAAGTTCTGGATGTTGTCGCCGAACACCTTGCCATTGCCCACCACGGTGACGACGTTGTCGGGCGTGATGACGGTGGTGGCAAACAGCCCCAGCTCCTTCACCGTGCCCACGGTGCCGCCGGCGCTGATGAAATCGCCCACCTTGTAGGGACGCAGCACCTGCATGAACACGCCCGCGGCGAAGTTGCCCAGCATGCCGCTCCAGGCGGCGCCGATGGCGAGCCCCGCGCCGGCGAGCAGTGCGGCGAACGAGGTGGTCTTGACGCCGAAGATGTCCAGGATCGCGAGGATCAGGACGACGTTGAGCAGCACGGCAATCACCGACTGCAGGTACTTGGAGAGCGTGGCATCGATCTTGCCGCCGCGCGCGATCAGCTTGCCCATCAGCCCCACGGCCAGGCCGATGAGCCAGCGTCCGATGATCCAGGCGGCGATGGCGGTGATCAGCTTGATGCCGAAGTCCGCGCCCTGGGTGGTGATGAAGTGCCAGATGTCCTGCGTGTTCATGGGAGTGCCCGCCTCGGAAAAATCAAACGGCGCAGTTTAGGGTTTGCCGTGGACGCAGACTGTGGAACATTGTCAAACCGGTGCTCCGAGGCGTCTGAAAATAAAGCAATGAAAATGGCTTTTGAGCCTATCCAGCATGCGTCTGCAGCTATGCTTTCGTTGATTTTTCAAAAGGCGCCAAAGAGAGGTGCCGCCCGAATTGCTGTGCCAGAAAGGCTTCTCCCTGCTCAAGGATGAAGTAGCGAAAGCGCTCCGCCGCGGGCGAGAGCAGCTTGGCGTGGGTGTGCACCACGTTCCAGGAGCGCAGCACCGGGCCGCCCTGCACGTCGATGATGCCCAGCAAGCCGTGCTCAAGCTCCAGCCCCAGCGTGTGCAGCGAGAGGAAGGACAGGCCCATGCCGGCGATCACCGCCTGCTTGAGCGCCTCGTTGCTGGACATCTCCATGCGCGTGGCGGGTGTACTGCGGTACTGGTCAAAAAACGCCTGCAGCGCCGCGCGCGTGCCCGAGCCGCTTTCGCGCATCAGAAAGCCCCAGGGCTGCAGCGCGCCGAGCGGTACGCTGCCGCGCGCCAGCAGCGGGTGGCCGGCGGGGGCGACGAAGACATGCGGGTGCGCGGCAAACGGTTCGGCGCGCGTGGCGAGCTCTTTGGGCGCCCGGCCCATGATGGCGATGTCGACCTCGTTGGCCTGCAGCATCGCGTAGAGCTGCGCGCGGTTGCCCATGGCCAGCTGCACCTCTATGCCCTCGTGCTCGCGCTGGAATTGCGCCAGCAGCCGCGGCAGAAAGTACTGCGCCGTGCTCACCATGCCTATCGTCAGCCGCCCGGCCTGCAGGCCCTTGAGGCGCGCCGCAGCGTCTTCCGCGTCCTTGAGCGTCGCGAGAATCTTGCGGGCATAGACCAGCATGTATTCCCCGACGGTGGTCAGCGCCACCTGGCGGCCGTCGCGCTCGAACAGCGGCAGGCCGATCTGCCCTTCCAGCTCCTTGACCTGCATGGTCACGGCGGGGGGCGTGAGGTGCAGGGCGTCGGCCGCCTTGCGAAAGCTCAGGTGGCGCGCCACCTCGCTGAAAACGCGCAATTGGCGGAAGGTGGCGTTTTTCATTCAGTAAATCCTGAATTGATTGTGAAGAAACAATGAATTTACCTTATTCGTGTTTTTTCCTAGAGTGCACTCCATTGCAAGTCGCACCACCCAAGGAGCCCGTCATGAGCACTGAAGTCACCGAAATCACCGACGCCAGAAAGCGCTACAAGGCGGGCGTCCTCAAGTACCGCGAGATGGGCTACTGGCGCCCCGACTACCAGCCCAAGGCCACCGACGTCATCTGCCTGTTCCGCATCACGCCGCAGGAAGGCGTGGAGCCCGAAGAGGCCGCCGCCGGCGTGGCGGGCGAATCGTCGTGTGCCACCTGGACGGTGGTCTGGACCGACCGCCTCACCGCCTGCGACGACTACCGCGGCAAGGCCTACCAGGTCGAGCAGGTGCCCAACAACCCGCAGCAATGGTTTGCCTGGATTGCCTACGACCTGACGCTGTTCGAGCCCGGCTCGATCGCCAACCTGACGGCCAGCCTGATCGGCAATGTCTTCGGTTTCAAGCCGCTCAAGGCGCTGCGGCTGGAAGACATGTTCCTTCCCGAGGCCTACATCAAGACCTTCGATGGTCCGCCCACCGGCCTGATCGTCGAGCGCGAGCGCCTGGACAAATACGGCCGCCCGCTGCTGGGCGCCACCACCAAGCCCAAGCTGGGACTGTCGGGCCGCAACTATGGCCGCGTGATTTACGAAGGCCTCAAGGGCGGGCTGGACTTCATGAAGGACGACGAGAACATCAACTCGCAGCCCTTCATGCACTGGCGCGACCGGTTCCTGAACGTGATGGATGCGGTGAACAAGGCGCAGGCCGTGACTGGCGAGATCAAGGGCAGCTACCTGAACGTGACCGCCGCCACCATGGAAGACATGTACGAGCGCGCCGAGTTCGCCAAGGCTTTGGGCAGCGTGGTGGTGATGGTGGACCTGGTGATCGGCTGGACCGCCATCCAATCCATGGCCAAGTGGTGCCGCCGGAACGACATGGTCATGCACATGCACCGCGCGGGCCACAGCACCTACACGCGCCAGAAATCGCATGGGGTGAGCTTTCGCGTGATCGCCAAATGGTGCCGCCTGGCGGGTGTGGACCACCTGCACACCGGCACGGCCGTGGGCAAGCTCGAGGGCGATCCGCTGACCGTGCAGGGCTACTACAACGTCTGCCGCGACAGCTACACCAGGAAGGATTTGCCACGCGGCCTGTTCTTCGACATGAACTGGGCCGATACCAAGAAGGTCATGCCGGTGGCCTCCGGCGGTATCCATGCCGGGCAGATGCACCAGCTGCTGCACCTGTTCGGCGATGACGTGATCCTGCAGTTCGGCGGCGGCACCATCGGCCATCCGCAGGGCATACAGGCGGGCGCGACGGCCAACCGCGTGGCGCTGGAGGCCATGGTCAAGGCGCGCAACGAAGGCCGCGACATCCTGGCCGAAGGCCCGCGGATTCTCCAGGACGCGGCGCGCTTCTGCACCCCGCTCAAGCAGGCGCTGGATACCTGGGGCGATGTCACCTTCAATTTCGAATCCACCGACAGCAGCGACTACGCCGTCACCCCGGCCGTGGCCTGAAGCACGCCACCAAGGAGCACACCACCATGATGACCAACCCGACACAGCGCCTGACGCAGGGCCAGTTCAGCTTTCTGCCCGATCTGACGGATGCGGAAATCAGCGCCCAGATCCAGTACGGACTGGACAAGGGCTATGCCTGGAGCGTGGAATACACCGACGACCCGCACCCGCGCAACCAGTACTGGGACATGTTCGGCATGCCCATGTTCGACCTGCGCGACCCGGCCGGCGTGCTGATGGAGGTGAACCACTGCCGCCAGACCTTCCCCAGCCATTACATCCGCATGATGGCGTTCGATTCGACGCGCGGCGTGGAATCGGTGGCGATGAGCTTCATCGTCAACCGGCCCCAATACGAACCGGGTTTCCAGCTCGAACGCTCGGAGGAGGCCGGGCGGATGATGCGCTACAGCACGCGCAGCTACGCTGCCGGCATGCCCGAGAACGAACGTGGCTGAAACCCCCGTGCGCGGCAGCGCGCGCAGCGTGGCCGAAGTGCTGGCGCAATCGCAGGTGGAGCAGGTGCTGGCGGAGCTCGACAGCGACCTGGTGGGCCTGGCGCCCGTCAAGGCGCGCATCCGCGACATCGCCGCGCTGCTGGTGATCGACACGCTGCGCGCCAACCTCGGGCTGGAGAGCCAGGCGCCGAGCCTGCACATGTGCTTCACCGGCAACCCCGGCACCGGCAAGACCACGGTGGCCATGCGCATGGCGCAGATCCTGCACCGCCTGGGCCGCGTGCGCAAAGGGCACATGGTCGCGGTCACGCGCGATGACCTCGTGGGGCAGTACATCGGCCATACCGCGCCCAAGACCAAGGAAGTGCTCAAGAAGGCGATGGGCGGCGTGCTCTTCATCGACGAGGCCTACTACCTCTACCGCCCCGAGAACGAGCGCGACTACGGCCAGGAGGCGATGGAAATTCTGCTGCAGGTGATGGAAAACCAGCGCGATGACCTGGTCGTCATCCTCGCCGGCTACAAGAACCGCATGGATACGTTTTTCCAGTCCAATCCCGGCATGTCGTCCCGCATCGCGCACCACATCGATTTCCCGGATTACGGCGTTCCAGAACTGCAGCAGATCGGCCTTTGCATGCTGGCGCAGCAGAACTACCGTTTTGACGCCGAGGCCACGGACGCGTTCGAGCGCTACCTGCGCCTGCGCATGGAGCAGCCGCACTTTGCCAATGCGCGCAGCGTGCGCAATGCACTGGACCGCGCCCGTCTGCGCCAGGCCAGCCGCCTGTTTGCCGACCGCAACCGCCAGCTCACGGCCGACGATCTGACGACCATCACCGGGCCGGACCTATTGGCCAGCCGTCTTTTTCAACCCTCCGTACCCGCCGAGGCGCCATGACATCCGCAGCACTCGAAGGCCTGGTTTTTGATGTGGACGGCACACTGGCCGACACCGAAACCGTGCACCTGGCCGCCTTCAACCAGGCGTTTGCCGATCTGGGAATGGACTGGCACTGGGACGAGGCGCTCTATACCCGGCTGCTGGAGGTCTCCGGCGGCAAGGAGCGTGTGCAGCACTACTGGCAGCAGATGCGCCCCGATGTGCGCGCGATCGATGCGATGGCGGTGGAGCAGACGATGGCGCGCATCCACGAGATCAAGACCGCCCACTACGAGGCGGCGGTGAACGATGGCGCGGTCCAACTGCGTCCCGGTGTGCTGGCGCTGATCGAAGAGGCGGCTGCCGCCGGCCTGCGGCTGGCGATCGCCACCACCACCTCGCCGGTGAACATCGCCGCGTTGCTGCGCCGCGCCATGGGCAGCGACTGGCGCTCGCGCTTCGCCGCCGTGCAGGACGCGAGCAGCGCCCCGCTCAAGAAGCCGCACCCCATGGTGTACCAGCAGACACTGGCGCAGCTGGGGCTGCCGGCAGCCGCCTGCCTGGCGTTCGAGGATTCGGCCAACGGCCTGCAGTCCGCGCTGGCGGCGGGGCTGGCCACCGTCATCACGCCCGCGCGCTTCACCGCGCGCCATGATTTCGCCGGTGCGCTGCGTGTGCTGCCCAGCCTGGAGGGCGTGGGCGTGGATGATCTGCGCGCCTGGCGCGCTGCCGCCTGAAAAATGCAAGACAGGGTGCACCATGCTCCAACCCCACCACACCACGCTGACGCAATTTTTGATAGAGCAGCGCAGGCGCCACCCCGGTGCCCGCGGTGATTTCAACGGCCTGATACTGGCGGTGTCGCTCGCCTGCAAGGCGATTGCGCGCACCGCTGCGCTCGGCCGGCTCGCGGGCCAGGAGATGCCTGCGGCGGGCGATGTGAACGTGCAGGGCGAGCAGCAGAAGCCGCTGGACGTGCTGAGCAACGACTGGTTCATCCGCCTGTGCGAGTGGGGCGGCAGCCTGGCGGGCATGGCATCCGAAGAGATGGAGCAGCCCCACGCCATTCCCGCGGGGCTGCCGCGTGGCAAATACCTGCTGGCGTTTGACCCGCTGGATGGTTCCAGCAACATCGACGCCAATGTCTCCATCGGCAGCATTTTTTCCGTGCTACGCGCGCCGCCGCAGGTGATGGCCAGCGAACGCGAGGTGGGCGAGGCGGATTTTCTGCAGCCCGGCTGCGAGCAGGTGGCCGCCGGCTACGCGCTCTACGGCCCGAGCACCCTGCTGGTGCTGTCGGTGGGCAATGGCGTGCACGGCTTCACGCTTTCGCCCGATCTGGGTGAGTTCCTGCTGACGCACCCGGATATGCGCATCCCCGAGGAGACGCAGGAATTTGCCATCAACGCCTCCAACAACCGCTTCTGGGAAGCGCCCGTGCGCCGCTATGTGGAGGAATGCCTGGCCGGGCGCACAGGGGTGCGCGGCAAGGATTTCAACATGCGCTGGATCGCCTCGCTGGTGGCGGAGACGCACCGCATCCTCACGCGCGGCGGCGTCTTCCTGTACCCGCGCGATACCAAGGATGCGAGCAAACCCGGGCGCCTGCGCCTGCTGTATGAGGCGAATCCCATCGGCTACCTGATAGAGCAGGCCGGCGGGCGCGTGAGCACCGGGCGCGAGCCGCTCCTGAAAGTGCAGCCCACCGGCCTGCACCAGCGCATCGGACTGGTATTTGGCTCCAGGAGCGAGGTCGAGCGCATCGAGCGCTACCACGCCGAGCCGCAAGCGGCGCCGGAGGATGGAATCCCGCTGTTCCACGCCCGCAGCCTGTTTCGCGAAACCGTTTGAGAACTCCGAGACCAAGCATGTCCGACTGCCATCCCATCATCGCCATCACCGGCTCCAGCGGCGCCGGCACCTCGACGGTGACGCGCACCTTTGCCAACATCTTCAGGCGCGAAGGCGTGCAGGCCGCCGTCATCGAAGGCGACAGCTTCCATCGCTACGACCGCGCCGAAATGCGCACCCGCCAGGCCGAGGCCGAGAAGGCGGGCAACAAGCATTTCAGCCACTTCGGGCCGGACAACAACCTGTTCGGCGAATTGGAAAACCTCTTCCGCGGTTACGGCGAAACCGGCCAGGGCCAGGCGCGCAAGTACCTGCACAACGCGCAGGAAGCCGCGCCCTACCAGCAGCCGCCGGGCACTTTCACCGCATGGGAGGCGCTGCCCGGCGATACCGATCTGCTGTTCTACGAGGGTTTGCATGGCGCGGTGGTCACGCCCGAACACGACATCGCCCGCCATGTCGATCTGCGCATCGGCGTGGTGCCGGTCATCAACCTGGAGTGGATACAGAAGCTCTGGCGCGACCAGCACCAGCGTGGCTACAGCACCGAGGCGGTGACCGACACCATCCTGCGGCGCATGCCCGACTACGTGAACTACATCGTGCCGCAGTTCGCGCAGACGCACGTGAATTTCCAGCGCGTGCCCATGGTCGATACCAGCGACCCCTTCATCGCGCGCGACATCCCCAGTGCCGACGAGAGCATGGTGGTGATCCGCTTTGCCAACCCCAAGGGCATCGATTTTCCCTACCTGCTGGGCATGATCCATGACTCCTGGATGAGCCGCGCCAACACCATCGTGGTGCCCGGCGGCAAGATGGAGCTGGCGATGCAGCTCATCTTCACGCCCTTCGTCTGGCGCATGCTGGAGCGGCGCAAGCGTGTGCTGGGGGCGGCATGAACGCGCGCCGCTTCGATGCCGTGCTGTTTGACCTGGATGGCACGCTGGTGGAAACCTCGCCCGAGATCGCCGACGCCACCAACGACCTGCTGCGCGACCTCGGCCTGCCGCCCGTCACGCAGCCGCAGGTCGATGCCTGGATAGGCCACGGCACGCGCGAGCTGCTGGTGCAGGCATTGGCCCATGTGCGCCAGCTGCCGCGGGACGCGGTGCGCGCCGACGGGGCCATGCCCACCATCGCCGCGCAGTTCGACCGCCACTACCACCGCCGCTGCGGCACGCACAGCCGCCTCTACCCGCGGGTGATGCAAACCTTGCAGCAACTGCGCGGCCAAGGCACGCGTGTGGGAATAGTGACCAACAAGGAGGGCCGCCATACCGAGCGCGTGCTTGCAGCGCACGGGCTGCCGGCGCTGCTGGATGCCGTCATCAGCGGCGACAGCCTGCCGACGAAGAAGCCGGACCCGGCCGGCATTCTCCAGTGCCTGCGGCAGTGGGGCGTGGCGCCCGCGCGCGCGCTCTTCGTCGGCGATTCGCGCATCGACATTGCGACGGCGCGCAATGCCGGCGTCGCCGTCTGGGCGCTGCCCTATGGCTACAACATGGGCGAGCCGGTGGCGGACAGCCAGCCGGACCGGATGATCGACGACATCGGCGCTCTGGTGGCCGCGTGAATTTTGAATAAAAAACACCGCCAGCGCTTATGTGGCGGGCGCCTGCAGCTATCAATTCAATCCATCCAACTTCCGAGGAGAGCATCCATGGCATTGGCTTCCCTGCGCCAGATACTGGACCACGCCGCCGAGCACGGCTACGGCGTGCCGGCCTTCAACGTCAACAACCTGGAGCAGATCCAGGCCATCATGCAGGCCGCGCAGGCCTGCGACAGCCCGGTCATTCTGCAGGCCTCGGCCGGTGCGCGCAGTTATGCGGGCGAAGCCTATCTGCGCCACATGGTGCTGGCGGCGGTGGAAACGCACCCAAACATTCCCGTCGTGCTGCACCAGGACCATGGCGCATCGCCTGCGGTCTGCCAGCAGGCCATCCGCTCGGGCTTCACCAGCGTGATGATGGATGGCTCGCTCAAGGAAGATGCAAAGACCCCGTCCGACTATGACTACAACGTGGCTGTCACTGCCAGGGTCTGCGAGATGTCGCACGCCATAGGCGTTTCGGTTGAGGGTGAACTGGGGTGTCTGGGGTCGCTTGAAACCGGTGAGGCCGGCGAAGAGGATGGTGTGGGCGCAGAGGGCAAACTCTCGCGCGACATGCTGCTGACCGATCCGCAGCAGGCCAGGGATTTCGTCGCTCGTACCGGTGTGGATGCGCTGGCGATTGCGATCGGCACCAGCCACGGTGCCTACAAGTTCACGCGCCAGCCCACGGGCGAGGTGCTGGCGATAGAGCGCATTGCGCAAATCCATGCACAAATCCCCAACACCCATCTGGTGATGCATGGCTCGTCCAGCGTGCCACAGGAGTGGCTGGCCATCATCCGCGAGTACGGCGGTGATATCAAGGAGACCTACGGCGTGCCGGTGGAGGAAATCCGCCGCGGTATCAAGAGTGGCGTGCGCAAGGTCAACATAGACACCGACATCCGTCTGGCCATGACCGGCGCCATGCGCAAACTCATGGCCACCAAGACGGGCGAGTTCGACCCGCGCAAATTCCTCATTGCGGCGCGCAGTGCTGCTTCGGACATCTGCAAGGCTCGCTTCGAGGCCTTCGGCAGCGCCGGGCATGCGTCCGGCATCAAGGTGCTGCCACTGGAAGCGATGGTGCAGCGCTACCGCTGATATGACTTCGCCTTCAAACGTATCACTGCGTTGGCTCGCCTTGCCGTGCTGCAGCACTGCTCTGCGGCTTGCCGCCTTGTTCTGCGCTTGAATGCAAAGTCGTATGAGGCGCCTGCAGCGCCTGCAGGTTCAGAAGTGCTGCCTCTATCGCCGCGGCCGTGGCGCGCGGCTGCTCCATCGGAAACAGGTGGCTGCCGTCCAGCATCATGGTGCGCCCCTGCGTGATGCGCTGGGTGAAGGCCATGCCCACCTGCCGCATTTCATGCGATGCGCGGCCGCCGAGGAAGGCGGCCGGGCATTGCAGCGGCTGGCGGCGCAGCAGTTGCGCCAGGTTGTGCGGCAGGGTGTTGTAGATCCGGGTTTCGACGGCGCGGTCGAAGGCCAGGGTGAACTGCCCGTCCAGCGGCACGAGGCCGGTGGCGATGTAATCCCGCAGCACCGCGGCATCCCAGCGGGCGAAGGCCTTTTTGCGGCGGAAGTGCTCCAGCGCTTCTTCGCGGCTGGCCCAGATGTTGCGCCGGGCGCGGCTGATGCGCCCGGGCGTGAGCGAGCCGATCACCTGCGCCTGCTTGGCCATGCCGACGGCGCCGGCCTTCCAGCCGCTCACCAGCGGGGAATCGATGAGCAGCACGCCGCGCGCCAGCGCCGGGTGCATGGCAGCCGCCATCAGGCTCAGATAGCCGCCCAGTGAATGGCCGACGAAGAAGGCGGGCTCTCCGTTGCGCTGTTGCCGTTCTTCGGCGTGATCAGCCAGCTGCTGCACCAGATGGGGCCAGTTGCTGGTCACCGGGTAGCGCGCGTCGTGGCCGAAGCGCTCGACCGCACTGACGCGAAAGCCCCGTTCCTGCAGCAGCTGGAACAGGACGCGGTAGGTGCCGGCGGGGAAGCTGTTGGCGTGCGAAAAGACGATGGTGCTCATGGTGGCGATGTCCGGAGCCGGCCCGCGCTGCAACGCGCCACGCCTCAGCGCGATGCGCGCTTCTTGGCGGGGGCCGCTTTTTTGTGGGCGGGGGGCGACTTCGCCTGGCCGGCGCGCTTGACGGTGGATGCCGTCTTGCGGGCGCCGGCGGGCCGCTTGCCCGGGCTGGCGCCGTGCGCGGCCGGCGTGTTGCGCGTGGTCAGGTAGAGCACGATGGACTCGCCCGGTTTGAAGTGGCTGCTGGTCTTGAGGTCGTTCCAGTCGGCGACATCGCTCGCCTTGACCTTGTAGCGCCGGGCGATGCTGGCCACCGTATCGTGCCTGCCCGCGCGCACCGTGCTGCGGCGCACGACGATCTCGGGCGTGAAGGCCATCTGGCCGTTGTCGGCGACGCTGCCGGGCACGTCCTTGCCGCTGCCCGCGGCGCGCGGCACCATCAGCGCCGAGCCGGCCTTGATCATCATGCGCGGCGGAATGCCGTTCAAGCTGCGTAATTCGGCCTCGCTCATGCCGCTGCGCTGGGCCGCGGCGCTGACGGTCATGTTCGAAGGCACGGTCCACACCGTCCAGCTGGCCAGCCGCCCCTCGTGGTAGTTCAGCATGTTGCGCCGGAAGCTTTGCGCGCTCTCCCAGGGCAGCAGGACCTGCGGCACGCCGGCCGCCAGAATCACCGGGCGGTGCAGCGAGGGGTTGAGCTCGCGGAAATCCGCCTCGCTGATGCCGGCCATCCTGGCCACCAGTGCGACGTCGATGTCGCGCGCGATGTCCACGGTGTCGAAATAGGGGTGGTTGCCGATCGCCGGCAGCGCGGCCTGGAAGCGCTCGGGGTGCGCCACGATGTTCTTCACCGCCTGCAGCTTGGGCACGTAGAGCCGGGTTTCGTTCGGCATGGTGATGTCTTCGTAGCCGGTGGCCAGCCCGGCCTTTTCGTTGCGGGCGATGGCGCGCGCCACATTGCCCTCGCCCCAGTTGTAGGCCGCCAGCGCCAGGTGCCAGTCGCCGAACATGCCGTGGAGCTTCTGCAGGTAATCGAGCGCCGCGCGGGTGGAGGCGAGCACGTCGCGCCGGTCATCGCGGAAGGCGTTCTGCTTGAGGTCGAAGTAGCTGCCGGTGGCGGGCATGAACTGCCACATGCCGGCCGCCTTGGCGCTGGAGACGGCCTGCGGGTTGAAGGCGCTCTCGATGTAGGGCAGCAGCGCCAGCTCGGTCGGCATGCCGCGCAGCTCCAGTTCCTCGACGATGTGAAACAGGTATTTGCTCGAACGCTCGGTCATGCGCTGCATGTAGTCCGGGCGCGTGGCATACCACTGCTCCTGCCCGCGCACCAGCTCACTGCCGAGATCGGGCATGGCGAAGCCGCGGCGGATGCGTTCCCAGAGGTCCGCCGGCACGCTCACGACCGCCACGCCGCTGCCATGCGCGCTGCCGCCTGCCGCGATGGTGCTCAGGGGCTGCGTGGGAACGTCGGGTGAACGGGCGCTGGTGTCGCTGTCTGCCGCGGCAGGGCCGCTGTCCGGCGCGTGGGCGCATCCTGCAAGCCACAGCAGGCTGGCCAGCGCCAGCAGGTGCAGCCATTTCATCGAAAGGTGTTTTTCCATTGCCTGAGGCTGGCCAGAACGCTGACGGGGTCACTCGCAACGGTGCCCGCGTCATGCGTCTGGGCCGCGCGCGCCACGGCGGCCTGGTCCGTGCGCAGAAAAGGGTTGATGGCCTGCTCCGTGGCGATGCTGGAGGGCAGCGTCGGCTGCCCGGCCGCGCGCAATTGCCGGCAGGCGTCCAGGTAGCGCGCCAGTGCCGCGTTGTCCGGTTCCACCGCGCGCGCAAACGCCAGATTGGAGAGGGTGTATTCATGGGCGCAGCACACGCGCGTGCTGCCCGGCAAGGCCGCCAGGCGCGCCAGCGATGCGTGCATCTGCGCCGGCGTGCCTTCAAACAGCCGCCCGCAGCCGCCGGAAAACAGCGTATCGCCGCAAAACAGCAGCGGCGCGCCGTCCATGGCCGCGCAGTAAAACGCGATGTGGCCGGCGGTATGCCCGGGCACGTCGATCACTTCAAATGCCAGGCCCAGCGCCTGCACCGTGTCGCCGCCCCGCAAGGGCGTGACCGGCACCGGCATTTTTTCCAGCGCCGGACCCCAGACGGTGGCGCCCGTGGCCCGCACCAGTTCGGCGACGCCGCCGACATGGTCCGGGTGGTGGTGCGTCACTAGAATCGAGCGCAGGGTCAGCTGCGCGCGTTCCAGTGCTTCACGCACCGGCGCTGCATCGCCCGGGTCCACCACGAGGGCATCGCGCCCGTCGTGCACCAGCCAGAGGTAGTTGTCGGAGAAAGCGGGCAGTGGCAGTAATTTCATGAGCGCCAAAATTATAAGTTTCGACGGCTGGCTGCAATCGCCGCCGGGGCGCTATCTGCTGGAATGGGAGCAGGAGCGCTGTGACGAGCTGGTGGCAGACATCTTCGGCTACCACGCGCTGCAGCTGGGCTTGCCGCAATTGCAGGGCCTGCGCGCCAACCGCATGCAGCACCGCTGGCTGGCGGTGAATGCGCCGCTGCCGGAGCCTCCCGAAGAGGCCGCGCGCCCGGCGCTGTGGGCCGACGCGGTGCAATTGCCCTTCGGCCCCGCGAGCCTTGACCTGGTGCTGATGCCGCATACGCTGGAGCTGAGCGCCAGCCCGCATGCGGCGCTGCGCGAGGCGGCGCGCGTGCTGGTGCCCGAGGGGCGGCTGGTGATCAGTGGCATCAACCCCTGGAGCCTGTGGGGCCTGCGCCAGCGGCGCATGCAGTGGTATGCGCGCCTGGGCGCGCACGGCCCCCTGTTCATCCCGCAGGCGGAGGAATTTCTTTCGCCCTGGCGCCTGCGCGACTGGCTGCGCCTGCTGGATCTGGAAGTGGAAAGCGTGAGCCTGGGCTGTTTTGGCCCCGCCAGCCGCAACGCCCTGTGGCTGGACCGCATGGGCTGGATGGACCGCGTGGGGCCGCATGGCTGGCCGGTGCTGGGCGCGGGCTATGTGCTGGTGGCCGTCAAGCGGGTGCTGGGCATGCGCCTGCTGGAGCCGGCCTGGCGCACTGTGCGCGCGGCGCGCGGCGCGGCGGTGCCGGTGGCGCGGCGCGAACCTGCCGAAACCGTGCGTGTGCATTGCGATTGATGGGGCCTGAAGCTTGTACTGAAGCCGCTCCCACGGCCAGAGACTGCACCAGGCGGAACCTTTGAAACTGGAGTGATTGAACGTGGAGCGTGTCGAGATGTATACCGATGGCGCCTGCAAGGGCAACCCCGGCCCGGGCGGCTGGGGCGCGCTGCTGCGCCGCGCGGACGTGGAAAAAGAGCTGTGCGGCGGCGAGCTGCTGACGACCAACAACCGCATGGAGCTGCGCGCCGTGATCGAGGGCCTGAGCGCCCTCAAGCGCCCCTGCGAGGTGGACCTGTACCTGGACAGCCAGTACGTGCGCCAGGGCATCACCGAATGGATCCACGGCTGGAAGAAGAAGCACTGGCGCACGGCGGCCGGCCAGCCGGTGAAGAACGTGGCGCTGTGGCAGCAGTTGGACGCGCTGGCGCATGGCGCGGGCCACCACATCCGCTGGCATTGGGTCAAGGGCCATGCCGGCCACCCCGGCAATGAGCGCGCCGACGCGCTGGCCAACCGGGGGGTGGAGCAGGCGCTGGCGCAGCGTGATTCATGAAAATCATAGCTGCAAGCGCTTGATGGGTATGCACTGCAGCCGTTTTTGATCAAAAATCCTTGACCAGCGAAACCCGCAGGCTGCGCCCGGGCTGGGAGTAGGCATCGAGCACCGGCGCATTGGCCGCCTGCCCGTAGACGTCCGGCCAGAGCCAGTATTTGCGGTTGGTGAGGTTGTGGATGGCGATGTTGATGCGCGTGTCCCTGGCAGGCCGCCATTGCGCGCCCAGGTCCAGCGTGGTGTAGCCCGGCGGGGCGAACTGTACCTCCGGCCGCGAATTGAAGATGTCGCCGCTGTCGATGTCGCCTGGCTTCTTGGCCAGCCGGTGGCGCGCGGTGGCCCAGAGCGACCACGGTGCCGTGTCGTAGCGCAGGCCCAGGGCGAGCTGCGCCGGATCGACGGAATTGAGCGGCTTGCCGCTCTCAAGGTTGCGCCCGCGCGCCATGCCCCAGGCAAAGGTGCTGGCCAGGCGCCCGCCCGCCACCACGCCCCAGTCGTAGCGACCCTTGAATTCGAAGCCGTGGATGCGCGCGCGGCCGACGTTGACGGTCTGAAAGAGCCGTTCGGTGGGCGTGTCCTTCACCAGCTCGGCGTCGACGATCAGGTTGGAATACTGGTTGACGAAGGCGGTGAAATCCAGCTGCAGGCGCTCAAGGCGTGCGCGCGCGCCCAGCTCGAAACCGCGGCTGCGTTCGGGCTTGAGATGGGGATTGGGAATGATGAGCACGCGCGTGCCGGGCACGATGGCTTCGTAGCGGTCGTTGAGCTGCCCGGGTTCGGGCGTGCGAAAACCCTGTGAATACTGGCCGAAGAAGCTCCACTCGTGCGTCGCGCGCCAGAGGATGCCGAGCTTGGGCAGCACGGCCGATGCCGTGAGCGATTGCCCGGGCTGCGGCGAGGGCGGGAAGAAGCCGGCCTGGCTGCTTACGTCGATGGCCGTGCGCTCGATGCGCAGGCCGGGCGTGAAGGTCCAGTCGCCCCAGACGGATTCATCCTGCACATAGGCCGCGAGACCGGTTTCGCGCGTGTCCGGAAAGCGCTTGAGCGGGAACATGTCCGGCGGCAGCGGGTTCAGGCCGTCATACAGGTTGGTGATGGTGCTGCGCGTGCCCTGCGCGCCGTAGGCGATGCGGTGCGCCCAGCCGCCCGAGCGCAGGACTTTTTCCGCCTGCAGATCGAGCTGCCAGATGCGCTCGTCGTAGCGGTTGTCGCGCACGCGGTGCACGCCGCTGTTCAGATCGCTCTCGCCCACGCGCCGCGAATCGCCGCGCTGCAGCGCCAGCACGGTGCGCAGCTGGTCGGCCCAGGCACTGTCGATGTCGTAGTGCGCGTCCCATGCCAGGCGATCGCGCCCGGCGGCATAGCGCGAGCTCTCGCGCAGCACGTCGCCCGGCTTGCCGGGCTGGACGGCGCGGCTGGAAAGCAGCTCGGCGCTGGAGTGGCGCCGTACATGCTCCAGCGTCAGGATGTGGCGCTGGCCGCTGCCCGGGCGCAGCACCAGCCTGGCCAGCAGGGCCTGGTCGCGGTCCTGCTGCGGGTTGGCCGTCGTGCGGCTGGCGTTGGGCGCATCGTTGCCGCCCATGGTCTCGCTGGCATGCGAGCGGCGGGCGCTGGCGGTCAGCATCCACTGCGCCGCATCGCCGGCGCGGCCCGCGACGGTGGCGGCCAGGGTCTTGCCGTCGTTTTCGCCGGCCCACTGCAGGGCGGCGCGCCCGCCCAGCGTTTTCTTTTCCCCCGCACCGGTGCCGCGCAAAAAGTCCTCGGGGTTGTAGGTGACGAAGTTCACCACCCCGGCCAGCGCGTCCGAGCTGTAGAGCGCCGAGGCCGGGCCGCGCAGCAGCTCGACGCGCTTGACCAGCTCCAGCGAGAGGTATTCGCGGTCGAAGATGGCCGAGCGCGAGACGTAGCTGCGCGGCATGCGTATGCCGTCCACCGTCATCAGCACGCGGTTGCCGCCGATGCCGCGGATGTTGATGCCGGTGTTGCCATCGCGCGCGAAGGCGGCGGAGGCGGCGCTGACCGCCAGGCGCGCCGGCGCGGTGCGCACCGAGGTGTTGGGCAGATCCTGCAGTGCATCGCGCAGGGTCTGGCTTTGCTGCTCTTCGAGCTGCCCGGCGCCGATGATGTCGATGGACTGCGGCAGATCGTCCGCCGCCTGCTCCTGCATCGAGCCGCTGACCACCATCTGCGGCAGCTGCGCGGCCGGCTGCGCCTGCGCCTGCGCCAGGCCGGCGAGCAGGGCGCAAAGGGACAGTGGACACCAATGCGGCGGCAATCGGGCGTTTGAAAAAAGATGAAACATAAAGATACAAAACAACTGAGCGCGCATTGAGATAACGCTGGAATACCAAGCATCTTACGAGAGGAAACCAAGGGTTATCACCTACGAGACAGGAAGTGTGAAGCTTTGTTCCAAATCAATAAAACGGAGGGGGGCGCTAGGGATAATCCTTGCGAAAGTCACCGGTCTTTCATGCCGCCCCCGGATGGCTCGCGACAGGAAGCAGGGCGGCTTCGAACCAAGGAACGAGAGAGGATTGCACAATGAAAATCCGTCCCATGACGAGCCTTGCCGCGCTGCTGCTGTCCGCGGTGGCTCTGGGTGCCATGGCACAAGGCCCTGGCGAACCGGCCAAGCCCGATGGCCCCACCACCCAGACGACCAGTCCGGGCGCCAGATTCGAAAGCGCGGGCTACGCTTCCGGCGAGGAGATGCACAAGACCTCGAATGCCAAGGCGCCGGCCATGAGCGAGGCCGAGTTCACCAAGGCGCGCCAGATTTATTTCGAGCGCTGCGCCGGCTGCCACGGCGTGCTGCGCAAGGGCGCCACCGGCAAGGCGCTGACGCCCGACGTGACCATCCCCAAGGGCACGGACTACCTCAAGGTCTTCATCGCCTACGGCTCGCCCGCCGGCATGCCGAACTGGCAGACCTCGGGCGAGTTCGATGAAGCCACGGTGGACCTGATGGCCCGCTACATCCAGCAAGACCCTCCCACGCCGCCCGAGTTCTCGCTCGACGACATGGAAAAGTCGCGCAAGGAATACGTGCCGGTCAACGCGCGCCCGAAGAAGAAGATGAACCAGTACAACCTTGACAACATCTTCTCGGTGACGCTGCGCGACGCCGGCGAGATCGCGCTGATCGACGGCGACACCAAGGAAATCATCAACATCATCAAGACCGGCTACGCGGTGCACATCTCGCGCATGTCGGCCTCGGGGCGCTACCTGTACGTGATCGGCCGCGATGCGCGCCTGAACCTGATCGACCTGTGGATGGAAAAGCCCGACAACGTGGCCGAGATCAAGGTCGGTCTGGAGGCGCGTTCGGTCGAGACTTCAAAGTTCAAGGGCTGGGAGGACAAGATCGCCGTGGCCGGCACCTACTGGCCGCCGCAGTTCGTGCTGATGGATGGCGACACGCTCAAGCCGAAGAAAATCGTCTCCACCCGCGGCATGGACGTGAACAACGAGTACCACCCCGAGCCGCGCGTGGCCGCCATCGTCTCCAGCCACCAGAAGCCCGAGTTCCTGATCAACGCCAAGGAAACCGGCAAGATCTGGATGGTGGACTACACCGATCTGGAGAACCTCAAGGCCAAGCAGCTCGATGCCGCCAAGTTCCTGCACGACGGGGGCTTTGACTCCACGCGCCGCTACTTCCTGACAGCCGCCAACTCGTCCAACAAGATCGCGGTCGTCGATACCAAGGAAGACAAGATGGCTGCCATCATCGAAGTCGGCAAGATCCCGCACCCCGGGCGCGGCGCCAACTTCAAGCACCCCAAGTTCGGTCCGGTCTGGGCCACCTCGGGGCTGGGCGATGAGAGCATTTCCATCATCGGCACCGACCCCAAGGGCCACAAGGCCAACGCCTGGAAGGTGGTGCAGACGCTGCAGGGCCAGGGCGGTGGTTCGCTGTTCATCAAGACGCACCCCAAGTCCAGCAACCTGTGGGTCGACACCACCTTCAACCCGGACGCCAAGATCAGCCAGAGCGCCGCGGTCTACGACATCCGCGATCTGAGCAAGCCGCCGCAGGTGATCGACATCGCCGCCTGTGCCGACCTGAAGGACGATGGCGCCAAGCGCGTGGTGCAGCCCGAGTACAACCAGAAGGGCGACGAGGTCTGGTTCTCCATCTGGAGCGCCAAGGACAAGCAGTCCGCGATCGTCGTGGTCGACGACAAGACCCGCACCTGCAAGGCGGTGATCAAGGATGCGCGCATCATCACCCCGACCGGCAAGTTCAACGTCTACAACACGCAGCACGACGTGTATTGATGCGGCAAACCCCGGTGCGCATGGCGCACCGGGCCCGCATGCAGGGCAGAAGGCCAGCGCAATGCTGGCCTTCTGCCCTTCTGCTTTTGCGCGCGAACGCTTACAGCTTGATTTCCTTGCAGTCCGAGCCGCAGGCGCCGGGCGCGGCCGGCTCGGGGGAGGGCGCCGAGCGGTGCAGCACGGCCCGGGTGGGCGCGATGCGGATCTGCTCGCCCGCCACGCTGGCCGTGCCATCGACGATCAGCGAATAGTCGGCGGCATCCGCGGGCGGCCAGACCAGGCCGACCTCGGGGCGGCTGGCCAGGTTTTTGCCGGTGCGCCGGCCCACGCCCTGGATGGTCAGCACGCCCCCTTGCAGCACGGGCGAGACCGCGATGGCGTGCGGCGCGCCGTGGTCGGTGCCGGTCAGCAGATAGGCGAAGCGGTAGCGCTCCAGGGCCTGCGCGAGTTCGGGGAGTTCAACGGGAATGCTCATGGTTCATACCTCCTCAGGTTGATGGTTCTCATTTGGTGCCGAAAATGCGGTCGCCGGCGTCGCCCAGCCCAGGCAGGATATAGCCGTGCTCGTTCAGCTGGCGATCGATGGCCGCGGTGTAGATGGGGACATCGGGGTGCGCGGCCTGCAGCGTGGCGATGCCTTCCGGCGCGGCCAGCAGGCAGACGAATTTGATCGAGCGTGGCTGGGTCTGCCTGAGCCGCGTGAGCGCGGCGCTGGCCGAATTGCCGGTGGCCAGCATCGGGTCCACCACGATCACGTCGCGCTCGGCCATCTCGGAGGGCATCTTGAAGTAATACTCCACCGCCTGCAGCGTCCGCGGATCGCGGTACAGGCCGATGTGGCCCACGCGCGCGCCGGGCACGACGCTGAGCATGCCGTCCAGAAAGCCGTTGCCCGCGCGCAGGATGGAAACCAGCACCAGCTTCTTGCCGTCGATCACCTTGCCCGTGGTGCGCTCCATCGGCGTTTCGATCTGCACCTCCTGCAGCGGCATGTCGCGCGTGACTTCGTAGGCCATGAGCGAGGCGAGCTCGCCCAGCAGGCGGCGAAAGCTGCTGGTACTGGCCTCCTTCTTGCGCATCAGCGTGAGCTTGTGCTGCACCAGCGGGTGGTCGATGACGTGGATGTTGCTCATGGGAAACGTGGGTTTCAATCGGAAAGAAAGCGAGCGTAACGCGCCAGATCGATGTTGCCGCCGCTCACGATGATGCCCACGCGCTTGCCGCGGATGTCAAGGCCGCCATCGCGCGCGCCGGCAAAGGCCAGTGCGCCCGTGGGCTCGACCACCAGCTTCATGCGCTGGGCAAAGAAGCGCAGCGCGCCCAGCAGCTGCGCGTCGGTGGCGGTGAGCATCTGCGGTGCGGCCCTGCGGATGATGTCGAAGGCCAGCGGGGCCAGCGCCGTTGCCTGCGCCGCATCGGCGATGGTGCGCGGGTGCGCCATGGCCACGGGCTGACCGGCCTTGAGCGACCGTTGCGCGCGGTTCGCGGCCTCGGGCTCGACGCCCACGATTTCACAGTCGCTGCCCAGCGCCTGCGCGGCCAGCAGGCTGCCCGCGAGCAGCGCGCCGCCGCCGACGGGGACGAAGAGGTAATCCAGCCTGGGGAAATCCTGCAGCAGTTCCAGCGCCACCGTGCCCTGGCCCGCGATGACCTGCGGGTGATCGGCCGGCGGCACCACGCTCATGCCGCGCTCCAGCGCCAGGCGCTGGCTCAGCGCCTGGCGATCTTCCTTGGCGCGGTCAAAGGTGACGACCTGCGCGCCGTAGCCGCGCGCGGCTTCCATCTTGGTGACATCGGCATCCTGCGGCACGACGACCAGCGCCGGGACGTCATGCAGCCGCGCCGCCAGCGCGATCGCCTGGGCATGGTTGCCCGAGGAATATGAAAGCACGCCCTGGCCGCGCTGCGGCTCGCTGAACTGGGCCAGGGCGCAGTAGGCGCCGCGGAATTTGAACGAGCCGGTGCGCTGCACGTTCTCGCACTTGAAGTACAGCTGGCCGCCGAACAGCTGGTCTATCGTCGTCGAGCGCAGCACCGGCGTGCGCGGCGCCACGCCCGCGAGCAAGCGCGCGGCGGCCTGAACGTCTTCGGGGGTGGGCGGGGTCATGGCGTGCACCTCGATTTTTCAAATCAAATTGGGCTCCAGGGGTTGCCTGATATGCGTTGACAGCTATCAATAAGTTGATTCAAGCGTCCGATGGAAGATCCATGAAGCGCTGCAGCGGCGCCAGCGGCGCGAACTCGCCGGGGCGCTTTTGCTGCATCGCGGCCACGGCTTCCCGCACCTGCGCCTCGCTCCAGACCACGCCCTGCAGCCAGCCCATCTGCTGCAGGCTGTCGGCCACGGAATGGTCGCGCGCATAGTTCAGCGCCTGCTTGCTGCCCCAGAGCGCCACGGGTGGCTTGGCGGCGATCTCGCGCGCGGTCTGCAGCGCCGCATCCAGCATGGCCTCCTGCGTGTCGAAAACCTCGTTGACCAGGCCGGCGGCGAGCGCACGGGCGGCGGGCAGGCGGCGGCCGGTATAGGCCATTTCGCGCACCACGCCCATGGGGATGAGCTTGGGCAGGCGCTGCAGCGTGCCCACGTCGGCGACGATGCCGATGTTGATCTCCTGGATGCAGAAAAAGGCATCGCGCGTGCAATAGCGCATGCAGGCGGCCGTCACCATGTCCACCGCGCCGCCGATGCAGCCGCCCTGGATGGCGGTGATCACGGGGATGCGCAGGGTTTCCAGCCTCGTGAAGGTGGCCTGCAGCTCGGCGAGCAGGTCGGAAATCGCCGCCCGGCCGGCCGCGCTGGCGTCGTCCATCTGAATGGCGCCGCCAAAGACATCCAGCGCCATGCCGGCGCTGAAATGCTTGCCGGTGCTGCTGATGAGCAGCACGCGCGCGTCGCTCCCGCGGTGCAGTGCATCCAGCACGCCATCGAGCTCGCGCCAGAAGCGTGGCCCCATGGTGTTGAGCGCCTCGGGGCGGCTCAGCACCAGGTGGGCGATGTGGTTTTCAATGGTGAGCTGGAAGTGCTGCATGGTGGTGTATTCCTTGTGCTCAGCGGCGTTTGCCGCCCATCAGACTGCCGAGGGCGCCGCGCAGCAGCTCGCGCCCCATGCGCCTGGCCTCGCCCTTGACGATGTTCTGCACCAGCCCGTCGTACTGTCCGCCGCGCGGGCCGGTGCGGCCAAACAGCGCCTCTTTCACCATCGTGCCTATGCCGTCGAACATGCCGCCATCCTGGGGCGCGGGCGCGCCGGCACCAGCCGTGCCGGGCGTCCCCCCGGCCGTTGCGTTGGCGCCGCGCTGCGCGAGCAGCTCATAGGCGGATTCGCGGTCCACCGCCGTGTCGTAGGTGCCGGCCACCAGCGAGCCCTTGATGAGCGCCTGGCGCTGCTCGGCCGTGATCGGCCCCAGCTGGCTGCAGGGCAGCAGCACGTAGACGCGCTCGGTCTCGGAGGGGCGGCCCTTGGCGTCCAGCAGGCTCACCAGCGCCTCGCCCACGGCCAGCTCGGTGATCGCGGCCTCGATATCCAGTCCGGCCTTGGGCCGCATGGTGCTGGCCGTGGCCTTCACCGCCTTCTGGTCGCGCGGGGTGAAGGCCCGCAGCGCGTGCTGCACGCGGTTGCCCAGTTGCGCCAGCACCGTGTCGGGAATGTCCAGCGGGTTCTGCGTGGCGAAGTACACGCCCACGCCCTTGGAGCGCACCAGGCGCACCACGAGTTCGATGCGCTCGATCAGCACCTTGGGCGCGTCGGTGAACAGCAGGTGCGCCTCGTCGAAGAAGAACACCAGCTTGGGCTTCTCTGGGTCGCCGATCTCGGGCAGGCGCTCGAACAGGTCCGACAGCAGCCACAGCAGGAAGCTCGCGTACAGGCGCGGGGCGTTCAGCAGCTTGTCGGCCGCCAGGATGTTGACCACGCCCTGGCCGCCCACGGTCTGCATGAAGTCCTCGATGTTGAGCATGGGCTCGCCGAAGAACTTGTCGCCGCCCTGGGTCTCGACCTGCATCAGGCCGCGCTGGATGGCGCCTATGCTCGCCGCGCTGATGTTGCCGTACTTCGTCGTGAATTCCTTGGCGTTGTCGCCCACATGCTGCAGCATGGCGCGCAGGTCTTTCAGGTCCAGCAGCAGCAGGCCGTTGTCGTCGGCGATCTTGAACACCAGATTGAGCACGCCCGCCTGCGTGTCGTTCAGGTCGAGCATGCGCGCGAGCAGCAGCGGCCCCATGTCCGAAATCGTGGCGCGCACCGGGTGGCCCTGCTCGCCGAACACGTCCCACAGCGTGGTGGGGCAGGCGCTGGGCTCGGGCAGCGGCAGGCCGCGTTCCTTGATGGAATCGGCCAGCTTGCCGCTCACGCTGCCCTTCTGGCTGATGCCGGTCAGGTCGCCCTTCACGTCGGCCATGAACACCGGCACGCCGGTGCGCGAGAACTCTTCGGCGAGCTTTTGCAGCGTCACCGTCTTGCCGGTGCCGGTGGCGCCGGTGATCAGGCCGTGGCGGTTGGCCAGGCCGGGTAACAACTCGCAACGGGTGGCGCCGTTGCGGGCAATCAGAAGGGGGTCGGCCATGGCATCCTCGAAAAGTAGAATCGCAGGCTGCAGATTAAACCAAAGCAGATCAAAGGAAAGCGTCGTGGCAGGACACAGCAAATGGGCCAACATCCAGCACCGCAAGGGCAGGCAGGATGAAAAGCGCCAGCGCATCTGGACCCGCGTGGTGCGCGAGATCATGGTGGCGGCGCGCACCGGCGGCGGCGACCCGACCAGCAACCCGCGCCTGCGCCTGGCGATCGACAAGGCCAAGGCGGCCAACATGCCGGCCGACACCATCAAGCGCAACGTGGACAAGGCCACGGGCAATCTGGAAGGCGTGACCTACGAAGAGATCCGCTACGAAGGCTACGGCATCGCCGGCGCGGCCATCATCGTGGACACCATGACCGACAACCGCGTGCGCACCGTGGCCGACGTGCGCCATGTGTTCAGCAAATACGGCGGCAACATGGGCACCGAAGGCTCGGTGGCGTTCCAGTTCAAACATTGCGGCCAGCTCATCTTCGCGCCCGGCACCAGCGAAGACCAGGTGATGGAGGTGGCGCTGGAGGCCGGCGCCGACGACGTGATCGCCGACGACGAGGGCGCGATCGAGGTGCTGACCGAGCCCGGCAATTTCGAGGCGGTGAAAGAGGCGCTGGAAGCCGCCGGCCTCAAGCCCGAGGTGGCCGAGGTGACGATGCGCGCCGAAAACACGATAGAACTCACCGGCGACGATGCCGAGCGCATGCAGAAGCTGCTGGACATGATCGAAGACCTGGACGACGTGCAGAACGTCTATCACAACGCCAACGTGGATCTGGCGTGACCGCCGGCGCTGCGGCCCGAATGGCGTGCCGGCGGGCTGTAGCGAGTTCTCGGCCGCCCGCCGCCGCCGCCGAATATTCATGAAAGAAATCAGCCTCCAGCGCTTTCTGGCAAAGCGTCAGCAACTTCGTTTTTTGTAGCTACCCAATGCCTGCCGTCCAACCCTTCTTCACAGCCCCCAGCCCCGCCGCGCGCAAGCTGGAGCTGCTGCGCGAGCTGTTTCCGCAGGCCGTCGGCACCGACGCGGCAGGCCATATCACCGTCAACGCCGCCGCCATTCAGCAGGCGCTCGACCCCGCCAACCCCGCCGGCGTTCGGGTGGAAGAAGACGGCTACGAACTGCGCTGGGCCGGCAAGCGCGAGGCATTCCACACCGCCTTCGTGCCGCCCGACAAAATCGTGCAGCCCGCGCCCGGCGACAGCAAGCACTGGGACAGCACGCACAACGTGTTGATCAAGGGCGACAACCTGGACGCCCTGCGCCTGCTGCGCCAGAGCTACTTCGGCCAGGTCAAGCTCATCTACATCGACCCGCCCTACAACACCCAGAGCGACGCCTTCATCTACCGCGACGACTTCACGCAAAAGCAGGCTGACATCCTGGCGCAGCTGGGCTACAGCAAGGAAAACGCCGAATACATCCAGAACATCTACGGCGCGCGCACCCATTCGGGCTGGCTCAGCTTCATCTACCCGCGCCTGTTGCTGGCCAAGGACTTGCTGCGCGACGACGGGGTGATTTTCATCAGCATCGACGACAACGAGCAGGCGCAGTTGAAGCTGGTGTGCGATGAGGTGTTTGGGCAGGAAAACTTCATTTCCAACCTGGTTTGGGAAAAGGGCCGAAAAAACGACGCCAAGTTTTTCTCCAATGGCCATGAGTACATGTTGGTGTATGCCAAGTCGCAAGTAAATTTGCGCGGTGAAAACACCATTTGGCGTGAGGAAAAACCCGGTGCGCGTGAAATCTGGACCAAGTATCTGGAACTGCGCGAATCGCGCGGCGCCGATGACGAGGCCATCGAACATGATTTGCAAGCCTGGTACAGCGAACTGCCGCGCAGCCATCCGGCCAAGAAATGGAGCCGCTACAAACGCATCGACGAGCATGGCCCATGGCGCGACCGCGATATCTCATGGCCGGGCGGCGGCGGGCCGCGTTATGACGTGGTTCATCCGGTGACGGGCGAGCCTTGCAAGGTGCCGGAGCGCGGGTGGATTTACGCAAGCCATGACGAGATGAAACGCCAGATCGATCTTGGTCTGGTGGCGTTCCGGGACGATCACACCGAGCCACCGTTTCGCAAGGCGCATATTCGGCCAATACCGCAGGAACTGGAAACGAATGACGCCGACGATGAACTGAATACAGAGGACGACGACGAACTGGCGACACAGGTGCGCGGCAGTTATTTTTATAAACAGTCCCAAGTGTCCGTACGTGATTTACGTGAGTTGTTCGGAAACCAGAAGATATTCAACAACCCTAAGGACACGGAAGAAATTTCCCGCTTGCTGCGTTATGCGGCGCCGGGCGATAAGAATGCCCTGGTATTGGATTTCTTCGCCGGCTCCGGCACCACCGCCGAAGCCGTCATGCGCCTGAACGCCGAGGACGGCGGCCAGCGCCGCTTCATCCTGGTGCAGATTCCCCAGCCGATCGACGCGAAGAAGCAGAAAGACGCGCACGCATTCGTCACCCAGGCCCTGGGCAAGCCCGAGGCGACGATTTTCGAGATCACCGCCGAGCGCCTGCGCCGCGCGGGCGCCAAGGTCAACACCGAAAAACCCGAAGTGGACACCGGCTTTCGCGTCTTCGCGCTGGCCGACGACCCCGACGCGCTGATCCTGCGCAAGCCGCTGGCCGAGGCCACGCAGGCCGATGTGCTTGAATTTCAGGAGCTGCTCACGCAGGCCCAGACTGCGCAAACGGCCAAAATCATCTACAACCTGCTGCTGGCCGAGGGGCTGCCGCTGTCGGCCCGCGTGCAGGTGCTGCAAGAAGACGCGCTGTACCGCGCGGGCGACGTGCTGCTGGTGTTGCAGGCGCTGGATACCGAGGCGCTGGGCCAGGTGCTGCGCGCCGCGCGCGAGGGTGGCGCGCCGGTTCAGGCGCTGGCGGTGTACGCGCCCTGGGTGCGCGACGACAATTTTCTGCTGGGGCTGAAGACGCTGCTCGAAACCCTGGACCTGTCGGAAGACAAGTTGCGCCTGCGCGGCTGAGGCACGCGCTTTTTCGCCATGAGCAGCCCGCAATTCCAATACGTCCGCCTGGCCTACCAGGCGCAGGCCGTGCGCAGCGTGGAGCAGGTGTTCGACGACGTGCGCTTCATCGCCCCGCAGGGCGTGCACGCCAACCCCACCTACGTGCCGCGCGAGGCGGCCCAGGCGCTGCGCGCCAATATCGAGCGCGTGCGTGCCGAAAACGACGTGGTGGCGGGGCAGGTGGTGGTGCCCGCCACGGCCACGCCGGCGCTGCAGATCGATGTGCTGATGGAGACGGGCACGGGCAAGACGTTTACCTTCATCGAAACCATTCACCGGCTGCACCAGAAGTTCGGCCTGTCCAAATTCATCGTGCTGGTGCCCAGCAATGCCATTCGCCAGGGCACGTTGCGCACGCTGCAAACCACGGCGGCATTTTTTGCGCGCGAATACGACAACCAGAAAATCAGCGTCGTCAATTATTCCGACAAGACCGTCTCGGGCTTCATCCACGCGGCCAATCGCGGAATTTCGGTCATGGTGGCGACTTACCAGTCGTTCGCGGGCGACAGCAAGCTGATCCACAAGCGCGGGGTGGAGGCCAATCTGTTCGGCCATGCCAAGAGCTACATGGAGGCGCTGGCCGCCATTCGGCCCGTGCTGATCATCGACGAGCCGCACCGCTTTGAAGGCAAGCAGACGCAGGAATACCTGACGCGCTTCAACCCGCTGCTGACGCTGCGCTTTGGCGCCACCTTCAAGCGCGACGAGTTCACCAACCTGGTCTATACGCTGGACAGCCTGGAGGCGTTTCGCCAGCGGCTGGTCAAGGGCATCACGGTGGATACGGTGGGCACCGGCGTTGACATGGCCGAGACGCTGACGCTGCTGCAAGTGAGCGGCACGGCCCGGGAGCGCGAGGCGCTGGTGCGCTACCAGAAGGCCGATGGCAAGCCCGCCACGGTGGCGCTGCGCGCCAAGGACAACCTGGGAAGCGGCACCGGCCTGGCCTGGCTGGATGGCCACGTGGTGGAGAAGATCACCAAGGCCGAGCTGCTGTTCACCAACGGCCTGGCGCTGCCGCTGGAAGTGCCGGTGGGCTGCGGCATGCTGGCCGACGAGGTGCAGTCGATGCTGATCGCGCAGACCGTTGCCAGCCACTTCGAGCGCGAGGAGGCGCTGTTCAAGCGCGGCATCAAGTCGATCAGCCTGTTTTTCATCGACGCGGTGCACAAATACCTGCCCGATGGTCAGCGCCCGGCGGTGCTGCGCACGCTGTTCGAGCAGCATTACCGCGCGCAACTGCAGGCTGTGCTGGCAAAAGACCTGGACGCTGGCTATCGCGCGTATCTGGAGCGCAGCGCGCTCGATCTGGGCCGGGTGCATCGGGGCTACTTTGCCCGTTCGCACAGCGAAAAAGGCGAGGAAGAAGCCATCAAGCTGATTCTGCAGGACAAGGAAAAGCTGCTGTCCTTCGACACCGATTTGCGCTTTATCTTCAGCATGTGGGCGCTGCAGGAAGGCTGGGACAACCCCAACGTATTCACCCTGTGCAAGCTGGCGCCGAGCAACTCGCGCATCACCAAGCTGCAGCAGATTGGGCGCGGCCTGCGCCTGGCCGTCAACCAGCAACTGGAGCGTGTGCAGGCTGATGACGCCGAGTTCGACACCATCAACGACCTGACCGTGGTGGTGCCCGCGAGCGAGGGCGATTTCGTGCGCGCCATACAGGCCGAAATCAGCGCGGCCAGCGTGCGGCGCGTGTCGGCGGTGTTCGACGACGGGGTGCTGGCGGAATACGGCGTGGCCCAGAGCACGCGGCAGGCCAATCGCGTGCTCGATGCGCTGGCGGGCATTGGCCTGATCGAACTGGACGACCTGAGCGGGCAGGCCACGCTGCTGTGGCCGCGCCAGCAGTACCAGTCGCAGCGCGAGCGGGTTCTGGCCGCTTTGCAAATCGTGCCCAGCCTGCCGCCGGAGGGCGGGCAGAACATGCTGCGTTATCTGGATCTGTATTACGAAGGCGCGGGGCAGGTGAAGGCCAGGCGCGACAAGACCCCGCCCGCATTGACGGTGCGGCCCCAGCAGTACGAAAAATTCCGCGAACTGTGGGCCAGCCTGAACCACGACGCCGTGCTGCGCTACGAGCTGGACAGCGCGCAACTGGTGGCCAACGTGTTGCGGCGCATCGAGGCGCACTTCGACATCAAGCCGCTCGCCATCAGCGTGACCACGGCCACGCAGGTGCACGACGTTCACACCGCGCGCAGCGAACAGGCGGCCTACAAGGTGCTGCCGCATTCGGTGTTCACGCTGGCGAGCTTCGTGCGCGAGCTGGCCAACGCCACGCGGCTGTCGGTGCACACCATCGGTGAGATTTTGCGGCTCATGCCGCCAGAGAGGTTCGCGCTGATCGCGCAGAACGAGAACCGTGCGCTGGCCACGCTGCGCGACACCATCGTGCGCTGCATTCATGAGCTGGTGGTCAACAAGGTGACCTATGAATTGCGCGAGGTGCGCGTGCAGACCGCGTTAACCGACCGGACTGGGCAGTTGCTCAAAACCATTGCGGTGGCGGCATGCGGCACGGAAACGCACGACATCGGCAATGCGGCGGTGCGGGAAAAGTCGCTCTACGCCAACCCGCTGATGCCGGTGGACAGCCAGATCGAGCGTGCGGCGGTGGATGAGTCGGGCCTACCGCAGATCACCGTGTTCGCCAAACTGCCGCGCGTGAACATTCCTACCCCGCTGGGCAACTACAACCCGGATTTCGGCTATGTCGTCACCCAGGCGGGCAAGCCGCAGGCGCTGTATCTGGTGGTGGAAACCAAGGGCTATGACCAATATGCCGACATCGGCGAAAAGGAACGCTGGAAAATCGAAAGTGCGCGGCATTTTTTTGCCGCGCTGCAGGCGCGGCGGGTGCCGGTGCAATTCCAGACCATGCTCAACGGGCAGTCGCTGGCCGCGCTGGTGGCCGGGCTTGAACCAGCGGCCAGCGCTTAAGATGCCAGCCCTCACACAGCACGCAGTATGAAAATTCTTGTTATCGGTGGCGGCGGGCGCGAACACGCGCTGGCCTGGAAGCTGGTGCAGTCGCCCAAGGCCAGCACGGTCTATGTGGCGCCGGGCAATGGCGGAACGGCCCTGTCGCCGCGGCTGGAGAACCTGCCCATCACCGACGTGCAGCAGCTCGCGGATTGGGCGCTCGCCAACAAGATCGGGCTCACCGTGGTCGGCCCCGAGGCGCCGCTGGCCGCCGGGGTGGTCGATGCCTTCCGCGCCAGGGGCCTGCGCATCTTCGGCCCCACGCGCGCGGCGGCGCAGCTGGAGAGCTCCAAGGCCTTCTCCAAGGCCTTCATGCGCCGCCACGGCATTCCCACGGCCGATTACGACACCTTCACCGATCCGGTGGCGGCGCACGCCTTCGTTGATCGCCTGGGCGCGCCCATCGTCATCAAGGCCGACGGACTGGCGGCCGGCAAGGGCGTGGTGGTGGCGGCCACGCTGGCCGAGGCCCATGCGGCCGTGGATTTCATGCTGGTGGACAACGCCTACGGCGGCGCCGACGAAGGCGTGGCGCGGGTGGTGATAGAGCAATTCCTCGAAGGCGAAGAGGCCAGCTTCATCGTGCTCTCGGACGGCAAACATGTGGCGGCGCTGGCCACCAGCCAGGACCACAAGCGGCTCAAGGACGGCGATGCTGGCCCCAACACCGGCGGCATGGGCGCCTATTCGCCCGCGCCGGTGGTCACGGCCGACGTGCACGCGCGCGCGATGCGCGAAGTCATCCTACCCGCCGTGCGCGGCATGGAAAAGGACGGCATTCCCTACACCGGCTTTCTCTATGCCGGTTTGATGATCGGCGCGCAGGGCCAGATCAAGGTGCTGGAATTCAACTGCCGCATGGGCGACCCGGAAACCCAGCCCATCCTGCTGCGGCTCAAGAGCGATCTGGTCGATCTGCTCAACGCGGCCGTCGATGGCAGGCTCGATGGCGTGGAGCTGCAGTGGGACCGGCGCACCGCCCTGGGCGTGGTGATGGCCGCGCATGGCTACCCGGAAAACCCGCGCAGCGGCGACGCGATCACCGGCATTGCGTCCGAGCAGGACGACGCCATGGTTTTTCATGCCGGCACCCAGCTTGAAGGCGGCACGCTGCGTACCTCGGGCGGACGCGTGCTGTGCGTGACGGCATTGGCAGACAGCGTGCGCCAGGCGCAGCAGCGTGCCTACGAGGTGCTGCACGCCATCCGCTTCGACAGCGCGCAATACCGCAACGACATCGGACACAGGGCCATCAAATGAGTCAATTCACCCCGGCGGGCCGGGTACAGCCGGTACGCAGCTACCTTGTGGGGCTGCAGGCGCGCATCATGAATGCGCTGCAGGAGATCGAAGGCGTGGGCGGGGCCCGTGCCGTCGCCGACGCCTGGGAAAAGGCCCCGGACGAGCCGCTGCAGGGCAACGGCATCACCCGCATCATCGAGGGCGGCCTGGTCTTCGAGCGCGCGGGCTGCGGCTTTTCGGATGTGAGCGGCGGCAAGCTGCCGCCCTCGGCCACGCAGCACCGGCCGGAACTGGCGGGCGCGCCGTTCGAGGCCATGGGCGTCTCGCTGGTGTTTCACCCGCGCAACCCGTATGTGCCCACGGTGCACATGAACGTGCGCATGATCGCCGCCGGCCATCCGGGGCAGGAGCCGGTGTGCTGGTTCGGCGGCGGCATGGATCTCACGCCCTACTACGGCTTTGACGAGGATGCGGTGCACTTTCACCGCGTCTGCCGCGACGCGCTCGCGCCCTACGGCGAAGGGCTTTACCCGCGCTTCAAGACCTGGTGCGACGAGTATTTCTGCAACCGGCACCGCGATGAGCAGCGCGGCATCGGCGGCATCTTCTTCGATGATTTTTCCGAACTGGGCTTCGAGCAGGGCTTTGCCATGCTGCAAAGCGTGGGCGATGCCTTGCCGACCGCCTACCTGCCCATCGTGCAGCAGCGCAAGAACATGCCCTATGGCGAGCGCGAGCGGGCGTTTCAGCTCTACCGGCGCGGGCGCTATGTCGAATTCAACCTGGTCTGGGACCGCGGCACGCACTTTGGCCTGCAATCGGGCGGACGCACCGAATCCATCCTGCTTTCCATGCCGCCGCTGGCCGCGTGGAGCTACCAGCACCGGCCCGCACCGGGTTCGCCCGAAGAGCGCCTGACCAGCTACTACCTCAAACCACGTTCCTGGATTTGATAGCTTTCAGCGCATGCCTGGCAAGCGCTGCAGCCAGATTTGATCTGAAAACCCAAATCCCCGACACTGTGCCTTCCCGACCACTACTTTCCCATTGCCGATGACCACTGCACCCGCCACAGACGCTGCCGCCAAGAAATTGCTCACCAAACTGCAGCGTGCCATCGTTGACGGTCTGGAAGACGTGAAGGCGGCGGACATCCGCGTGTTCGATACCGAGCACCTCTCGCCGCTGTTCGAGCGCGTGATCATCGCCACCGGCAATTCCAACCGCCAGACCAAGGCGCTCGCGGCCAGCGTGCGCGATGCGGTGCGCGACGCGGGCCTGCCCAAGCCGCGCAGCGAAGGCGAGGACAACGGCGAGTGGATCATCATCGATTGCGGCGCGGCGGTCTGCCACATCATGCAGCCCGCCATCCGCCAGTATTACCGGCTGGAAGAGATCTGGGGCGAAAAGCCGGTGCGCATGAAGCTGGGGGCGGTCAAGCCGCGCAATCTCACGGCGCCACCCGAAGAGCAGGCCACGCCGGCACGCAAATCGGCGGCAAGGAAGACGGCAGCGGCCAAGCCGGTGGCAAGGAAGCCGTTGGCAAGGAAAGCGGCCGCGAAGAAAGTGGTTGCCAAAAAAGCCCCTGCCAAGCCGCTCGCCGCCAAGCCCGTCGCGCTGGCCAGGCCGATAGCGAAAGCGCCGGCCGCAAAAAAGGCAGCTCCGCTGAAGACGGTGGTGGTGAACAAGCCCACCGCCAGGAAGGCGGCGGCCAAGCGCGCCGCACCGGCCAAGGCCCCTGCAAGAAAGACCCCCGGCCGCAAGGCGTGAACGCCGATGCGCCTGAGCATCGTCGCCGTCGGCCAGCGCGTGCCCGACTGGGCGCGCACCGCCTGGGAGGACTACGCCAAGCGCTTTCCGCCCGAGCTGAAGGTGGAACTCAAGGCCGTCAAGACCGAACCGCGCGGCTCCAGGGCCGTGCAGACCCTGCAGGCCGCCGAACGTGAGCGCATAGAAGCCGCATTGGCGCGCGGCGTGCACCGCGTGGCGCTGGATGAACACGGCACGCGCCTGGGCACGCAGGCGCTGGCTGCAAGGCTCAGGGACTGGCAGCTTTCCGGTGACGACGTGGCGCTCATCATCGGTGGCCCGGATGGGCTTGATCCCGCGCTGCTGCAATCGGCGCATGAGCGCATCCGCCTGTCGGACATGACGCTGCCGCACGCCCTGGTGCGGGTGCTGCTGATCGAGCAGCTCTACCGCGCCTGGTCGGTCAACGCGGGGCATCCCTACCATAGGGAATGAGCCTGTGCTGCCCCACGAGTCCCGCATGCCAGCCTTCATCTACCTCGCCTCCCAGAGCCCGCGCCGGCGCCAGTTGCTGGAGCAGCTCGGCGTACGCCATGCGTTGCTGCTGGCCAATGCGCCGGGTGACGAGCACGAGGATGCCGAAGCGATCGAGGTGGTGCTGAACGGCGAATCACCCAGTGCCTACGTGCAGCGCGTGACGGCGCTCAAGCTCGATGCCGCCGTGGCACGGTGCAAGCGCCGCGGGCTGGCGCCGGCCCCCATTCTCTGCAGCGACACCACGGTGGCGCTGGGCCGTGCCATCTACGGCAAGCCGGCGGATGCAGGCGACGCGCGGCGCATGCTGGCCGAGCTTGCCGGGCGCGAGCACCGGGTGCTCACCGCCGTGGCGCTGCAGGCCGATGACCGGCGGCGGCTGGCGGCGCTCAGCGTTTCGCGCGTGCGTTTTGCCGCCATGACGGCGGCGCAGATAGCCGCCTACGTCGCCAGCGGCGAACCCCTGGGCAAGGCCGGTGCCTATGCCATTCAGGGCGCGGCGGCCCAGCATGTGGAGCGCATCAGCGGCAGCTACAGCGGCATCATGGGTCTGCCCCTGTTTGAGACCGCCCGGCTGCTGCGCGCCGCGGGCGTCATCGGGGAATGAAGCGGCGCCGCCTTGAGGCATGATCGCTCCCCAAGGGTGGTCTTTCATGCAAAACGATATTCTGGTCAACTGGTCGCCGCAGGAGGTGCGCGTCGCCGTGGTGGAAAACGGCGCGGTGCAGGAGCTGCACATCGAGCGCACGCTGGAACGCGGCCTGGTCGGCAATGTGTACCTGGGCAAGGTCGCGCGCGTGCTGCCGGGCATGCAGTCGGCCTTCATCGACATCGGGCTGGAGCGCGCCGCGTTTCTGCATGTGGCCGATGTCTGGCAGCGCCCGGCCGAGAGTGGCGACGTGCCGGGGCGCAAGGGCGAACCCCAGCTGCCGATAGAAAAGCAGATTTTCGAGGGCCAGGCGCTGATGGTGCAGGTCATCAAGGACCCGATTGGCAGCAAGGGCGCGCGGCTCTCGACCCAGATCAGCGTGGCCGGGCGCATGCTGGTGTTTCTGCCGCAGGACGAGCATGTGGGCGTATCGCAGAAGATTGCACAGGCGGAGCGCGATGCCCTGCGCGCGCGCCTGGTGGCGCTGGTGGGCGACAAGGCCAGCGGTGGCGGCTTCATCCTGCGCACCAATGCGGAAGACGCCAGCGATGCGGAACTGGCAGAGGACATTGTCTACCTGCGCAAGACCTGGGCCGGCATACGCAGCGCAGCGCAGCGCCTGCCGGCGGGCTCGCTGCTGCACCTGGACCTGAGCCTGCTGCAGCGCGTGCTGCGCGATCTGGTGGGTGAGCAGACGAGCAGCGTGCGCCTTGATTCGCGCGAGCAGTTCGCGCTGCTCTCCAGCTTTGGCGCCGAGTACATGCCCAAGGCGGCGGGCAAGCTGCAGCTCTACAAGGGCGAGCGCCCGATCTTCGATCTGTTCGGCATCGACGAAGATGTGGCGCGTGCGCTCGGGCGCCGTGTCGAGCTCAAGTCGGGCGGCTATCTGATCGTGGACCAGACCGAGGCGCTGACGACGGTGGACGTGAATACCGGCGGCTACGTCGGCGCGCGCAATTTCGACGAAACCATCTTCAAGACCAACCTGGAGGCGGCGGGCGCGATCGCGCGCCAGCTGCGCCTGCGCAACCTCGGTGGCATCGTCGTCGTGGATTTCATCGACATGTTGCGCGCCGACCACCAGGAGGCGGTGCTGGCGGAGTTCCGCAAGCAACTGGCGCGCGACCGCGTGAAGACCGTGGTCGGCGGGTTTTCGCCGCTGGGCCTGGTCGAGATGACGCGCAAGCGCACGCACGAGTCGCTCGCGCACATGCTGTGCGAACCCTGCCCCACCTGCCACGGCGTGGGCGAGGTCAAGACCGCGCGCAGCGTCTGCTATGACATCCTGCGCGAGGTGCTGCGCGAGGCGCGCCAGTTCAATCCCAAGGAATTCCGCGTGATCGCCGCGCCGCCCGTCATCGAACTGTTCCTGGACGAGGAAAGCCAGCACCTGGCCGGCCTGTCCGATTTCATCCGCAAGCCGATATCACTGCAGGCGGAAAGCGCCCTGGGGCCGGACCAGTACGACATCGTGCTGTTGTAGAAAACATGGATAATTCTGGTCTTGAAGCGTTGCCTGAAAAGCGCTGACAGCTATTGATAAAGAAGCAAACCATCGCGCTGCGGCGCGTCCGGCAAGAAAGCACGTCGTGACCATGAAACCCTCTGCCGCCCTGTTGGCCCTGGCCATGGGCGCGTTCGCCATCGGCACCACCGAATTCACCCCCATGGGCCTGCTGCCCGTGATCGCCGACGGCGTGCAGGTGGGCATTCCCACGGCCGGCATGCTGGTCTCGGCCTATGCCGTGGGCGTCATGGTGGGCGCGCCGGTGATGACGCTGCTGCTGGCGCGCCTGCGCAAGCGCGCGGCGCTGATGGCGCTGATGCTCATCTTCACCGTGGGCAATCTGCTGTCGGCGCTGGCGCCGGATTTCACCACGCTGCTGCTCTCGCGCCTGGTCACCAGCCTGAACCACGGCGCCTTCTTCGGCATCGGCGCGGTGGTGGCGGCTGGCATCGTTCCAAAAGACCGGCAGGCCAGCGCGATCGCGGCGATGTTCATGGGCCTGACGGTGGCCAACATCGGCGGCGTGCCGGCGGCCACCTGGATCGGCCAGCAGGTGGGCTGGCGCGTCGCCTTCGGCGGCACCGCCGCCCTCGGCCTGCTCACCATCGCCGCGCTGTGGCTGGCGCTGCCCGAGGGTGAACCCGGCGCGCGCCCCGACGTGCGCCGCGAGCTGGCGGTGCTGACCCGCCCGGCGGTGCTGCAGGCGCTGGGCACCACGGTGCTGGGGGCGAGCGCGATGTTCGCGCTCTACACCTACGTGGCGCCGGTGCTGGCCGACATCACCCATGCCAGCCCGGGTTTCGTGGCCTTTGCGCTGGTGCTGATCGGCGTCGGTTTCACGCTGGGCAACAAGATCGGCGGGCGCCTGGCCGATTGGTCGCTGAGCGGCGCCACCCGTATCGTCTTCGCCGCGCTGGTGCTCATCATGCTGCTGCTGCCCTGGGTGCTGCGCAGCCAGGTGGGCGCGGCCATAGCCCTGGTGGTCTGGGGCGCCGCGGCCTTCGGCATCGTGCCTGCGGTGCAGATGCGCGTGATGCAGGCGGCGTCGCAGGCGCCGGGCCTGGCCTCGTCGGTCAACATCGGCGCCTTCAACCTGGGCAACGCCATCGGTGCGGCGCTGGGCGGCGCCGCGATCAGCGCGGGGCTGGGCTACGCCGCCGTGCCGCTGGTGGGCGCGGCGCTGGCGGCCTGCGGGCTGGTGCTGGTCGGGCTGGGCGCGGCGGGTGACAAAACCCGTGCCGCCGCCTGACGCTGGAGGGATGTCTTCAGGATGGCACGCCGCTGGCGATGGGTGGGCTTGAAGCCGACTTGAAGGCGGCCGCTTCCCCGATCAGCCTGCGTGCAAGCGCGGGGTCGCCGAGCTCGGTGACCGCCAGCAGCGCGAAGCGCGCGAGGAACAAAGAGGCATCCGCTTCACCGATATCGGTCATGGTTTTGCACAACTGCGTGTAAACCGCATCCAGATCGCTGTCCGTCATGGTTTTCCTTTGCGCCGGGGCGCTGGTTGGTCAGGCATGCAGCGCGTGCCGGACGGCGGCCACGATCTCCGCGCGTGCGGCGGTTCGCCAGCGCGCCATCACGTGCCCGTCGGGGCGCACCAGGTAGGTGCTGCCCGGTGCGGCGCCGTACAGGGGGAAGAGCCGGCCGGTGTGATCCCAGCCACTCGGGGCGGTCGCCGGAGATCCCTCGCGCCGGCTGAGCACGGCGACCTTGAACGGCACGCCATCCTTGGTCATTTCCCGCTCCAGCGCCACCAGGTCTTCGGGCAACACTCCCTCATCGGTGAAGTGCAGCAGCGTGAACCAGAGGCCGAGCAAATCGGTCACATGCCCGTTGCGCGCTTGACCGCTTTGCAGGATTCGGACCGGGCACTCGGGCAGCACCGCCCCCGGCTGGGGACCCGCGTCGAATTCCGCAGAGCGCTCGGGCGCCCAGTTGAGCGGGGATGCGGTGTACGCGATGGCCGACGTCTGCCTGGGATTGATCAGCGAGCGCACGGCGGGATGCTGGACGGCCAGGCCCAGCGCCGCATGGCGCATGAGTTCGAAGGCGAACGAAGGCGGCGACATGAATTCGGTGCTCTTGGTGCCATGGCTCAGGTTTTCGTGCGCGGCGGCGACGCGTTCGTCGGAATAACTGTCGAGCAGGCGCTCGGACGCGAGTCCTCGCACGACGAAGGCGAGCTTCCACGCCAGGTTGTCGGCATCGTCGATTCCGGAATTCGCGCCGCGCACGCCGAAGATCGGCACCAGGTGCGCCGCGTCGCCGGCGAACAGCACGCGGCCGTGGCGGTACTTTTGCAGCGTGAGGGCGTTGGCCTTGTAGACCGTGATCCAGATCGGCGACCAGTCGGGCGATTCGCCCATGTTCTCCAGGAGATTGCGCACCCGCGGAATGACGTTCTCCGGTTTGACGGCCTCGTCGGGGTCTTCGCCGTCGCGCAGCTGGTAGTCGATGCGCCAGACGCCGTCGGGCTGCTTGTGCACCAGCACGGTGGAGCCCGGGTTGGAGGGCGGATCGAAGTAGGCCAGGCGCTCGGTCGGCCGGGCGCTGTCCATCGCGATGTCGACGATCACGTAGCGGCCTTCGTAGCTCGTGCCCTGGAGCTGCAGGCCGAGCGCCTCGCGCGCCGCGCTGCGCCCGCCGTCGGCGGCGACCAGCCAGTCCGCGCCCAGGGTGTAATCGCCCTTGGGCGTGGAGAGGCCAAGCGTCACGCCGTCATCGCGCGCATCGAGCGCGGTCATCCGGGTCTGCCAGCGGATGTCTATGAGGTCGGAGCGCCGCTCGGCGGCATCGAGCAAAAACTGCTCGATGTGGTATTGCGCCAGATTCACCATCGGCGGCAGTTTCTGGTTTTCGTCGTTGGGCATGGAAAAGTGCAGCACTTGCGCATCGCGGTAGAAGCTGCGCCCACCCGACCATGGCAGTCCCTTGTCCAGAAAAGCCCGCAGTGCGCCGAGCCGCTCCATGATCTCCAGGCTGCGGCGCGAAATGCAGATGGCGCGGCTGCCGAAGCAGACGGAGTCGTCCGCTTCAATCACCACCGAGGCAATGCCGTGGTTGGCCAGCCCCAATGCCACGGCCAGCCCCACGGGGCCGCCGCCGACGATCGCAACCGCGTGGCGCTTGCTGTCCGCGCCGTCGCGCAGCGTGGGCAGCGCTGCCTCGTACCTGCGCGCGGTGAAGGGATAGGGTTTGAATGCGTGGTCCATGGTGAAACTCCTTTCGGTCGCAGGTTCGCACGGCGGTGGGCAGCCCAGCGGTATTCCTGAAAAGAGAGCTGCTCGCGCTTGCGGGATAAGCGCTGAAGCCTGATTTGGCTCAAATCATGGGAAGGCGATGGAGCCGCCCGCCAGCCCTCACAACCCGCGCAGCCGCTGAAGCGCCTCGCGCAGCGTGTCGTCCTGCTTGGCGTAGCAGAAGCGCACCACGCGCTGGTCGAATCCATCGGCGTAAAACGCCGACAGCGGAATCGCCGCCACCTTGATCTCGCGCGTGAGCCACTGGCAGAACTCGGTATCGGGCAGATCGCTGACCTGCGAAATGTCCACGCACTGAAAGAAGCTGCCCGAGGAGGGCAGCAGCTTGAGGCGTGAATCCGCCAGCCCGGCGCGAAACAGATCGCGCTTGGCCTGGTAGAAGCCGGCCAGGCCTTCATAGCTGGCGGGGCGGGCCATGTACTGGGCGATGCCGTACTGCATCGGCGTGTTCACGCTGAAGACGTTGAACTGGTGCACCTTGCGGAATTCCGCCGTGAGCGGCGCCGGGGCGCAGACCGAGGCGATTTTCCAGCCCGTGACATGCAGAGTCTTGCCGAAGCTCGACACCACGAAGGCGCGCTCGGCCAGGCCGGCAAAGCGCGCGGCGCTCTGGTGCGGCGCCCCGTCGTAGACCATGTGCTCGTAGACTTCGTCGGAGAGCAGCAGCACGCTGGTGGGCGCCAGCACGGCTTCCAGCGCGCGCATGTCTTCCCCGCTCCAGACGCTGGCGCTGGGGTTGTGCGGCGAGTTGATGATGAGAAGGCGCGTGCGCGGCGTGATGGCGGCGGCAATCCTTGCGATGTCCGGCCGGAAGCTGTGTGGCGTGAGCGGCACATGCACCGCCACGCCGCCCGCCAGCGCGATGTTGGGCAGGTAGCTGTCGTAGCACGGGTCGAGCACGATAACTTCGTCGCCCGGGTGCACGCAGGCCAGGATGGCGGTGAGGATGGCCTGCGTGGCGCCGGCGGTGATGGTCACCTCGGCATCCACGTCGTAGTGGTGGCCGTACAGGGCTTGGGTCTTGCCGCTCACCACCTCGCGCAGCGCGCGCACCCCGGCCATCGGCGGGTATTGGTTGTGGCCCGCCTGCATGGCGTGCGTCACCGCGTCCACCAGCGCCGGGTCGCAGCCGAAATCCGGAAATCCCTGGCCGAGGTTGACCGCGCCATGCTCCACGGCCAGCGCCGACATGGTGGTGAAGATGGTGGTGCCGACCTGGGGCAGGCGGCTTGGGAAGGAAGGGATGGACATGGAGGTTGGACGTTGAGCGTTGGGGGTTGAGCGTTGAGCGGGAAGAAGGGGGTGAACGCTGAACGCCCAACGCTGAACGCCCCACCTGCCCTACAGGCCGTAGTCCTCGGCCTGGCCGGACATCGCGCGCTCGATCAGCTCGCGGCTGAGCCGGTCGCTGACCAGCTCGGCCAGGCGGTAGACGAAATGGCGCAGCCAGGCGCCGCGCTTGAGCGCGATGCGCGTCACGCTGCGGCCGAACAGGTGGCCGCAGGGGCGGGCGACGAGCTCCGGCGGCAGGCCTTCGCGCGTTGCCATCTCGGCCACCAGGCCTATGCCCATGCCCAGGCGCACATAGGTCTTGATGATGTCCGAATCCATGGCTTCGAGCACGATGCGCGGCTGCAGCCGGCGCGCGGCGAAGGCCTGGTCGATGCGGCTGCGGCCGGTGAAGGACGGGTGGTAGGTGATCAGCGGCTCGTGCGCGAGGTCTTCGATGTCGATGCGCTCGCGGCTGGCCAGCGGGTGCGTGGCGGGCAGCACCAGCACATGCTGCCACTCGTAGCAGGGCAGGGTGACGAGTTCGGGGTAATCGGAGAGCGACTCCGTGGCCATGCCGATCTCCGCCGCCTCGTCCAGCACCATGCGCGCGACCTCGTCGGGCTTGGCCTGGTGCAGGCTGATGGTGACCTTGGGGTATTGCTCGCGCAGCCTGGCCACGGCCGTCGGCAGCACGTAGCGCGCCTGGGTGTGGGTGGTGGCGATGGAGAGCGTGCCGCTGTCCTCGGCGCTGAACTGCTCGCCGATGCGCTTCAAGTTGCCCACCTCGCGCATGATGACCTCGATGCTCTTGAGCACATGCTGGCCCGGCTCGGTGATGCGCTTGAGGCGCTTGCCGTGGCGCGCGAAGATGTCCACGCCCAGCTCGTCCTCCAGCTCCAGAATGGCCTTGGAGACGCCGGGCTGCGAGGTGTGCAGCGCCTTGGCGGCTTCGGTCAGGTTGAGCTGGCGCCGCGCGGCCTCCTGGACGAAGCGAAATTGGTGTAGGTTCATAACCAAACGCTATTGAATACAGCGATCATTATGCCTTTTTGCGTTGGGGATTGCCCTTCAGCGCCGCAACACCAGCCAGCCAAAAGCGGCCAGCGAGAGCACGGAGTAAATCAGCCCCGGCGCCGCGGCACTGAGCCAGGGCGACCAATTCTGCAGATTGCCGGCGAAGCCGAACACGTTGTTCAGCAGGAAGAAGCTGATGCCCGCCATCACGCCGCCAAACACGTAGCCGGCGATGCTGCCCGAGCGAAAGTGCAGGTAGCCGAAGGGCAGCGAGAGCACCACCATCACCAGGCAGGAGAGCGGGTAGAACACCTTGTGCCAGAGCTCGATTTCGTAGCGCTGCGCCGATTGCCCGTTGGCCTGCAGGTGGCGCACGTAGTTGAACAGGTCCAGCGTACCCATCTTCTGCGGGTTCAGCAGCGAGGCCGCCACCATGGTCGGCGTGATCTGCGTCGGCCAGTGCCAGGTGTCCTCGGCAAGGCGCTGCACCTGGGCCTGGTCGCTGGCCGGGTGGGCAAAGACGTTGCGCTGCACCTCGGAGAGATCCCAGCCGTCGGCGTTGAACCGGCCTTGGGCGGCGTGCACCGTCATCAGCACATGGCCGTCGGCGTCGAAACCGAAGATGCGCACGCCGCGCATCAGGCCGTCCGCCTCCAGCGCGCGCACGTTGACGGCATAGGCATCGCTGCCCTGCTGCTCCTTGAGCCAGGCGCCGGTGGCGCCGGCGCTGAGCGGCCCGAATTGCCGCGCCTGCACGATCTGCGCCGCGCGCTCGCTGGCGGGGGCGATGTAGTCGCCGATGGCGAAGGTGCCCGCGGCGAACAGCAATCCCAGAATCAGCACGGCCCCCAGCGCTTTCCAGGGCCCCATGCCGCTGGTGCGCATGATGGTGAATTCGGAGTTCTGCGCCAGGCGCGCCATCACGAAAATCGTGCCGATCAGCACGGTGATGGGCAGCAGCTCATAGATGTGCTGCGGCTGGCGCAGCAGCACATAGAGCAGGGCGGTGGACAGCGGATAGGCGCTGCCCGCCACGCCCACGTCGCGCAGCTCGTCGACCATGTCGAAGAAGAAGAACAGGGCGACGAAGGCCAGCGTGGCAAAGCCGACGCTCAGAGCCACCTCGCGGTAGATATAGCGGCGCAGGGTTTTCATGCGGCGTGCCGGCGCGGGAGCAAGGCGCGCCAGCTCCAGTGGTTGTGGCGCGCCGCAAGGATCAGGAGGCCGATGGCCAGCATGCCGCCGTGCAGGCCCAGCACCAGCGCGGGCAGGCTCAGGCGCTGCGCGCCGACCCAGCTCTGCCCGACATTCATCAGGTTGTAGTACGCCATGAAGGCGAACAGCGCGAACATCACCCCGGCGCTGCGTCCGGCCCGCGGCTGCACCACCGCCACCGCCAGCCCCAGCACCACGAGGTTGAACACGGCAAGGACCAGCCCCAGGCGCCAGCCGAGCTCGGCGCGCAGCACCGGGGAGCTGCTCTCGACGAGCGCCAGCGTGGTGGCCGTCTTGGTGGAGCCGGCGCCCTGGTCTGCCGCCTGCGCCTGGCCGATGCGCGTGCCGTATTCGGCAAATTCGCTGATGCGCAGCCCCGGCCTGGCCAGCAGGATTTCCAGCCGCTCGCCATTGGACAGCAGCGCCGTGCGCTGGCCGTCTTCGATCTTCAATCGGGCGCTCTTGGCGGAGGTGACGGTTTCGCGGTCCGGCGCGGTGGTGGCGACGAAGATCTTGGTGGCGGTATTGGCGCTGGGCGTGTCCTTGTCGATGAAGAACACGCGCGAGCCGTCGGCCGTTTCCTGGAATTCGCCGGGCGCGATGCGGTCCACGTCGCTGCGCTGCTCGTAGCGGGTCTTGAGTTCGTCGATCTGCTGGTTGGCCCAGGGCCAGATGATGAGGGACAGCGCGCCGACGGCCAGCACGATCGGCCAGGCAAAACGCAGCAGCGGAGCCAGCATGCCGAGCAGCCCGCGCCCGGCGCCGAACCAGATCACCATCTCGCTGTCGCGGTACATGCGCGAGAGCGTGTTGACGATGGCCACGAACAGGCTCAGGCTGAGGATGGTCGGCAGCTGCCCCAGCACGGTGAAGCCCATCACCAGCAGAACATCGCCGGGATCGACGCTGCCGCGCGAGGCCTGCCCCAGCGTGCGCACCAGCATGATGGTCATCACGATGGTGACGATCACGACCAGGGTGGCGCCGAAGCTGCGCGAGAGTTCCTTGCGCAGGGATGAATCGAATAACATTGAATCAAAGGGAACGAAGAACCATGGATTTTGAACTGAAAACGCTGGCGCTTGCCGCCGCCGCCTCCTCGCAGCGCTGCGATTTGCTGGTGCTGCTCGTGGCCGAAGGCTTTGCGCCGGGGCCCGAGGCGCTTTCGTCGCTGGCGGCGCTGGCGCTCAAGCAGGGCGATTTGCAGACCCGCGCCGGCAGCCTGCTGCAGTGCTACGCGCCGCCGGGCGTGGCCGCGCGCAGGGTGGCGCTGCTGGGCGCGGGCGATGGCGGCGCGGCGGCGGTGCGCAAGGCGGTGCTGGCGCTGGCGCCCGTGCTCAAGGTGCGCGGCATCAAGCAGGTGGTGACGCTGTTCGCCCAGGCGCCGCAGCCCGAAGCGGTGGGCGCCGCCGTGCGCTCGCTGGCCGAGGCAAGCTATGTCTACACCAGCACCAAGAGCAAGCCCGAGGCGCGCACCCTGGCGCGGGTGGTGATCGGCGTGCCCGCGCCGGCGCCGGTGCGCGGCGCGTTTGATACCGCGGTGGCGGTGGTCGCCGGTGTGGAATTTGCGCGCGAATGGGCCAACCGCCCGGCCAACCACGCCACGCCCACGTTGCTGGGCGAAGCCGCGCGGTCGCTGGCCAAGCACAAGCCCATCCAGTGCAAGCTGCACGGCCCGGCGCAGGTGGCCAAACTGGGCATGGGCGCCTTCATGGCCGTGGCGCAGGGCTCCAGCGAACCCCTGCGCTTCATCGAGCTGCACTACCAGGGCGCCGCCAAGGGGCAGGCGCCGGTGGTGCTGGTGGGCAAGGGCATCACCTTCGATTCGGGCGGCATCTCGATCAAGCCGGCGGCCGGCATGGACGAGATGAAGTTCGACATGGGCGGCGCCGCGAGCGTGCTCGGCACCTTCCGCGCGCTGGCGCAGCTCAAGCCCAGGATCAACGTCGTGGGCCTGATTCCCGCCTGCGAAAACCTGCCCGACGGCAAGGCGGTGAAGCCCGGCGATGTCGTCACCAGCATGAGCGGCCAGACCATAGAAATCCTCAACACCGATGCCGAAGGGCGCCTCGCGCTCTGCGACGCGCTGGCCTATGCGGCGCGCTTCAAGCCTGCCGCCGTGGTGGACATGGCCACGCTCACCGGCGCCTGCGTGGTGGCGCTGGGCGGCGTGCGCAGCGGCCTGTTCGCCAACGACGAGGCGCTGGCGGCGCAACTGCAGGCAGCGGGTGAGCAGGCGCTGGACCCGTGCTGGCGCATGCCGCTGGACGACGACTACGCCGAGGGCCTCAAGAGCCACTTCGCCGACGTGGCCAACGTGGCAGGACGCGATGCAGGCGCGGTGACCGCGGCCAAGTTTCTGCAGCGGTTTGTCGGCAGTTACCCCTGGGCGCACCTGGATATCGCCGGCACGGCATGGAAGAGCGGCGCCGCCAAGGGCGCCACGGGGCGGCCGGTGGGCCTGCTGGTGCAATACCTTCTGGCCGCAGCCTCCGCCCGGCGCGGCGCGGCGCGCGGAAAGTAGCCATGCCTGAGCCCAGGCCGCTGCCGCGCTTCATTCCGACGCTGACCGACGTGGTGCAGATGCCGCCGCCGGTGGTGGCGCAGCCAGCGCCTGATGCCGCGTTGTCCGAAGCCGTGGTGCAGTCGCCATCGGTGGGTCCGACCGACGTGGAAAGCGCCGTGGCGCAGCGGGTGCAGGCACTGTTGCAGGCACGCCTGGATCAGGCCGTGCACCAGGTGCTGGACGGGATGCAGCCGCTGGTGCGCGAGGCGGTGGCTCAGGCACTGGCAGAAAAGCTTCCGCGAGAGCGTTTGTAGGCCGATAGGCCTGTTGCGCATGCCCCATCAGTGCCGTGCGCTATGCATTTTGGATATTTACATATATTTGCAGTGATTGATACACCTGCTTAGAATGCGGCGCAGAGGGACACGGGCGCAATCTCGCCAGTCCCGGCTCCAGTGTTTTGCGGTGTGCGTCTCACCGGACCTGGCGTTCTGGAACAGAGGATGTTCCAGGGGGCTTGTGCCTGATGTCCCGTTCTTGTGTCCGTAGCCTCTGTCCGGCGACTTGCGTTTGCAGCGTGAACCTTGTTTCACCGCAACGCAAAGGAGACTTCCATGTCGGATCGCAGAGGGTTTTTGAGGAACAGCGGACTTGCCGCCGCGGCAGGTGCCGCCGGCGTGATGCTGGGGGGCAGCGGCTGCGCGACCGCCGCCGGGCCGGCGGTGGCTACCGGCCGCATGGCCGCGCTGCCCAAGGCCAGGGGCCCACGCCTGGTGGTGGTGGGCGGCGGCACGTCGGGCCTGACGATCGCCAAGTACGCCAAGAAGGAATTTCCGCAGTTCGATGTGGTGCTGGTCGAAAAGCGCGACATGTACTCCTCGTGCTTCACCAGCAACCTCTGGTACGCCGGGCTCGTCACGCTGGAAAACCTGGCCAACCACAGCTTTCTGGACGCCGCGGTCAACAACAAGTATGTGTACTTCAACGCCACGGTGACGGGGCTGGACCGCGCGGGCAAGACCCTGGTGACGAGTGAAGGCGACATCAAGTACGACTACCTTGTCATTGCCCCCGGCATTTCCTACGACTACGGCAAGATCGGCGTGAACGACATCGATACCCAGACGACGCTGCGCCAGGTGTACCCCGGCGGCTTTGTCTCGACGACCGAGCATGTCACGCTGCACCGCAAGATCCGCGAGTTCGAGGGCGGCGTGTTCGTGCAGACCGTGCCCAGCGGCAACTACCGCTGCCTGCCCGCGCCGTATGAGCGCGCCTGCCTGATCGCCTCGCTCATCAAGCACAACAAGATCAAGGGCAAGGTGGTGATCCTGGACGCCAACCCCGAGGTGACGATCAAGGCCGAGGGTTTTCACGCCGCGTTCGACCAGCTCTACAAAGGCATCCTCGAATACCACCCCAATGCAGCCGTGAAGGGCGTCGATCCGGCCAAGCGCACGATAGAGACGGATTTCGACAGCGTGCAGTTCGCCGACGCCGCGATCTACCCCAACGTGCGCGGCTCGACGCTGATCGAGCAGCTGGGCCTGCTGGCACCGGCCACCAAGTCCAACCAGTTCGAGGCCAACATCGACACGCGCTTCTACAACATCGTCGGCGACACCTCGGTGTACGTGACGGGCGATTCCCGCCCGCACCCGTACTCCAAGAGCGCCAACACCTCCAACACCGAGGCGCACTACGTCGCCAGGGTGCTGGCCGCGCGCGCGCAGGGCAAGGAGGTGAGCTGGACCACGCCCGAGACCATCTGCTACTCGGTGGTCAATGCCTTCCCGATGGAGGCGATCTCGGTCAAGGCGCACTACGTGTACGACGCGGGCAAGGACGCGATCACCGGCTTCTCTCCCGACACGCAGGTGTTCAACAACCGCGACGCCGCCAAGGGCAAGGCCACGCTGGAATGGGCCAAGGGGCTGTACCGCGACATGTTCAACGCCTGACGCGGAGCGCTTGTCCAAGCCACCCTTGCGGTGGCTTTTTCCGGCTTTTAATATAAGGAAATTCTTATGGATCGTCGCTGCTTTACCCAGGCATGCACCGGCGCCTTGCTGGCCCAGGGCCTGTCCGTCTGGGCCGGCCCGGTGCAAGACTACGCGCACATCAAGCTGGTCCATCCCGATGGCGCGCCGCTCAAGGCCTCGGAAGTGGGCACGCAGGAAGCCCTGGTGTTTGCCTACCCGCTCAAGGGCATTCCCTGCTATCTGATCAACCTGGGTGAGCGCAAGGCCAGCACGCAAAGCCTGCAGTCGCCCGATGATGGTGACTACACCAACCCGGAAGGGGTGGGGCCGAAGGGCAGCTTCGTGGCTTTTGTCGCGATCTGTACCCACCAGCTCAGCTATCCGACCCCGGCGGCCAGCTATCTGCGCTACGCCGCCGCGGGCAGCGAACTGGGCGGCGGCCCGGGCCGCATCGTCTGCTGCGCCCATGGCAGCGTGTACGACCCTGCCCAGGGTGGCGCGCGCGTGACGGGGCCGACGCAGAACCCGCTGATGCCGGTACGCCTGGCCTGGGATCCGGCCACCGACCACCTGACGGCCACCGGCACGGTGGGGCGCAAGTTCTTCGAACGCTTCTTCCAGACCTTCAAGGGCGATCTGATCGAGCAGTACGGCCCCGGCGTCTACCGCCAGGAAGTGGAGGGCAGCGCGGTGGCGGTGCCGCTGAGCGCTTATTCCAGGGAAGTGCCGGCCTGCTGAGCCTTTTGGCGCAATCCATCCATCGTCGCCGTCGGCGTGATCGCCTGCGGGTCGATCAGGCAGTGGAGCAGCGCCGGCTTGCCGCTGGCGCGGGTGCGCGCCAGGGCCGGGGCGAAGTCCTCGGTGCGTTCCACCCGTTCCCCATGTCCGCCAAAGGCCTGGGCGTAGGCGCGGAAATCCGGGTTTTTCAGATCGGTGGCGCTGACGCGGCCGGGGTAGTGGCGCTCCTGGTGCATGCGGATGGTGCCGTACATGCCGTTGTCCAGCAGGATGACGACGATGGGCAGGTCGTACTGCACGGCGGTGGCGAATTCCTGGCCGTGCATCAGAAAGTCGCCGTCGCCCGCGAAGGCGATCACCTCGCGGTCTGGCCACAGGCGCTTGGCGCCGACGGCGGCCGGCAGGCCGTAGCCCATCGAGCCGCTGACCGGCGCGAGCTGGCTGGCCCAGGCGCGGAAGGGCCAGAAGCGGTGCACCCAGATCGTGAAATTGCCGGCACCGCTGCAGACGATGGTGTCCGCGGGCAGCGCGGTGCGCAGGTGCTGCATCACGGCACCCATCTGCAGAGCGCCCGGGATGCGGATGGGCGCGGGGTCGGTCCAGGCAAGGAAGTCAGCGTGCGCCGCGCGGGTGTGTTCGGCCCAGGGCGTGGCACTGGGGGCGGGCAGGGCGGCCAGCGCGGCGGCTAGGGGCCGGGGCGTGGCGTGGATGGCGAGGCGCGGCTGGTACACCTGCCCGAGTTCTTCGGCGTCGGCGTGGACGTGGATCAGGGTCTGCGCGGGCGTCGGAATCTGCCAGAGCGTGTAGCCCTGCGAGGGCACATCGCCCAGGCGGGTGCCCAGCACCAGCACCAGATCGGCGCCGCGCAGCCGTGCAAGCAGCGCGGGGTTGGCGCCCAGGCCCAGGTCGCCGGCGGCGCAGGGGTGGTCGGCCGGGCACAGGGTCTGGCGGCGGAAGGCGGTGATGAGGGGCAGTTGCCAGCGCTGCGCAAAGGCGCCCAGATCGGCCACCGCCTGTTCTGACCAGCGGCTGCCGCCCGCGATCACCATCGGGCGCTGCGCAGCCGCCAGAAGTGCTGCCAGTGCCTGGATTGCCGATGCGCCCGGTGCCGTCTCCACGGCGGTGGCGGGCCGCGCATCGGTGGCCGATACCGTGTCGGTCAACATATCTTCGGGCAGCGCGACGACCACCGGGCCGGGCCGCCCGTTCACCGCCACATGAAAGGCGCGCGCCACCAGCTCGGGGATGCGGCGCGCGTCGTCGATCTGCACAGCCCACTTGGCGATGCTGCCGAACACCGCGCCGTAGTCCACCTCCTGGAAGGCCTCGCGGTGCAGCACGCCCCGCGCCACCTGGCCGACGAAGACGATGAGCGGCGTCGAATCCTGCTGCGCGATGTGGATGCCCGCCATCGCGTTGGCGATGCCGGGGCCGCGCGTGACGAAGCAGATGCCGGGGTGGCCGGTGAGCTTGCCCTGGGCTTCGGCCATCATCGCCGCGCCGCCTTCCTGGCGGCAGACGGTGACGGCGATGCGCGCGTCGTGCAGCGCATCGAGCACCGCCAGATAGCTCTCGCCGGGCACGCAGAAAAGCTGCTGCACGCCCTGCAGTGCCAGCTGATCGACCAGCAGCTGCGCGCCGGTGCGTGCGGGAAGGGTTTGGGGTGCAGGCATCGCGGCGCTCCTGTCTGTGCGGTGGGACGCAGCCATTATCCTTGGGCGTTTTCCGCCCTGCACCCGAGAGAGATTCGCCCCATGGCCATTCAATGGTTTCCCGGCCACATGCACCTGACGCGCCAGGCGATCGCCGAGCGCGTGAAAAGCATAGACGTGGTGATCGAGCTGCTGGACGCGCGCCTGCCCGGCTCCAGCAGCAACCCGCTGCTGGCCGAGCTCGCGGGCCACCGGCCCACGCTCAAGGTGCTCAACAAGCAGGATCTGGCCGACCCGGTGCGCACCGATGCCTGGCTGGCCTGGTATGGCGCGCAGGCCGACACGCGCTCCATCGCGCTCGATGCCTCCGAGCGCGCTCCGGCGCGCCGCCTGGTCGATGCCTGCCGTGAACTGGCGCCGCTGCGGCGGGGGCTCTCGCGCCCCATGCGCGTGCTGATCGTCGGCGTGCCCAACGTCGGCAAGTCCACGCTCATCAATACGCTGAGCCGCAAGAGCCAGGCCAAGACGGGCGATGAGGCGGGCGTGACCCGGCAGGAGCAGCGCATCGTGCTCGACGATGACTTTTACCTGTGGGACACGCCCGGCATGCTCTGGCCGCGCATCATCGTGCCCGAAAGCGGCGTGCGCCTGGCCGCCAGCGGCGCCGTCGGCCGCAATGCCTACGATGAGCAGGAGGTGGTGCTCGATCTGCTGGCCTACCTCAAAATTCATTACTCAAAAGAGATTGCAGCGCGTTACGACATTGCGCTGTCAGCTATCGAATTGAGAGAAACCAACGACGACGCGCTGCTGGAGCTGATCGCGCGCAGGCGCGGTGCGCTGATGGCGGGCGGGCGGCTGGACTGGCAGAAGGCGGCAGAGATCGTGCTGACCGACTTTCGCGGCGGCAGCATGGGACGCATCACGCTGGAAACGCCCGGGGAATATGCGCTGTGGCTGGCCGCGGGCCAGGCCAAGGATGCGGAGCGTGCCGCCCGGCGCAAGGCGGCGCGCGAGGGGCGCAAGCGAACGCGGTGAACGGACCGGGGCGCGCATGCGGCGCCGCCTTTGGCATCGCTTGCCGCCGCTGCCGCGGCACAGCCGGCCGGCGCTACTGCTGCTGCACGCCCGGTGGCTGGGGCAGCAGCGCGAAAGCGATCGCCGACAGCGCCAGCCAGCCGGCGATGCTGGCCATCACCACCGCGTAGGGCTCCAGCCCGGCCTGGCTGGCGGCGCTGGCGATCAGCCCGGTGACCCATTGCATCACCGCCACGCCCATGAACATCGCCATCGTGAATGCCGCCATCGCGCGCCCGGTGATGGCTGCCGGGTAGGCGTTGCGGACATCCGCGTACTGCAGCACGATGTAGCCTGATGCGAGGCCGATGGTCATCATGCAGGCCACGTCCAGCCAGGCCCAGCGCGCAAAGGCCAGCAGGCTGAACAGGGCCGCCAGCACCAGCGTCCAGCCTGTCAGCCAGCGCCGGCGCGTGGCGGGTCCCGGGTCCAGGCGGCCGAACAGCACCGGGCCGACCAGCAGGATGAGTGACAGCGCCAGCGCCGCGTTGCCGCTTTGCACCAGCGAATAGCCGTGGCGCTCGGTCAGCATCGGCCCCATCCACAGACCGCGCAGCGTGATGACCGCGGCATAGGTGGTGCTGCCCAGCACCACGATGCCCCAGGTGTGCGGCAGGGCGAACAGCGCGGCAAAGCGGCGCATCGCCTGCGCGGCGGATTCGCGCTCGCCGCCGTGCGCCGCGGGGCGCCGCGCGGGTTCGTGCAGCGCGCGCCAGATCCACAGCCACGCCAGCAGCCCCAGCACGGCCAGCACCCAGAAGCCGTTGCGCCAGGAGCCGTGCTCGATGACCCACGCCAGCGGCGTGCCGGTGAGCAGCATGCCCGTGGAGCCGAGCGCGATCGTCATGCCCGAAATGGCGGCGAAGCGCTGCGGCGCGAAGTGCCGCGCGATGAACACGGTGCAGACCAGGAAAGTGGGCGCGCAGCCCAGCCCTATCAGCACCTGCGCCAGCACCAGCGGCGTGGCGCCGGGCGCCAGCGCCGAGAGCACCGCGCCCACCAGTGCCAGGGGAAACGTCGCCAGCACCGTGCGGCGTATGCCATACAGGTCTATGGAGATGCCCATGAAGAGCTGCATCGCGCCGAAGGCAAAGTGGTAGGCGCCGGAGAACAGGCCGAGCTGCCTGGGCGTGAGGCCGAAGGCGGCCTGCAGCGGTGGCGCCATGATCGCCCCCAGGGTGCGAAAGGCCTGGCTCATGTTGAACGCGGCGATCAGCGCCAGCAGCATCCACAGCGCAGCCCGGGGGGCGAGAGAGGGGGCGGGACTGGCGCTGGTGGCGCTTGGCGTGGAAGGCATGGGTGGCGAGACTAGCGCGTTTTGCCGCGCGCCGCCTGTCGCGCGCGCTACCCGTTTACATGGCCTTGAACAGCGGCGCGTACAGACGGCTGACGGCCAGGCGCTCGGGGCGCTCGCGCAGCTGCAGGAACAACCGGCCGGCTTCGTCACGGTGGGCGGCTTCGACACCGCCGATGCGCACCAGCGTGCCGCGGTGCACCTGCCAGAATTCCTGCGGATCGAGCTGCGCCGCCAGTTCCTTGAGCGGTGTGCGGATCAGGTATTCGTGCGTGGCGGTGAGCACGCGCACGTATTTGTCCGCCGCCTCGAAGTACAGCACCTCGGCCACCGGCACCATGCGGATGGTCGAACCGCTGCTCGCCTGCAGCACCGCCAGGCGCGGCGGCGTACCGCCTGCGCCAGCGGCAAGCCCGGGCACCGCCAGCAGTTGGCGCAAGCGCTGCAGGGTTGCTTCATCATCAATAGCTGCCGGCGCTTTTGCAGCAAGCGTTTGACGTAGTTTTTGTATGGATTTTTCCAGTCTGGCGTGCTGGATCGGCTTGAGCAGGTAATCCACCGCCTGCGCCTCGAAGGCCTGCACCGCGTACTGGTCGTAGGCGGTGGTGAAGACCAGCAGCGGCAGCGGCGATTCCCGCGGCCAGGCATCGAACAGCTCGGCTGCGGCATCCAGCCCGCTCTGGCCGGGCATGCGGATGTCGAAGAACAGCACCTCGGGCCGCAGCGCCAGCGCTTCGCGCGCGGCCGAGAAGCCGTCGCCCACGGTGGCGGCGATCACCAGCTCGGGCCAGGCCTCGGCCAGTGCCTGCCGCAGCGCCTGGGCCAGCAGCGGTTCGTCTTCGGCAATCAGGGCGCGCGGTGCGGTCATTGCAGGGGAATAACGATGTTGGCGCAAGTCTGGCCTGCGCTGTCAGCTATCAATTCAAAGGTGGCCTGGTCGCCGTAGAGTGTCTGCAGGCGCTCGCGTACCTGCGCCAGGCCAAAGGAGCGGCCCAGCCGGGCATCCGTCTGCGGCAGGGGCGTGGTCAGCGGCGTGCCGCTATTGCGCACCTGCAGCGCCAACCGGCTACCGTCTGCCGTGGTGCGCGCGCTCACCTGCACGCTGCCACCCGCCACCTCGGGCTCCAGCCCGTGGCGGATGGCGTTTTCCACCAGCGGCTGCAGCAGCAGCGGCGGCAGCTTCGCGCTGCGCAGCGCGTCGGGCAGATCGAGCCGCCAGGCCAGGCGCGGCCCCATGCGCACCGCGATCAGTTCCAGATAGTCGCGCAGGCGCTCGAACTCGTCGGCCAGCGGATGCAGGGCCGCGCGCGAACCGCCCAGCGTGGCGCGCAGGTAGTCGCCCAGGCGGTCCAGCATCTGCTGCGCGGCGGCGGGGTCCAGGCCGATCAGCACGCGCAGATTGGCCAGGGTGTTGAACAGCATGTGCGGTTCGAGCTGGCTTTGCAGCAGCATCAGGCGTGCCAGGGCGGCATCGCGCTCGGCGCTGGCAATGTGCGCCTGCAGCGCCGACTGGCGGCCCCGCGTGTGGAAGTAGAAGCTGGCGACCACGCCAGCGGCAATCGTCACCACCAGCGCCATGCGCAGGTCGCGCTGCGGCATGTGGGCGGTGTCGCCCAGCAGCCAGGCCGCCAGCCGCGTGCCGGCAAAAAAGCCCACGGTGATGCCGATGGCCGTCAGCAGCAGCCCGCGCCAGCCCCGGGGCCAGCCGTGGCCTTGGCGCTCCGGGTTGCGATGGCAATGCTCGCGCGGCACCAGCAGGCGGCCGAATTCGATCACCAGCCAGGTCAGGCCGCCGATGCACACGGAATAGACCAGCTGGCGCGGGTAGCCGCCGCTGGGCCAGACCAGGGTGGTGAAGACCGCGACCACGCAGCAGAAGGCGAGCACCTGCAGGCCGTGGCGCAGTGCGTCGAGCCAGATGATCCGCATCGCAATGGGCTACTTGAAAGATAGCTTGCAGCGCTTTGCCATCAAGCGCCAGAGCTGAATTTGATCATTGGAACATGCCCAGCCGCATCACGCCGCTTCGCGGGCCAGCGCGCGCTGGTAGGCCGGCCGTGCGCGGATGCGCGTCAGCCAGGCGACGAGGTGCGGGTGGTCGCTGCCATTCAGACCGGCACGCGCCTGCGCCGCCTCCAGCGGATAGCTGAGCTGCACGTCGGCGGCGCTGAAGGCATCGCCGGCGAACCAGTCGCACCGTGCCAACGCGCTTTCCATGTAGGCCAGGTGCAGTGTGATCTGCGGACCGACGAAGCTGGACATCGCCTTGGCGGCGATGGCCCGGGCGACGGGCTTGGCGAAGAACGGCATGGGCGCGCTGGCGACCCGGTCGAACACCAGCTTGAGCAGCAGCGGCGGCATGGCCGAGCCCTCGGCGTAGTGCAGCCAGTAGCGGTAGCGTGCGAAATCCGCCGTGCCGGGTGGCGGCGAGAGGCGCCTGGCGCCGAAGCGTTCGGCCAGCGTCTCGATGATGGCGCCCGATTCCGCGAGCACCTCGCCATCGACCACCACCACCGGCGACTTGCCCAGCGGATGGATGCGTTTGAGCTCGGGCGGCGCCAGCAGGGTCTTGGGATCGCGCTGGTAGCGCACGATTTCGTAGGGCTGGCCGAGTTCTTCGAGCAGCCACAGGATGCGCTGCGAGCGCGATTGGTTCAGGTGGTGGACGGTGATCATGGTGCCTCAGCCTTGTTGCGGGTCGCGGAGCTTATCGCGCTCGGCCTGCAGCAGGCGCTCGTGCAGGCCGCCGCCCCCGGTGGCGAGCCACACGGCCAGCCCGTGGATCGCCAGCCCCAGGCCCCAGCCGGCCAGCGGAAAGAGGAACCACGGGCGCCCACTTTGCCAGGAGATCAGTGCGAGGCCCGCGTTGACGCAGAGGTAGACCAGCGCATGCATATACCAGCCCAGCTTGGCGCCGGCGCGCTTGCGCGCCAGGCGTTCGATGCGATCGTCTTCGGAGAAGTTGGATGGCGCCATGGAAAGACTCCTTTTCAGGCTTGTTGCACATGCAGGGCCGAGGAGGCGCCGCGCACCAGCCGCAGCACGCTGAGCGTGCGGGCCGCGAAGAATCCCGACAGCAGGCCATACAGCGCGGTCACGGCAGCGGCGAAGCCTGCGTCATGCGCCAGCGGCGGCTCCATCGCCAGCTGCACGCCGATGCCGTATTTCATCAGGAACACCGCCAGGATCAGCCCCATCGCTGCCCAGCTGCCCGGCAGATGCACCTGGCGCGTGGCGGCATTCCAGCGGGTGCCACGGGGCGCTGCCAGACGGCCGCCCATGGTCAGCACCGTGGCGGCGCAGATGGCCCAGAGCGCCAGCAGCGCGGCCAGGTGCCCGGTGCCGCCGAAGGCCGACTGCACGCCCCACAGCGCCAGTCCCGCCATGGCGACGGGCAGGAGGACGAGACGGCCCAAGGGCATGTCGCGGTCGCGGGTGGCCGAGAAACCGAGCGCCAGCAGAGCGGCAAGCAGGCCGCCGACCCAGGCAGGCGTGCCGTGCACGATGTCGATGATGGCTTCGGGGTGCCGGGCAAGCAGTTGGGTGAGCAGCATGGTTGAGCCTCAGTAAAACGCGGGAAGGGACGGCGATGGGCGTGATGGTGCGCCGCGCGGGTGCTGCGCGCGAGCGCTTTGCGACGAAATGCCATGGCCCGGCGCCAGATGCGGCTGGCTTGCGCCAACCGTGGGCAGGCAGTTGCCGCCAGTGCGCTGCTGCCCTCGGGAGGTGATGCGCATGCAAAAGCCGCCATGGCCTCCTGCGAGGCCATGGCGGCTGAAAAAGTGGGAAGTCGGGGGGGCGGGCGTGCCCGCGCGCCTGGCTTACTCGGGCATGGCTTCGCCCGAGCCGCCTGCCTCCTTGGGCAGGTCGCGCATCTTGGGCAGGCCGTCCTTGATCGGCAGCCGCGTTTCCTGGTAGTGCACGTGCAGCATGGGCTGGAACGGAAACTGCGGAATGACCGCGGCAAACACATCGGTCAGGCCCATGCCCGGGTGCTCGGTGAAGACATGGCCGCCGCAGCTCTTGCACCAGCGGCGGTAGCTGTTCTCCGTCTTGTGGAAGCTGGCGATGTTGTCCGCGCCCTTGGTGACCTTGACCGCATCGGGCTGCCAGAGTGTGAAGGCATTGGCGGGGCCGGCCGACCAGGTGCGGCAGGACTCGCAGTGGCAGTAGCCCATCAGCGCGGGGCTGCCGGTAACGGTGAACTCGACGGCGCCGCAAAAGCAGCGCCCCTGGTAGCTGGAATCACTCACGTTTGTCTCCTGGTTGGGTTTGGGGGTGAAATCTGGCGTCAATCATCATAGGCGATCAGCACCACGTCGGCCGCCTGCGCGCGGACGGGCAGCAGAGCCTGGTAGGCGGCGGAGCCATGCCAGCCGTCGATGCTGGCCTGGTCGGGAAAGCGGATGACGACGACATCCCGGTGGGGATCGTCACCGGCATAGCTGGCGCTGCGGGTGCCGCGAAACAGCAGCTCAGCGCCCCAGGGCGCGAGGGTGGCCGGCACCTTGCTGCGGTACTCCGCCCATTTTTCTGCATTCTTGACGGTGATGCGGCCGATGAGGCAGGCGCCGGGCATGAAGGATTCCTTGAAAATGCCGTGCGGCTGCGATCGGGATTGCCGACATCAGGCGCACAGCGTGAGTTCGAACGTGGCGTCTTGCGCCGCCACCGCCAGTTTGCCATCGTCGCCCGACTGCATCAACCGGACTGACACCAGCAGGCGGTTGCCGCTGATTTCCGGTATGAGGTGCAGCGAGGGATCGATGCGCAGGCGCAGCAGCTGAAAAGTGCGCCCGGCCGGCAGGTTTTGCTGGAACTGGCCGCGTTCGGCAGCCACCTTCTGCGGCGTGCCGGCATCGCGCAGCAGGTGCAGCAGCACATAGACCGCGTCTGCCAGCGGCGCCAGCGTTGCGTCCCAGAGCTGCAGGTCCTGCTGGCGCATTTCCGCGGACTGGTGCTGCCAGGCGTGGTAGGCCGGCAGGTCGAAGCTGCAGGTGCCACCCGGAATCGCGCCGCGGCTGCGTACGCTCATCAGCCATTCATGTTCGAGCAGCGCCTGGCCGGCCTTGCCGCTTTGGCTGTTGAGCGCGGCAAAGCAGCGCTGAAGCTGGCCGATGACGGCGTCCAGCGCTTCTTCTGAAATCGACGGGATGCCGCGGTAGCCTTCATACACCGATTTCTGCTTGTCCAGGTCCTTGAGCAGGTCGGACTTCAGATCGGCCCGCGCGGCCACGTCCATGACCTCGAAAATGGTCATCAGCGCGTAGTGGTGGTCCAGCGGATGGCTGCGCGGCATCAGCTCGCCGAGGCGCCTCAGCAATTGCTCAAGCCGCAGATAGGTTCGGATGCGTTCGTTGAAAGGGTATTCGTACAGGATCACGCTGCGGGCTTCCCAAAAAGGCGCAGCGCATCATAGCCCGAACCATGTGCCGATCTGCCGTACCTGTGCGTCGAGTTGTGCCAGAGTGATGCCGTCGTTGTACAGCACGGCATCGGCCGCGGCACACCTGCGCGCGCGGCTGCTCTGGCTGGCCATGATGGCCCGTATGGCCTCGGCGGTGAGGCCGCTGCGCTGCCGCACCCGCAGCACCTGCGTGGCTTCGAGGCAGTCGATCACCAGCACGGCGTCGAGCGTGGGCGCCCAGCGGGCGGATTCGGTCAGCAGGGGAATGTCGTACACGATCAGTCCGTGGCCGCTGTCGCGCGCATGAGCGGCCGCGGCCGCGATGGAGCGGCCGACGATGGGGTGCACGATGGCTTCGAGGCGCGAGCGGGCCGACGCGTCGGTGAAGGCGAGGGCGCGCATGCGGCCGCGGTCAAGCGCGCCAGCCGCATCGATGAATTCGGTGCCGAAGGCCGTGCGGATCGCCTCGATGGCCGCCCCTCCGGGGGCCGTGGCGGCACGCGACAAGGCATCGGCGTCGATGAGTGCCGCGCCCTGGCTGGCGAGCATCTGCGCGGCGGTGCTCTTGCCGCTGCCTATGCCCCCCGTGAGGCCGAGCCGAAGGCTGTGCGTGGCCATTGGTGCTCTCGCGCCCATCAGGCGGCGAGCCCGAGCGCCGACAGCAAGGCGTGCATCACCCGTTCCGGCCCCCAGAGCATCGCCACGAAGCCGCCGCCTGCCAGGAATGGTCCGAAGGGCACGTACTTGCCTTCACGCAGGCCGCCCTTGAGCTTGAGTGCAATGCCGGTGATGGCGCCTGCGACCGAAGCCAGCAGGATGATGGGCACCAGGGCCTGCCAGCCGAACCAGGCCCCCAGCGCGGCAAAGAGCTTGAAGTCGCCGTAACCCATGCCTTCCTTGCCGGTGGCCAGCTTGAAGCCCCAGTACACGCACCAGAGCGACAGGTAGCCTGCGGCGGCGCCCAGCACGGCATCGGCCAGCGGCAGCGGCGACAGGTGCAGCGTGGGCGCAAGCAGCCCCGCCCAGAGCAGCGGCAGCGTGATGTCGTCCGGCAGCAGCGTGGTGTCCCAGTCTATGCAGGCGGCAGCCAGCAAGGCGGCGGAAAACCCGCACCACAGCAAGGCGCTCCATCCGGCCCCCCAGCGCGTGGCGCAGAAAAAAAACAGCAGGCCCGTGGCGATCTCCATCGCGGGGTAGCGCAGACTGATGTGAACGCCGCAACCGGCGCAGCGCCCGCGCAGGAAAAGGTAGCTGAGGACGGGGATGTTCTCGTACCAGCGAATCGCGCGCTGGCAGGCAGGGCAGTGCGAGTGCGGCGTGAGCAGGTTGTAGCGCGGCGCTTCGTCCGCAGGCGATGCAGCCGCGGGCAAGCCATGCTCCTGGGCGTAGGCGGCGCATTCCGCGTCCCATTGCCGCTGCATCATGCGCGGCAGGCGGTGGATCACGACGTTCAGAAAACTGCCGATCAGCAGGCCCAGGATGCCGAACGCCGCGGCATCCCAAGAGGGGGATCCCAGCATCGGTCAGACCACCTGGCCGAGCTTGAAGATCGGCAGGTACATGGCGACCACGATGCCGCCGATGATGGTGCCCAGAAACACGATGATGATGGGCTCCATGAGGCTGGACAGGCCCTTGACCATCTCATCGACTTCTTCCTCGTAGAAGTCGGCCGCCTTGCCGAGCATGTGGTCGATCGAACCAGATTCCTCGCCAATCGCGCACATCTGCAGCACCATCGAAGGGAACACGTTGGCATTGGTCATGGCGGCCGTCAGGCTGGTGCCGGTAGCGACTTCCTGCTGGATCTTGTCGGTGGCTATGGCATAGACGGCGTTGCCGGATGCGCCGCCGACCGAATCCAGCGCTTCCACCAGCGGCACGCCGGCGGCGAACATGGTGGAGAGCGTGCGCGTCCAGCGGGCAATCGCGGATTTGTTGATCAGGTCGCCAAACACTGGAATCTTGAGCAGCAGGCGGTCCATCACCACCTGCATCTTCTCGCTGCGCTTCCAGGCCTGCATGAAAAAGTAGAAACCGCCGCCGATGACGCCAAAGATCAGCCACCACCATTTCACGAAAATTTCACTCATGGCCATGACGACCAGCGTCGGGCCGGGCAGGTCGGCACCGAACGAAGTAAAGACCTCCTTGAAGGCAGGAATCACGAAAATCATGATCACCGTCACCACGACGAAGGCCACGATCACCACCGAGATCGGGTACATCAGGGCCGATTTGATCTTGCCCTTGATCGCCTCGGTCTTTTCCATGTAGGTGGCCAGGCGGTCGAGCAGCGCCTCCAGAATACCGGCCGCTTCGCCCGCCTCCACCAGGTTGCAGTACAGGTTGTCGAAGTGCATCGGGTACTTGCGGAAGGCCGAATTGAGCGAGGTGCCGGTTTCGACGTCGGTGCGGATGTCGTTGAGCAGCTTGGTGACGCTCGGGTTGGCATTGCCCCGGCCGACGATGTCGAAGGCCTGCAGCAGCGGCACGCCGGCCTTCATCATGGTCGCCATCTGGCGCGTGAACAGGGCGATGTCCTTGGGCTTGATCTTCTTGCCCGAACTCGTGCGCCGCTTCTTGATCTTCGTCGGCAGCACGCCCTGGCGGCGCAGACTGGCCTGCACCTGGTTCTCGCCGCCGGCGCGCACCTCGCCGCGCACGATCTTGCCGTTGCGGTCCTTGCCTTCCCATTCGAAGACGAAATCCTTGATGCCTTTGGATGCGACGGTGGCCATGAAACTGCTCCCTTGCTTATTCGTTGGTGACCGCCAGGACCTCTTCGAGTGAAGTCAGGCCGAGTCTCGCCTTTTGCAGACCGGACTGGCGCAGCGAGCGCACCCCTTCGGCGCGCGCCTGTTCGGCGATCTCCAGTGCGCTGCCGTCGCGCAGAATGATGCGCTGCATCTCTTCGGAGATGGGCATCACCTCATAGATGCCGACCCGGCCCTTGTAGCCGTTGTTGCAGGCCGAGCAACCCACCGGCCGGTAGGTGACCCAGCTGCCGTCGATGTCCTCGTCCTTGTAGCCGGCTTCCAGCAGGTTTTCGTGCGGAATGTCGGCCGGCTGCTTGCACTGCGGGCACAGGCGGCGCGCCAGACGCTGGGCGGTGATCAGGATCACGCTGGAGGCGATGTTGAACGGCGCGATGCCCATGTTGCGCATGCGCGTGAGCGTGGTCGGGGCGTCGTTGGTGTGCAGCGTGGAGAGCACCAGGTGGCCGGTCTGCGCGGCCTTGATGGCGATGTCGGCGGTTTCCAGGTCGCGGATTTCACCGACCATGATGACGTCCGGGTCCTGGCGCAGAAAGGCCTTGAGCGCCACGGCAAAGGTCAGGCCGGCTTTTTCATTGACGTTGACCTGGTTGACCCCCGGCATGTTGATTTCCGACGGGTCTTCGGCCGTGGAGATGTTCACCCCCGGCTTGTTCAGGATGTTCAGGCAGGTGTAGAGCGAGACCGTCTTGCCCGAGCCCGTGGGGCCGGTGACCAGAATCATGCCGTAGGGGCGCTTGATGGCGGTGAGCAGACGCTCTTTTTCCTCGGGTTCATACCCCAGGGCCTCGATGCCCATGCGCGCGCTGCTGGGGTCCAGGATACGGATCACGATCTTCTCGCCGAACAGCGTCGGCAGCGTGCTGACGCGGAAATCGATGACGCGGTCGGGGCCGACCTTGAGCTTCATGCGCCCGTCCTGCGGCACACGCTTTTCGGAAATATCCAGGCGCGAGATCACCTTGATGCGCGAGGCGAGCTTGTCCTTGATGGCGATCGGTGGCGAGGTGATTTCCTGCAGCTCGCCATCCACGCGAAAGCGCACGCGGTAGTTGTGCTCATAGGGCTCGAAGTGCAGGTCCGAAGCGCGCATGCTGAAGGCGTCCAGCAGCATTTTTTGCAGAAAGCGCACGACGGGCGCGTCCTCCACTTCGGCGGCTGCCGTGTCCGGCCCCTCGACTTCCTCGGTGACGGGGGTGTCCTCGAATTCGAAATCACCGCCGGTGATGCCTTCCAGGCTCTCCGCGACGCTCTTGGAGGTGGCTTCCACCAGCTTGACGAGCTTGTCGTATTCGGCAACGACCCAGTCCACGCCCAGTTGCGTGGCGAATTTGATCTTTTCGGCGGCTTCCTGGTTGGTCGGGTCGGCGGTGATGGCAATCAGCCGGTTGTTGCGCTTGGCGAGCACCACGACCTTGTACGCCTGGCACAGCTTGGCGTCCAGCAGCCCCTTGGGCAGGCGATTGATGTCGATCGCATCCACGTCCAGCAGTGGTGCCCCGAAGGTGCCCGACAGGCTGTAGGCCAGTTCCGGGGCGGCAATGGTCTTGCCGCTGATGAGTTCGGCGATGAAGGGGGTGCGGCTGGATTGCGATTTGCGGGACACCTCTTCGGCGCCCGCCTGGGTAAGCTTGCCGGCCGACATGAGCGCTCGGGCCAGGCTTGGCAAGGCAATGTGCGCAGCTTCTTTTTGCGCTGAACCGGCTGTGACCATGTCAATGGTTGCTATGCAATGTAGGTATCAAAATGCCATCCTATCATCGCTGAACTGACATCCGGTGTACAGAAAAGCGGCCGATTTCTGGGTCGTGCGCTGCCTTATATGTCTGCATTTCGCGGCACCCAACGAAAAACCGCCACGCTTTGGGGCAGTGGCGGTTGTTCGTGCGGCAGGAAACAGCTTATTTCAGCTTGGTTTCCTTGTACTCGACATGCTTGCGAGCCTTGGGGTCGAATTTCATGATGGCCATTTTCTCGGGCATGGTCTTCTTGTTCTTGGTCGTGGTGTAGAAGTGACCGGTGCCGGCGCTCGATTCGAGCTTGATTTTTTCGCGTCCGCCTTTGGATGCCATGGTGTTGCTCCTTTGCTGAATCAGGCTTGGCCGCGTGCGCGCATGTCTGCGAGCACGGCGTCAATGCCGTTCTTGTCGATCAGGCGCAGCGCGGCGCTGGACACGCGCAGGCGCACCCAGCGGTTTTCGCTCTCCACCCAGAAACGCTTGTATTGCAGGTTCGGCAGGAACCGGCGCTTGGTCTTGATGTTGGAGTGGGAGACATGGTGTCCCACCTGGGGCTTCTTGCCCGTGACTTCACATACGCGTGCCATGAGGACACTCCGTTCATTGCAACGACGGCGGCGTCAGGAATCCTGCAGGAGCAGGGCGATGCCGGCCATCTCACCTCGCCAGATCATTCGGGTGGCGGTAGCCCGTTGCCGCGGCACTGGCCCAAGGGGCAGGTACGAGCGCAGCAAAGCCGGAAATTATAACGCGACGCCGTGGTTTATTCCTGCTGTTCAAGGAAGCGCTGCGCGTCCAGTGCCGCCATGCAGCCCGTGCCGGCGCTGGTGATCGCCTGGCGGTAGACATGGTCTTGCACGTCACCCGCGGCGAACACGCCGGGTACGCTGGTCTGCGTGGCAAAGCCCTTGAGGCCGCCTTGCGTCACGATGTAGCCGTTTTCCAGCGTGAGCTGGCCCTGGAAAATGTCCGTGTTGGGCGCGTGGCCGATGGCGATGAAGCAGCCCTGCAGGCGAATGTCCTCGGTCCTGCCATCCTGCGTGCTCTTGATGCGGATGCCGTTCACGCCGCTGGCGTCGCCCAGCACTTCATCGAGCGTGAAGAAGGTTTTCAGCACGATCTTGCCGGCGGCGACCTTGTCCATGAGCTTGTCGATCAGGATGGGCTCGGCGCGGAACTTGTCGCGGCGGTGCACCAGCGTGACCTTGCTGGCGATGTTGGACAGGTACAGCGCTTCTTCGACGGCGGTATTGCCGCCGCCGATCACGCAGACTTCCTGTTCGCGGTAGAAGAAGCCGTCGCAGGTGGCGCAGGCCGAAACGCCCTTGCCCATGAAGGCTTCTTCCGACGGCAGGCCCAGGTATTTGGCCGAGGCGCCGGTGGCGATGATGAGCGCATCGCAGCTGTAGCCCGCGCTGTCGCCCTTGAGCGTGAACGGACGCCTGGAGAGGTCCACGTGCGTGATCTGGTCGAACACGATCCGGGCCTTGAAGCGCTCGGCATGTTCCAGAAAGCGCTGCATCAGTTCCGGCCCCTGCACGCCGTTGACATCCGCGGGCCAGTTGTCCACGTCGGTGGTGGTGGTGAGTTGTCCACCCTGCGCCAGACCGGTGATCAGCATGGGGTTGAGGTTGGCGCGGGCGGCATAGATGGCGGCGGTGTAGCCGGCCGGGCCGGAGCCGAGAATCAGGACTTTGGCGTGTTGGGTTTCAGGCATGGATGGGGCAAGCGGGTGAAAGGCTGGTGAAGACCGAGGGTGAAGGATTGTAAGAACGACGCATTCGACCGTTGGTGTGCAGGGACATGAAGTAAGCTTGCCCCTCTTCGGTATGTCGTACTCCCTCAACAGTTTGAATGCGGCGGGCAAGGCGCCCGTACGCGGCCCGGTGGCGCGTTTCGGGCACGAGATCGTGCTGGTGCTGGCCCTGCTGGCCCTGGCTTTCTGGCTGCTCGCCTTGTGGAGCTATGCGCCACAGGACGCGGCATGGTCCACCTCGGGGCTGGGCACGTCGGGAGGCGCCGCCAACTGGGGTGGGCGGCTGGGCGCCTGGGTGGCGGACGCGAGCTATTTTTTGCTCGGCTATTCGGCCTGGTGGCTGGTGGCCGCGGCCATCGGTGCCTGGACAGGCAGCCTGAGACGGTGGGTGCGCGGCAGCGAAATCCGCAGCCGCCCAGGGCGGCAGAGCGTGATTTTCTGGTGCGGCCTGGTGGTGCTTCTGGTGTCGAGCGCGGCGCTGGAATGGTCGCGCCTGTACCGCTTCGAACCGCTTTTGCCCGGCCACTCCGGCGGTGTACTGGGCTACGTGGCCGGCCCCCTGGCCGTCAAATGGCTGGGCTTCATGGGATCAGGGCTCGTGGGCGTGGTGCTCACGGTGCTCAGTATCGGCTGGGTGTTTGGTTTTTCGTGGGGCTGGCTGGCGCAGCGCGTGGGCGCCGCGGTGGAATTTGTCGTTCAGTGGCTGCAGACGGTGCGCGAGCGGGCCCGCGACGAAGCCGCGGGACGGCGGGCAGTGCGTGAACGCCAGGAGGTTTTGCTGGGCGAGCGCGAGGAGCAGGAGCCGGCCGTACCGCCGGCGGTGCAGATCGTGGAGCCGGCGATGGCCGAACCCACGCCGAGCACGCGTGTGGTGAAGGAGCGCCAGCGCCCCCTGTTCAGCGAACTGCCCGACAGCCCGCTGCCGCAGATCGATCTGCTCGATGCCGCAACGGTCCGCCAGGAGACGGTTTCGAGCGAGACGCTGGAGATGACCAGCCGCCTGATCGAGAAGAAGCTGCGCGATTTCGGCGTCGAGGTGGCGGTGATGGCCGCGATGCCCGGCCCGGTGGTCACGCGCTACGAGATCGAGCCGGCCACGGGGGTCAAGGGCTCGCAGATCGTGAATCTGGCCAAGGACTTGGCGCGCAGTCTGAGCCTGGTCTCGATCCGTGTGATCGAGACCATTCCGGGCAAGAATTTCATGGCGCTGGAACTGCCCAACGCCAAGCGCCAGATGATCCGCCTCTCCGAGGTGCTGGGCTCGCAGGTCTACCACGATGCCAAGAGCCTGCTGACCATGGGCCTGGGCAAGGATATCGTCGGCGCGCCGGTGGTGGCCGACCTGGCCAAGATGCCGCACTGCCTGGTGGCCGGGACGACGGGTTCGGGCAAATCGGTGGGCATCAACGCGATGATTCTGTCGCTGCTCTACAAGGCCGAGCCGCGTGACGTGCGTCTGATGATGATCGATCCCAAGATGCTGGAAATGTCCGTCTACGAGGGCATTCCGCACCTGCTGTGCCCGGTGGTCACCGACATGAAGCAGGCCGCGCATGGCCTGAACTGGTGCGTCGGCGAGATGGAGCGGCGCTACAAGCTCATGAGCAAGCTGGGGGTGCGCAATCTGGCGGGCTACAACACCAAGATCGCCGAGGCCGTGGCGCGCGGTGAGAGCATAGGCAACCCCTTCAGCCTCACGCCCGAGGAGCCGGAGCCGCTCGATCGCCTGCCGCACATCGTCGTGGTCATCGACGAACTGGCCGACCTGATGATGGTGGTGGGCAAGAAGATCGAGGAACTGATCGCGCGCCTGGCGCAGAAGGCGCGCGCGGCCGGCATCCACCTGATCCTGGCCACCCAGCGCCCCAGCGTGGATGTGATTACCGGCCTCATCAAGGCCAACATTCCCACGCGCATCGCGTTTCAGGTCAGCAGCAAGATCGACAGCCGCACCATCCTGGACCAGATGGGCGCCGAGGCGCTGCTGGGCATGGGCGACATGCTCTACATGCCCTCGGGCACGGGACTGCCGATCCGCGTGCACGGCGCGTTTGTCAGCGACGAGGAGGTGCACCGCGTTGTGCAATACCTCAAGAGCCAGGGCGAGCCGGACTATCTGGACGGCGTGCTCGAAGGCGGCGGCGAGGGCGAGGACAGCGGCTTTGGCCTGGAAGACGGCGAGGGCGGCGGCGGAGAGAAAGACCCGATGTACGACCAGGCGGTGGAAATCGTGCTCAAGGACCGCAAGGCCAGCATCTCCTACGTGCAGCGCAAGCTGCGCATAGGCTACAACCGCTCGGCGCGGCTGCTGGAGGACATGGAAAAGGCCGGGCTCATCAGCACGCTCACGGCCAGCGGCCAGCGCGAAGTGCTGGTGGCCGCGCGGGCGGAATAGGGTGGTGGATGATGAAGCGGCTGGTGCTCACTGTTTTGATAGCTGCTTGCGCGCAGTGTGCCTGCGCGCAGGGGCTGAAAAGCCTTGAAAATTTCATGCAGTCCGCGAAGAGCGGCGAGGCGCAGTTCACGCAGACCGTGACCGCGCCGTCGCAGGGTGGCAAGGCGCTGGCGCCCAAGGTATCGAGCGGCAGCTTTGCGTTTGAGCGCCCGGGGCGTTTTCGCTTTGACTATCGCAAGCCCTTTGCCCAGACCATAGTCGCCGACGGCAAGACGCTGTGGCTGTACGACGCAGATCTCAATCAGGTGACTGAGCGCGCGCAGGCGCAGGCGCTGGGCAGCACGCCGGCGGCGCTGCTGACTTCCGCGGCAGATCTCAGCGCCTTGCGCCGGGATTTCACGCTCGCCGATGCGCCCGATGCCGATGGCTTGCACTGGGTGCTGGCCACGCCCAAGGCCAAGGATGGGCAGCTGGCCAGCGTGCGCGTGGGGTTTGACGGCGAGCAATTGGCGGCGCTCGACATCCTGGACCACTTCGGCCAGCGTTCGCTGCTGCGCTTCACGGGATTGGCACTCAACCCCCAACTGCCTGCCGGCACCTTTGCTTTCGAGCCCCCCAAGGGGGCCGATGTGCTGCGCGAGCAGTGAGCGCGGCTACAGCGCCAGCGTCTTGAGCCAGTCGTGAAAATGCCGGCCCACCTGCGGGTGCTGCAGCGCGAGTTCCACCGTGGCCTGCAAAAAACCTTCTTTGCTACCGCAATCGTAGCGCTTGCCGCTGTACTGGTATGCGTAAACCGTCTCATGCGCCATCAATCGGGCAATGGCATCGGTGAGCTGAATTTCGCCGCCCACGCCGCGTGGCTGGTTGCGGATTTCCTCGAAGATGCGCGGCGTGAGCACGTAGCGCCCGGCCACGCCCATGCGTGAGGGCGCCACTTCCGGCGCCGGCTTTTCCACGATCTCGTCGATGCGCAGCAGCGGCCCGCCCGCGGATTCCCCCTTGACGATGCCGTAGCGCCGCGTCTCTTCGTGCGGCACTTCCTGCACCGCGAGCAGCGAGCGGCCCTGTTTCTCGAACGCGGCCGTCATCTGCGCCATCACGCCGGGCCCGGCATGCTCGCCCACCATCAGATCGTCGGCCAGCAGCACGGCAAACGGCTCGTTGCCCACCAGCGGCGCGGCGCACAGCACGGCGTGGCCCAGGCCGAGCGAGCGCGGCTGGCGCACGAACAGGCAGTTCATGTCGGGCGGGGTGATGCTGTGCACCAGGTGCAAGAGCTCCTGCTTGCCGGCGTGTTCCAGCTCGCTCTCGAGCTCGTAGGCAGTGTCGAAATGGTCCTCGATGGCGCGCTTGCTGCGGCCGGTGACGAAGACCATGTCGCGGATGCCGGCCTCGTAGGCCTCCTCGACCGCATACTGGATCAGCGGTTTATCGACCACCGGCAGCATTTCCTTCGGGCTGGCCTTGGTGGCGGGCAGAAAGCGGGTGCCGAGGCCGGCGACGGGGAAGACGGCTTTGCGAACGCGGGTGGTGGTCATGGGAGGTTCCTCGGGGTTGGGTTCTTCCCCCTCCCCCTCTGGGGGAGGGTTGGGGTGGGGGCTGGCGGCGCCCGCATGGCGGTCCGCCCCCATCCCAACCTTCCCCCGGAGGGGGAAGGAGCAAGACAGGGGGTCAATTCAGGCGGGCCAGCTGCTCCTGGATGCGTGAGAGCGTGTGGCCGAAGTCGGCGACGCGCTTTTTCTCTTGTTCGATGACCGCCGGCGGCGCCTTGGCGACGAAGGCCTCGTTGGAGAGTTTCGCGTTGGCCTTGGTGATCTCGCCTTGCAGACGTGCCACTTCCTTGGACAGGCGAGCCTTTTCTGCCGCCACGTCGATCTCGACGAACAGCGCCAGGCGCGCGCCGCCGATGACGTTGACCGGGGCGTTCTGCGCCTCGCTGGCCCAGGCGGCGGCGTCGTCAAACACCTTGACCTCGCTGAGCTTGGCCAGGTTTTTGAGCACATCGGCGTTGGCGCGCAGGAAGGCTGCGTCCTCCGCCGTGTCGGCCACGGCCAGCAGCGGCAGGCGCTGGGCGGGCGAGACGCCCATCTCGCCGCGCAGCGTGCGGCAGGCGTCCACCATCTGTTTCAGGCGCGCGACGTAGGTGATGGAGCCCTCGTCGATCTTGGCCGCTTGCGCCTGCGGGTAGGGGGCGATGGCCACCGATGCACCTGCTATGCGCGCCACCGGTGCCACCACCTGCCACAGCGCCTCGGTGACGAAGGGGATGATGGGATGCGCCAGGCGCAGGATGGCTTCCAGCGTGCGGATCAACGTGCGGCGCGTGCCGCGCTGCTGGGCCGCGCTGCCGGTCTGGATCTGCACCTTGGCGATCTCCAAATACCAGTCGCAGAACTCGTTCCAGACGAAGTCGTAGATCGTGGTGGCGACGTTGTCGAGGCGATAGTCGGCAAAGCCCTTGGCGACCTCGGCCTCCACTTTTTGCAGCTGCGAGGCGATCCAGCGATCCGGCTGGCTGAACTGCAGATAGGCCTCGCTGCAGCTGCCGTCGCCGTCAAAGCCGCAGTCATGGCCCTCGCAGTTCATCAGCACGAAGCGCGAGGCGTTCCAGAGCTTGTTGCAGAAGTTGCGGTAGCCCTCGCAGCGCTTGCTGTCGAAGTTGATGCTGCGGCCCAGGCTGGCGAGCGCGGCGAAGGTAAAGCGCAGCGCGTCGGCGCCGTAGGCCGGAATGCCCTCGGGAAACTCTTTTTGCGTGTTCTTGCGCACGGTGGGCGCGGTTTCAGGGCGGCGCAGGCCTTGCGTGCGCTTGTCCAGCAGGGGCTCCAGGGCAATACCGTCGATCAAATCCACCGGATCCAGCACGTTGCCCTCGGACTTGCTCATCTTCTTGCCATGCGCGTCCAGCACCAGGCCGTGGATGTAGACATGCTTGAACGGCACGCGGCCGGTGAAGTGCGTGGTCATCATGATCATCCTGGCGACCCAGAAAAAGATGATGTCGTAGCCCGTCACCAGCACGGAGGAGGGCAGGTAGAGGTTGTAGTCGTCGGTGGCGCCGTTGGTCTGGTTCGGCCAGCCCATGGTGGAGAACGGCACCAGGGCCGACGAATACCAGGTGTCGAGCACGTCCTCGTCACGGCGCAGCAGCTTGCCCGGGGTCTGGGCCTGCGCTTCGGCCTCGCTCTTGGCGACATACACCTTGCCGTCCTCGTCATACCAGGCCGGAATCTGGTGGCCCCACCAGAGCTGTCGCGAGATGCACCAGTCCTGGATGTTGTTCATCCACTGGTTGTAGGTGTTGACCCAGTTCTCGGGCACAAAGCTCACCTGGCCGCTGGCGACGGCGTCGATGGCTTTTTGCGCGATGCTCTTGCCGGTGGCGTCGCCTTCGCCCACCTTGTTCATCGCCACGAACCATTGGTCGGTCAGCATGGGCTCTATCACCTGGCCGGTGCGGGTGCAAATGGGCACCATCAGCTTGTGCTTCTTGGTTTCGACCAGCAGGCCCAGGGCTTCGAGGTCGGCCACCACGGCCTTGCGCGCGGCAAAGCGATCCAGGCCACGGTATTTTTCCGGCGCGTTGTCGTTGACGGTGGCGGTGAGCGTGAGCACGCAAATCATCGGCAATTGATGGCGCTGGCCGACCGCGTAGTCGTTCTGGTCGTGCGCAGGCGTGACCTTGACCACGCCGGTGCCGAATTCCTTGTCCACATAGGCGTCGGCGATCACCGGAATCTCGCGATCACAGAGGGGCAGCTTGACGCTCTTGCCGATCAGGTGCGCGTAGCGCTCGTCCTCGGGGTGCACCATCACGGCCACGTCGCCCAGCATGGTCTCGGGGCGAGTGGTGGCGACGACGAGCTGGCCCGTGCCATCGACGAGCGGGTAGGCGATATGCCAGAGCGAGCCGTCTTTCTCTTCGTTCTCCACCTCCAGATCCGACACGGCGGACTGCAGCTTGGGATCCCAGTTCACCAGACGCTTGCCGCGGTAGATCAGCCCCTGTTCATACAGCTTGACGAAGGTTTCGGTCACCACCTTGGACAGCTTGTCGTCCATGGTGAAGTATTCGCGGCTCCAGTCCACGGTGTCGCCCAGGCGGCGCATCTGCGTGGTGATGGTGTTGCCCGACTGCTCCTTCCACTCCCACACCTTCTTCATGAACTCGGGACGGCCCAGGTCGTGGCGGCTCACGCCCTGCTCCTGCAGCTGGCGCTCGACGACGATCTGCGTGGCGATGCCGGCGTGATCCGTGCCCGGAATCCAGGCCGTGTTGCAGCCCAGCATGCGGTGATAACGCGTCAGGCTGTCCATGATGGTCTGGTTGAAGGCGTGGCCCATGTGCAGCGTGCCGGTCACGTTGGGCGGGGGCAGCTGGATGGCGAACGACGGCGCCGCCGCATCCGGCTGGCCGCTGCCGCGCACGCCGGCGCGGCCGTAGCCGCGGCGCTCCCACTCCGGCCCCCAATGGGCTTCGAGCTCGGCGGGTTCGAACGATTTGGACAGGGATTGCAGGCCGGGTTGGGTGGGGGTGTCGCTCATGGCAATGAAAACGGCATCCCGCAGGATGCCGTTGGGGCAGAGGAAGAAGGGCAGTGCAATTTTATGCGTTCAAAATTGCTCTGATATAAGGAGCTTGGTGCGTTTGTCTGGATTGCACAAAAGCCATTATTGGCGCAGCAATTCGGTCAGTCGCCCTTGCTGGTGAGACCCTGCGCAAGCGCGCCCAGTGCCAGCCCGGCAATGGCATACAGCAGCATCCAGTTGCCCGCGCCCAGTCCGGCGATGGCCGGGCCCGGGCAGACACCACACAGGCCCCAGCCCACGCCAAACAGCGCGGCGCCGACGACGGTGCTGCGGCCCCAGTGGATGGGGTGTTTCTGGAACTGTCCACCCAGCACAGGTGCTTTCATGAGGCGGGGCAGCACGGCGTAGGCGATGGCGGTGACGACGAGTGCGCCGCCCAGCACCAGCAGCAGGCCGAAATCCTGAAGGCGCAGGAAGCTCAGCACCACCTCGGGGCGGATCATGGTGGACGCGGCCAGGCCAAAGCCGAACAGCGCGCCCGCAGCCAGCGTGGCCAGCGAATTGCCGATTTTCATGATTGCAGCCACCCGACGAGGTTGGCGGTGATCATCGCCGTCACCATGAAGGTGATGACGGCCACGGCGGAGGGCCACTGAAGCGACCCCAGGCCGCAGATGCCGTGGCCGGAGGTGCAGCCGTGGCCCAGGCGCGCGCCGTAGCCTCCGATGAAGCCGCCCAGGAGGAGTTGCCAGACCGGCACCGAGGTGGTTTCCGGGTCCGGACCGCCCAGCAACAGCCACCAGAGGAAAGCGCCGAGGATCAGGCCCGCGGCGTATTCCAGCCGCCAGATGCGAGAGCCCTTCAGACGGGTCTGCTGGAAGAAGGGCCGGTCGACGATGAAGGACCAGGTCGATGAAAAGACGCTGCTCATGCCGCCGACCAGACCGGTCATGGCGAACAGCAAGGTGACGCCCAGACCGATGGCGATGCCACCGAGGAGGTAATGCTCCCAGCCGAGAGGAAACAGGGTATGCAGAAGAGTCATGCGGGCCATTATCCCGCGTGGCGGCCGCTCGTGTCAGGGTGCGGCACGGTGGGCGGATGAATGCGGCGCGGAGCCGGCCATGGCCTGTGTGTCGGCTTCGCGGCGCATGATCCACCAGGCCACTTGCACCAGCCATGCCACGGCCAGCACCGTAAAGAGGCCCGTGAGCCAGTTGCCCAGCCGCACCTGGTCGTCCAGCAGGTAGGCGTTGCACAGGCGCAGCGGAGAGTTGGCATAGAGCTGGCCGATGGCAACGCCCATCAGCAGCATGTTGCCCAGAAAGAAGCCCTGCACCACCAGGCCGGCGCGCCGCCAAGACAGGCGCAGGGCGCTGCCCGTGGCCAGCAGCGCGGCGCTTTTGGCGAATTCGGTGGGCGGGTGGAGCAGCGCGAGATCGAGTACCCGTGGAATCATCAGCACCAGCAGGGCGGTTCCCGCCAGTATCAGACCGCTGATGCCCGAAGCGTTCCAGCGTGCGATGCCGTTTTGCGCCCGCTCTGGCAGCGCGGCTGTCAGCAGCGCCCCGGCGAGCATCCACAGCGGGTACTGCAGCACCATGTGGCGCCACATGCTGGCCTCCAGCAGGTGGCGCGATGCGGGCAGCGCCAGCAGCGCGGCGATGGCGAGGCCGGCAAGCGCCTGACGGGCCGGGGTGAGCGTCCGTGCCAGGGACCGGCGCCAGTGAAGGTTCATGAGGCTTTGGATGCGAGGTGGCGGGCGTAGTTCAGCGCCAGTTGCTGCTCGGCCAGGTCGAAGATGCGCACCATGCGCCCCTGGGCGTCGAAGATCAGCAGGGCGGCGTTGTGCTCGTAGTCGCCCAGCGCGTCGGGGATGACGACCACGCCGAGCCGCGCCAGCAGCGCCTGCTGCTGCTCCCTGTCGGGCACGCTGGCAAAGCGCCAGAGCGCAGGGTCGGCACCGAGCTTGCCTGCATAGGCCTTGAGTTCCGGGGCGCCGTCGTGCGCGCCGTCAAAGGAGAGCGAAAGCAGCCGCACCGGAGCGGCGCCCGGCCGGTCGCCATCGGCCTGCAGCGCCGCCTGCAGCTGCTGGAAGGTGCTGCCCAGGGACAGGCATACCGTCTGGCAGCGCGTGTAGAAGAAGTCGGCAATGGTGACTTGCCCCTGGGCGATGGCGGGCAGGGCAAGCTGGCGCGCATCCTCCCCCCGCAGCTCGACGGCGGGCAGTGGCACGGGGCTGAGCGCCACTTCCAGGCGCCGTGCACCCTCGTCGGTCCAGACCTGGAAATCGTGCGTGAGCCAGGCGGCGCTGAAGTAGCCGCCCAGCGCGACCAGCAGGCTCAGCAGTGCGGTGCGTACCATGGCGGGCTTCCTGTGGTGCTCAGTGGTCCAGCGCCTTGAGCTCTGCTTCGCTCTCGAATGGCGTGGTGCGATCGCTCTTGCGCGCTTCGGCGATCACATCCGGCCCCACCGCGTCGTTCTTGTTCGACCAGCTGCTGCGGATATGCGTCAGCACGCCAGCCAGCTCGGCGTCGCTGAGCTGCTGAAAGCTTGGCATCAGCCCCTTGTAGCTGGCGCCCTTGACGTTGATCTCGCCATTGATGCCGTGCAACACGATGTTGGCCAGCACCTTGGGGCTGCCGTGCACCCACTCGGAGCCATCGAGCGGCGGGAAGACGCCCGGCAGGCCAGCGCCGGTCGCCTGGTGGCAGGACGCGCAGTTGGCTGCGAAGATGGCAGCGCCATCGACCGCGCCGCCGCCAGCGTCGGCCGCGCCCGCCGGCTTGGCCTGCAGGTCGGCCAGCGTGCGTTCGTCGCCCATCCACGGGCGGCTGTAGGGGCCGGACATCGCGATGTAGATGACACCGAAGAGCACCATGCCGACGGCAATGATGGCCGGCAGCAGGGGCATGGGGCGGATGCGCTCTTCCGGATCGACGCTTTCGCGCTTCTGGGCGCGGGCGGGCTGGTTGTTTTCAGGCATGGCTTACCTCCACGGTATGGGTGCGCGCGGCGTTCATTGCGGGTCTGCCGGGATGATGGGGTAGACGTGCTTGAGCGACTGCAGGTATTTCACGAGATCCAGCGCCTCGGGCTTGGCCACCACCACCTTGCCCTTGGGCTGGGCGTCCGGCGGCAGGTGCACCTCGACCTCGTCCTTGTCCGCCTTGTCCTTGACGTCGAACAGATAGGGATAGGAAGGCATGATGGATTCTTTGACGTAGGCCCGCGGCTGGTACAGGTGCCCCAGGTTCCAGTCCAGGCTGGGCTGGCGCACGCCGATGTTGAACAGGTCCGGCCCGGTGCGCATGCTGCCCAGCAGGTGCGGACGGTCGTAGATGTAATCCGCCGGCACCGAGACGCGGCCCCAGCCGCGCTTGGCGTCGGGCCCGAAGCTGGCATCGCGCGGCTGCTGGGTGTGGCAATAGACGCAGCCATTGGCGATGTAGACCTCGCGCCCGCGCAGCTCGGCGCTGGTGTAGGGCTTGAGGCCGTCGGGGACGGGGAGGTCGCGCACCTGGAAGTAGGGGATCAGTATCAGCGCCGCGACGGCGATGCTGAAGGTGACCAGCGTGCCGGTGATGAGTTTGACTTCATTTTCCATGGACGGTCTCCAGCTTGTTCTGCTCGTGCGTGAAGAGCGCGGCACCGGCGCGGTTCGGGCCAAAGCGCAGCACCATCACCAGCACGTGGAAGGCGAAGATCAGGTGGCTTGCCAGCATCAATGAGCCGCCCACGCTGCGCCAGTACAGATAGGGGATGGTCAGCGTGACCGAATCGATGAAGGGCACGCTCGGGTCCAGCATCGCCTTGCCCTGCAGCCAGCCGCCGTAGGTCAGCGGCCCGAAGTAGATCAGGATGCCGATCGCGGCCAGCCAGAAATGCCAGGAGATGAGCTTGGGGAAGGGCCATTCCCAGCGCAGCACGCGCGGCAGCATGTAGTAGATGGCGCCAAACAGCACCATGGTGACGAAGCCGTACGCACCCAGGTGGGCGTGGGCCACCGTGAAGTGGGTGAAGTGGGCCACCTGGTTGACCGAGCGCAGCGCCTCGAACGAGCCCTGCACCGAGGACACCATGTACATGAAGCCGCCGAACATCATGAAGCGCAGCGTGGGCGAGTACAGGGCCAGCTTCATGCGGCCCCACATCGTGCCGGCCATGTTCACCGTGAAGGCCGCCACCGGCACGATCATCATCATGCTCTGCACGACCGAGAGCGTGATCAGCCATTCGGGCACCGGCCCGCCGATGAGGTGGTGGCCGCCCACCTGGGCGTAGAAGAAGGCCAGCGTCCAGAAGCCCAGGATGGAGAGGTTGTAGGAGCTCACGCGCCGTCCGATGACCTTGGGCAGGAAGTAATAGATCGCGCCCAGCGCCGCCGGCGTGAACCACAGGCCGAGCACGTTGTGGCCGTACCACCAGTTCATCGTCGCCTGCTCCACGCCGAAGTGCGCGCCGGGGATCTTGGCCACGGTGAACAGCAGCGCGATCCACAGCAGCGAGCCGACGTGGTACCAGGCGCTGACGTAGATCTCGTGCGACTTGCGGTGCACGACGGTGGAGATCACCGGGATGATGATGAGAATGAAGCCGATGACCAGGAAAATGCCGATCTGCCACGGAATTTCCAGGTACTCCATGCCGGCCGTCCAGCCCATGCCGAAGCCGCCGATGGCGCTGGCGATGCCGACATTGATGAAGGCGCCGCCCATCATCACCAGCAGCGGATTGCGCAGCGGCGTGCGCATCAGCCGCGGGATCAGCCAGACGATGATGCCCAGCTCGCAGTTGGTGATCCAGCCGTAGAGCACGGCCGTGAGGTGGTAGGTGCGCATGCGCCCGAAGGTCTCCCAGGCTTCGGAGACCAGCCAGTCGGGCCAGTGCAGCTTGAGCGAGGCCGTCAGCCCCGCCGCGGAGCCGACCACCAGCCACATCACCGCGAAGGCGATGAACATGAAGGTGGGGAAGGCGCTGGAGCGGTCTGCCTCCGTCCGGTCCTCGAGTTCTTCGGGGTCTTCGGCCTGAACCAGCTCACGCCCCTTGTCCTGCGTCTCGTTGATGGCCTGCTGCAGCAGCTGTTCGCCGCTCTTGGTGAGCGACGGGTCGTCCGCCTTGCCGACTTCGTCGGCGGCGAAGATGGTGCCGGCGGCACGCGGGTTTTCGACAAGCAGCCCCTTGCGCATCGACCACATGAAGGCGAAAAGCCCTATGAGGGAGAGCACAAAGGCCGACAACAGGCTGACTACTGCGCTGTCCATGGCGACCTACCTTTCACTTTACGGCGAATTACATAAGTATACGCTTATGTTATAAAAAATTACGGGAAAACCCGAGGAGTATAAAGTTCATTGACGATGACTATTTGATGACCGGAGCCACCGTGGGGTCGCCCGCGGCGCGGCGCCTACACTTGCCCATCATGAACTTCTTGATCCTTGGCGTCGAGTCTTCCTGCGACGAAACCGGCGTGGCCCTGGTGCGCCAGGGCAAGGGCGCGGCACTGCCGGCGCTGCTGGCGCATGCGCTGCACAGCCAGATTGCGATGCATCAGGCCTATGGCGGCGTGGTGCCCGAGCTTGCCAGCCGCGACCATATCCGCCGCGTGCTGCCGCTGGCGCGGGCGGTGCTGGCCGAGGCGGCTTTGCCCTTGAAGGCGGTGGATCTGGTTGCGTTCACCCGCGGCCCGGGGCTGGCGGGCGCGCTGCTGGTGGGGGCGGGCGTGGCCTGCGCGCTGGCGGCGGCGTTGAAGGTGCCGGTGCTGGGCATCCACCATCTGGAAGGGCATCTGCTCTCGCCCTTCCTGAGCGCCGATCCGCCGGAGTTTCCCTTTGTGGCGCTGCTGGTGTCGGGGGGCCATACGCAGCTGATGCGGGTGGATGGCGTGGGCGCCTACGCCTTGCTGGGCGAGACCATAGACGATGCGGCGGGTGAGGCGTTCGACAAATCCGCCAAGCTCATGGGTCTGCCGTATCCGGGCGGGCCGGTGCTGGCCAAGCTGGCCGAGCAGGGCGATCCCGCGGCCTTCAAGCTGCCGCGGCCCCTGCTGCACAGCGGTGATCTGGATTTTTCCTTTGCCGGCCTGAAAACCGCGGTACTCACCCAGGCGAGAAAGCTGGGCGATGCGCTGCAGGAGCGCAAGGCGGACCTGGCGGCCAGCACCCAGGCGGCGATCGTCGAGGTGCTGGTGAAGAAGTCGCTCAAGGCGCTGGCGCAGACAGGGCTTGAACGCCTGGTGGTGGCGGGCGGCGTGGGCGCCAACCGGCAGCTGCGCGCCCTGCTGGACGCTGCCTGCGCCGACCGGGGCGTGCGCGTGCACTACCCGGAGCTGCAACTGTGCACCGACAACGGCGCGATGATCGCCATGGCCGCCGCCATGCGCGTGCAGGCGGGTGTCGCGCAGCCCGTCCATCAGTACGAATTTGACGTGCGCCCGCGCTGGTCCTTGCACGAAACTTTGCACGAGCGGGCCGCCTGAAGCTGCACAATCGGTCCACCATGGATTACGGTTTTTCCTGGCGCGGCGCGCTGCGGCTGCCTGCGCTGCTGCTGGCGGCCAGCCTGCTTGCCTCCTGCGCCCGCCTGCCCGAGGCCCTGCCGGGGCCCGAGCGCACGATCGCCTTCACGCCCAACGATTTCGACGGCGCCGACGTGCACACGCGCCACTTGCGCGCGGCGCAGGCGCCGGCGTGCGAGGCGGCCCGGCGGGCGCTGCTGAGCCAGGGCTACATTGTCGAAGGCGCGGCCAAGGAGGATGTCAGGGGCCGCAAGTACTACCAGCCCACGCCTGACGTGCACTATGAGGTGCAGATGCGCGTCGTCTGCGCGCCCGAGGGGCAGGAGGGCGATCGCAGCTCGGTGTTTGCCAGTGCGGTGCAGGATCGCTATGTGATCAAGAAGGTCAACAATTCGGCGTCGGTGGGCGTGGGCGGCCTGGGCTCGCTCTCGCTGCCGCTCAATTCGACCGACGACACCCTGGTGAAAGTCGGCAGCGAGACGATTTCCGATGCGCAGTTCTATGCGCGTTTCTTCGATCTGTTCCAGCGCTATCTGCCGGCCCCGGCGCCTGTGGCGCGCACCAGTGATGTGAAAGTGCGCCCGGTCGCCCAGCCCGAGGCGGCGCAGCAGGGCGTGGAGCCGTTGCCCGTGCCGGATGATTCACAATGAAAAGTACTGCCAGCGCTTGTGTGCAGGGCGCTGTCAGCTATGTTTTTTGTTTGGCCAGGGCAGATGCCTCAATTCCCCTCGCAATGCCTTGAGCGTTGCCTGCGGGCGGGCGGCATAGCGCGTCTGTTCCAGCCGCAGCAGCCAATCGGCCAGTGGCTGACCGGGCGCGCCGAACAGGTCACGCACCCGCACCGCCATGGCGCGCGGCGGCAGGTGCGCGGGTAGCGGCACGCCCAGATGTCCCAGGCGGCGATGGACCTGGCGCAGCAGGCGCTGCCAGGGTGTGCTGCGGCTGCGCTCCCACAGCGCCCAGCCCGTGCCTGCCAGCATCGCGGCCAGCAGGGCCAGGCCGATCAACCGCACCAGGTCCTGCCAGTCGGGCTGCGAAAACCCGAGCTGCTTGAGCAGATCGAGCTGCCGGTCCTGCGTGTAGTTCAGCACCCATTGCGTCCAGCGGTTGTCCAGCGCCTCCCAGACGGCGCGCAGCCGCGTGAGCATGGACGGGCTGATCATGCCTATCAGCGCCTCGCCCAGCACCGTGCGCGGCGCCTGCAGGCGCTCGAATGACCCAATGCGCCCGGGCGAGACGGCCGCCGTCGGGTCCACGCGCACCCAGCCGCGGCCCGCCATCCAGACCTCGGCCCAGGCGTGGGCGTCGCTCTGGCGCACCGTCCAGTAGCCATCCACGCTGTTGCGTTCGCCTCCCTGGTAGCCGGTGACGATGCGCGCGGGAATGTCGAGCGAGCGCATGAGCACGACGAAGCTGGAGGCAATGTGCTCGCAGAAGCCCTGCTTGCGGTCAAACCAGAATGCGTCGGCGGTGTCGCTGTCGTAGGTGCCTGGCTCCAGCGTGTAGACGTAGCCGCCGGTGCGCAGGCGCTGCAGCGCGGCATCCACCATGGCCTGCGCGCCGCCCGCCGCCAGCTGGGGGTCGGCGCGCATCCGCGCCGCCAGCGCCGCCGTGCGCGGGTTGCTGCCGGGCGGCAGCTGGGTGTAGGTGCGCAGCAGCGGTGTGCGCTCAAGCGGCCCGTGGCGAAACTGCGGGTAGCTGGCGGCTTCGTAGCGCAGCACGCTGGTGATGGGCTGCGCCGTGATCCACTGCAGCTCGGGCGTCATGTGCGCGCGCAGGCCCTGGGGCAGCACGGGAGGGTCTTCGGGCACGTCCAGCGTCACCAGCCAGGGGCGGCGGCTGGCTTCGAGCGTCATCGCGTAGCGTATGGGTTTGCCCAGGACTTCAAGCCGCGCGGGGATGGGAGAAGCCCAGCTGATGGCGCGGGCCTCGGGCTGCGAGAGCGCAAACCATTCGCGGCCGTTGAAGGCCGTGAGCACCGGCCCGCGAAAGTACAGCTCGGCCTGCGGCGGCGGCTGGCCGCCGGGGGTGTCAAAGCGCACGCGCAGCGCCACGCTGTCGTCCAGCGCCAGCCTGGCGATCGAGCCCACGCTCATCTCTCCCGAAAGGCCGCTGCGGCCTGCCAGCTGGTCGTTCGGAATGCCCCACAGCGGCGCGAAGCGCGGGAACAGCACGAACAGCAGCACCATGATGGGCGCGCCCAGCAGCGCCATGTTGAACGCCGTGCGCAGCGAATCGGCCAGCGGCGGGCGGCCGGCGGGCTGGTGCGCGTTGATGAGCGCGGTGAGCAGCCCGAGCAGCGCCACCAGCATGGTCAGCGCCACGCCCAGCGATTGCGAGAACAGGAAGTTCGACAGCAGCGTGAAGAAGCCGAGGAAGAACACCACCATCGCATCGCGCCGCGCGCGCAGCTCCAGCGTCTTGAGCGCGAGCAGCATCACGATCAGCGTCACCCCCGCATCCGGCCCGACGATGGTGCGAAAGCTCGCCAGCGTGAGCGCCGTGACCAGCGCGAGCAGCACCCAGGTGACCCAGCGCCCGGGCAGTGGACGGGCGCGCCAGGCCAGCCACCCGCGCCAGGCCAGCAGCAGCGCGGCCAGCGTCGACGCCCAGGGCGGAATGTGCGCCACCAGCGGCGCCGCGCAGCAGGCGATGACGGCCAGCAGGAACAGCGTGTCGCGCAGCTCGCGCGGCAGGGAGGCGAGGCGCTGCATCATGCGTGCCTCTGCCAAGCGCTGCCAGAAAAGCTATTGAAAAAATAGCTCGGTACGCTTGCCAAATGGGCGCAAGAGCCGTATTTCATCCGGACTCAGTGGAGTGCCAATGCCCGCAAGCACTGCGCGCGCTGCGCCGCACCGCTGCCCTGGGCGATGGTCTGCGTGCCCAGGCGCAGCCCATAGCTCAGGCCCAGGCGATCGGCCTGCAGCACCCAGGCCGTGAGGCGTGAGAGGCTGGCCTCCGCATCCGCCAGTCCGGTGGAGCCGAGGCTCAGCCAGAGCTCGCTGCGCTGCGCCGATTGCGTGTCGCGGCTGAGCAGTGTGTCGGTGCCGCTGGCCAGCCCCTGCGCCGCCTTCTTCCAGACGATGAGCCGCTGCGGATCGCCGCGGCGGTAGGCGCGCACGCCCTCGTGCTCGCTGCTGGCCTGGCTGGCGGCGGCGGCACCCGTGCCGGCGCGTGGCTCGCCCGGCGGCAGCGGCGGGCTGGCGGGCTCGGGGCGCGGGTAGATGAGCACCCGCGCAGCCGGGCGCCACCAGGCCCAGACGCGGAAGATGCCCAGTGGGTACAGGGTCTGCACGCCCAGCGGCGGCACGCCTTGCAGGCCGCGGCGCCCGGGTTCAAAGCCGATATCGAGGCTGCTGCCGCCCTCCGCGGGCACATCCGTCCAGGCCCATTGCCCGGAGCCGCGCAACGCCAGCGCAATGCCGCGGCGCGGGCTGCGCCGGCCGTTCTGCAGTTGCACCTGCAGCAGCACGTGGGCGCCCAGGAATTGCGGCTGCGGCGGCAGCAGGTGCAGCTGCAGGCCGCGCAGCGTCGCGTGGCTGGTCCAGGTGCTCACCGCCGCGCAGCCGGCCAGCAGAAACGTCAGCAGATAGCCCAGGTTGAGCTGGAAGTTGATCGAGGCCACCAGCAGCACCAGCAGCGTGAGCGCCAGCATCCAGCCCGAGCGGGTCGGCAGGATGTAGACGTTGCGCTGCGTGAGCAGCAGGCTGTCGCCGGGCGGCACGCGCGCCATCCACCAATGCTGCCAGCGCGCGGCCAGCCAGCGGCGGGGCGTGGCGACAGCCGCCGCGGCGTTCATGGCAGCTCCACCGACTGAACCATGGCGCGCACCTGTTCGGTGGCGCCGCGCCCGCTGCTGGCCACGGGGTGCAGGCGGTGGGCGATGGTCTGCGCCAGGATGGCCTGCACATCGTCGGGCGCCACGTAGTCGCGTCCTTCGATCAGCGCCTGCGCCTTGGCGGCGCGCAGCAGCGCGATGCCCGCGCGCGGCGAAAGTCCCTGCACGAACCACTGACCCGAGCGCGTGGCCGCGATCAGCGCCTGCAGGTAATCCAGCAGCGGCGCAGCGGCATGCACCGCCAGCACCTGCTGCTGCAGCGCCGCGAGTTCGGATGCGTTCAGCAGCGCGGGCAGATGTTCCAGCTGCGCGCGCCGGTCTTCGCCGGTCAGCAGCGCGCGCTCGGCGGCGCGGTCCGGGTAGCCCAGCGAAATGCGCATCAGAAAGCGGTCGAGCTGGCTTTCGGGCAGCTGGAAGGTGCCGATCTGCTCGTGCGGGTTCTGCGTCGCGATCACGAAGAAGGGCTGGGGCAGGGCGCGGGTCTCGCCTTCGACGGACACCTGTTTTTCCTCCATCGCCTCCAGCAGCGCGCTTTGCGTGCGCGGGCTGGCGCGGTTGATCTCATCGGCCAGCAGCACCTGCGTGAACACCGGGCCGGGATGGAAGACGAAAGCCTCCTTGCCACGCTCATAGACCGCGACGCCGGTGAGGTCGCTGGGCATCAGGTCGGAGGTGAACTGCACGCGCGCAAACGCGAGGCCGAAGCTGCGCGCCAGCGCATGCGCCAGCGTCGTCTTGCCCACGCCGGGCACGTCTTCGATCAGCAGGTGGCCGCCCGCCAGCAGGCAGGCCACGCCATCCTGGATTTGCGCGCGCTTGCCCACGATCACCGTGTTAAGCTGATTCAACAGCGCCTTGATTTTTTTGGGCGGTTCCATGGGCCTGACGTTATCCGAAAAATACGGTGGAGACAGCGCATGAGCAGAACGGGCTTCTATACCCACCCGGATTGCCGCAAGCACGAGATGGGCGCGGGCCATCCGGAATGCCCGGAGCGGCTGGACGCCATCCACAACCGCATGCTCGTCACCGGCCTGGCCGACGTGCTGGACCAGCGCGAGGCGCCGCTGGCCTCGCTGGCCGACATCGAACTGGCGCACGACCGCTGGTATGTGGCCTCGCTGCGCGGCATGTCCGATCGCATCGCGGAAGAGGCGGCCGCGGGCGGCCCGGCGTACGCGCAGGTGGATCCGGATACTTCAATGAACGTGCACACCTGGAACGCCGCTCTGCGCGCCGCCGGCGCGGCGCTGGACGCCACCGACGCGGTGATCGCCGGCGAGCTGGAAAACGCCTTCTGCAGCGTGCGTCCGCCCGGCCACCACGCAACGCACAACAAGGCCATGGGCTTCTGTTTCCTGAGCAACGTGGCGATTGCCGCCAAGTACGCGCTGCAGCGCCACAACCTCAAGCGCGTGGCGGTCATCGACTTCGACGTGCACCACGGCAACGGCACCGAGGACATTCTCGCGGGCGATGCGCGCACGCTGATGTGCGGCATCTTCCAGCACCCGTTCTACCCCTACAGCGGCGACCGCGATCCGGCACCCAATATGTGCAATCTGCCGGTGGCGGCCTACACGCGCGGCATGGACATCCGCGAGCTCATCGAGCTGATGTGGATTCCGCGGCTGGAGGCCTTCCAGCCCGAGATGGTCTTCATCAGCGCCGGCTTTGACAGCCACCGCGACGACGACATGGGGCAGCTGGGGCTGACGGAAAGCGATTTCGCCTGGATCACCCTGCGTATCAAGGACATCGCGCGGCGGTTTTCCAAAGGGCGTATCGTTTCCTGCCTGGAGGGCGGCTATGCGATGCAGCCGCTTGCCTTGAGCGTGGAGGCCCATGTCCGCGCCCTGGCGGATTTGTAATGGAGATGCCAATGACGACCGATGCACAAGACCTTTTGATCACCACGCGCGACGAGCGCGGTGTCCACACGCTGACGATGAACGATGCCAGGCGCTTCAATGCGCTCAGCAGCGAGATGCTGACCGCGTTGCAGCAGGCGCTGGATGCGGTCGCCAGGGATGCCGGTGCGCGGGCGGTGGTGCTGGCGGGCAGCGGCAAGGCGTTCTGCGCCGGGCACAACCTCAAGGACATGGCGGCGCACCCCGAGCTGGATTACTACCGCACGCTGTTTGGCCAGTGCAGCCGCATGATGCTGTCCATCAACCAGCTCGACGTGCCGGTCATCGCGCGCGTGCAGGGCATAGCGGCGGCGGCCGGCTGCCAGCTGGTGGCGCAGTGCGACCTGGCCGTGGCCAGCAGCGAATCGAGTTTTGCCACCAGCGGCATCCACTACGGCCTGTTCTGCGCCACGCCCAGCGTGCCGCTGGTGCGCAACGTGCCGGCCAAGCGGGCCATGGAAATGCTGCTCACCGGTGACTTCATCGATGCGGAAACGGCCCTGAAGGAGGGGCTGGTCAACCGCGTGGTGGAGGCCGGGCAGCTCGATGCCGAGGTGGAAAAGCTGGTGCGATCCATCGTCGAGAAACCCCCCGTGGCCGTCGCCATGGGCAAGAAGCTGGTCTACCAGCAGCGCGAGCTTGGCCTGCAGGCGGCCTACCAGCTTGCCGGGCAGACCATGGCGGCCAACATGATGGATGCCGACGCACAGGAAGGCGCCCGCGCCTTTGCCGAAAAGCGCACGCCGGTGTGGAAGCCCGCGCTGCCTGCCCACACGGCGTGATGCGTGCTCGACACCCGGCTTTTTCGCTGGCATAATTTAAAAAAGCACGATCGTTCTATTTTGTTGGTGCGCTGCAACATAAAATCGCCGGCGCATTCATCCAACCCTTTCAACAACTACCCGAGGAGCCCCTCCCATGAAGGTCCTGGTCCCTGTCAAGCGCGTGGTGGACTACAACGTCAAGGTCCGCGTCAAGTCGGACAACACCGGTGTGGACATCGCCAACGTCAAGATGAGCATGAACCCGTTTGACGAAATCGCCGTCGAAGAGGCCGTGCGCCTGAAGGAAAAGGGCGTGGTCACCGAGGTCATCGCTGTCTCCTGCGGCGTCACGCAATGCCAGGAAACCCTGCGCACCGCCATGGCCATAGGCGCGGACCGTGCCATCCTGGTGCAGACCGACGACGAATTGCAGCCGCTGGCCGTCGCCAAGCTGCTCAAGGCGCTGGTCGACAAGGAGCAGCCGGGCCTGGTGATCCTGGGCAAGCAGGCGATCGACGACGACGCCAACCAGACCGGCCAGATGCTGGCCGCGCTGGCCGACTTGCCGCAGGCCACCTTCGCTAGCAAGGTGGAAGTGGCGGACGGCAAGGCCACCGTCACGCGCGAAGTGGACGGCGGCCTGGAAACCATCAGCGTGACGCTGCCGGCCATCATCACCACCGACCTGCGCCTGAACGAGCCGCGCTACGTCACGCTGCCCAACATCATGAAGGCCAAGAAAAAGCAGCTCGACACCGTCACCCCCGCCGATCTGGGCGTGGACGCCGCGCCGCGCCTGAAGACGCTCAAGGTGAGCGAGCCGCCCAAGCGCGGCGCCGGTGTGAAGGTGGCCGATGTCGCAGCCCTCGTCGAGAAGCTGCGCAACGAAGCCAAGGTGATCTGAGGGAAAGGAAAAAGAACATGACCGCACTCGTCATTGCCGAACACGACAACGCCAGCCTCAAGGCTGCCACCCTCAACACCGTCACCGCCGCCGCTGCCTGCGGGGGCGAGGTGCATGTCCTCGTCGCCGGAGAAGGCGCCGCGGCCGTGGCGCAGGCTGCCAGCCAGGTCGCGGGCGTCGCCAAGGTGCTGCACGCTGATGGCGCCAGCCTCAAGAACGGCCTGGCCGAGAACCTGGCTGCCCAGGTGCTGGCGATTGCCGGCAACTACAGCCACATCCTGTTCCCGGCGACCGCCAGTGGCAAGAACACCGCGCCACGCGTGGCCGCCAGGCTGGACGTGGCGCAGATTTCCGACATCACCAAGGTGGACGGCGCCGACACCTTCGAGCGTCCGATCTACGCCGGCAACGCGATCGCCACGGTGCAGAGCCTGGACGCGACCAAGGTCATCACCGTGCGTACCACGGGCTTTGACGCGGCGGCTGCCACGGGTGGCTCGGCCGCGGTCGAAAGCCTTGCAGCGGTGGCCGATTCGGGCAAGAGCCAGTTCGTCGGCGCCGAGCTCTCCAAGAGCGAGCGCCCCGAACTCACGGCGGCCAAGATCATCGTCTCGGGCGGCCGTGCGCTGGGCAGCAGCGAGAAGTTCAACGAAGTCATGACCCCGCTGGCCGACAAGCTCGGTGCCGCCATCGGCGCCAGCCGCGCCGCGGTTGACGCGGGCTATGCGCCCAACGACCTGCAGGTCGGCCAGACCGGCAAGATCGTCGCGCCGCAGCTCTACATCGCCTGCGGCATCTCGGGCGCGATCCAGCACCTGGCCGGCATGAAGGATTCCAAGGTCATCGTCGCGATCAACAAGGACGAGGAGGCGCCGATCTTCTCGGTCGCCGATTACGGCCTCGTGGCCGACCTGTTCGTCGCCGTGCCCGAACTCGTCAAGGCGCTGTAAGGCGCTGCAACTCTCCAGGGCATCGCGTGCGGTGCCCTTTTTTTGCCCAGAGGATTTGCCATGAGTTACGTCGCCCCCGTCAAGGACATGTTGTTTGCCATGGAGCATCTCGCGCGCATCGACCAGGTCGCGCGACTCCCGGGCTTTGAAGACGCGGGGCTGGACACCGCGGCTGCCGTGCTGGAGGAATGCGCCAGATTCAATGAGGGCGTGCTGGAGCCGCTCAATGCCGAGGGTGACGTGCATCCGTCCGCATGGAGTGATGGCAAGGTGACGACCACCGCGGGCTTCAAGGAGGCCTACCGCCAGTTCACCGAAGGCGGCTGGCAGGGCTTGCAGCACCCGACGGATTTCGGTGGCCAGGGCCTGCCCAAGACGATTGGCGCGGCCTGCGTGGAAATCCTCAACAGCGCCAACATGAGCTTTGCGCTGTGCCCGCTGCTGACCGATGGCGCGATCGAGGCGCTGCTCACGGCCGGCAGTGACGCGCTCAAGGCCACCTACCTCGAAAAGCTGGTGACCGGGGAGTGGACCGGTACCATGAACCTGACCGAGCCGCAGGCCGGCTCGGACCTGGCGCTGGTACGCACCAAGGCCGAGCCGCAGGGCGACGGCACGTACAAGGTCTTCGGCACCAAGATTTTCATCACCTACGGCGAGCACGACATGGCGGACAACATCGTCCACCTGGTGCTGGCGCGCGTGGCCGGGGCGCCCGAGGGCGTCAAGGGCATCAGCCTGTTCGTCGTGCCCAAGTTCGTGTTGAATGCCGATGGCACTCCGGGCGCGCGCAACGACGTGCATTGCGTGTCCATAGAGCACAAGCTGGGCATCAAGGCCAGCCCGACGGCGGTGCTGCAGTTTGGCGACCATGGAGGGGCGACGGGCTACCTCGTGGGTGAAGAGAACCGCGGCCTCGAATACATGTTCATCATGATGAACTCGGCACGCTACGCCGTGGGCATGCAGGGCATTGCGATCGCCGAGCGCGCCTACCAGCGCGCCGTGCAGTACGCGCGCGATCGGGTGCAGAGCCGCCCGGTCGATGGCAGCCTGCCGGGCAGCGGCCCCATCATTCACCACCCCGACGTGCGCCGCATGCTGATGACCATGCGCGCGCTCACCCAGGGCTGCCGCGCCATGGCCAGCGTGGCCGCTGCCGCGTATGACGCCGCGCACCACAGCGCAGACGCGGCCGCGCGCAAGCAGAACCAGACCTTCTACGAATTCATGGTGCCGCTGGTCAAGGGTTACAGCACCGAAATGAGCCAGGAAGTGGCCAGCCTGGGCGTGCAGGTGCATGGCGGCATGGGCTTCATCGAAGAGACCGGCGCGGCGCAGCACCTGCGCGATGCGCGCATCCTGACGATCTACGAAGGCACGACCGCCATCCAGGCCAACGATCTGGTGGGCCGCAAGACCCTGCGCGATGGCGGCGCCACGGCCAGGGCCGTCGCCGCGCAGATTGAAAAGACCGAGGCCGAACTGCAAGCCAGCGGCACCGCAGCGGCCCAATCCATGGCCGGGCAACTGGCGGCGGCACGCGGCATCTTCCTGGAAGTGGTGGATTTCGTCGCCCGCCAGGCCAAGGGCCAGCCCAATGCGGTGTTCGCCGGCAGCGTGCCCTATCTGCTGCTGGCGGGCAATCTGGTGGCGGGCTGGCAGATGGGGCGCGCGCTGCTGGTGGCGCAAGCGCAGCTGGCGCAGGGGCAGGAGGCGGCCTTCATGCAGGCCAAGATCGCCACCGCGCAGTTTTACGCCGAACACATCCTGGTGCGCACCGCCGGACAGCGCGACGCCATCCTGCAGGGCGGCGAAAGCGCCTGTGCTTTGGCATTGGAAGCATTCTGATAACTACGGTAAAGATAGCTGTTGGCGCTTTATGGTAAAGCGCCAACGCCCTATTTTTCATAAAGGATTTTGCGATGGCTTTGCCGCCCGTGTTTGACAAGCTGCGCCTGCCGGTGATTGGTTCGCCGCTGTTCATCATCAGCAACCCCCAGCTGGTGATCGCGCAATGCACCAGCGGCGTGGTCGGCTCCATGCCGGCGCTCAATGCGCGGCCCGCATCGCAGCTCGACGAATGGCTGGCCGAGATCACCGAGGCACTCGCCGCCTGGGACAAGGCACACCCTGACCAGCCCGCAGCGCCGTTTGCCATCAACCAGATCGTGCACAAGAGCAACGACCGGCTGGAGCACGACATGCAGATGTGCGCCAAGTACAAGGTGCCCGTCGTCATCACCAGCCTGGGCGCGCGCGAGGACGTGAACCAGGCCGTGCACAGCTGGGGCGGCGTGGTGCTGCACGACATCATCAACAACCGGTTTGCGCACAAGGCGATCGAGAAGGGCGCCGACGGCCTGATCGCGGTGGCGGCGGGCGCGGGCGGCCATGCCAGCGTCAAGAGCCCGTTTGCCATGGTGCAGGAAATCCGCCAGTGGTTCGACGGGCCGCTGGCGCTTTCGGGTGCCATCGCCTCGGGCGGCGCGGTGCTGGCCACGCAGGCCATGGGGGCGGATCTGGCCTACATCGGCTCGGCCTTCATCGCCACGCACGAGGCGCGCGCCGTGGAGGGTTACAAGCAGATGATCGTGGATTGCGATTCCGACGACATCGTCTACAGCAACTTCTACACCGGCGTGCACGGCAACTACCTCAAGGGCAGCATACGCAACAGTGGCATGGACCCCGACAAGCTGCCCGAGAGCGACCCGACCAAGATGAATTTCGCCACCGGCGAGGGCAGCAACAGCGCCAAGGCCTGGAAAGACATCTGGGGCTGCGGGCAGGGGATTGGCGCGATCACGGCCGTCACCGGCACCGCGGACCTGGTGGAGCGCTTGCGCCGTGAATACGCGGCGGCACGCGTGCGTCTGCGCTGAAGGGTCCGTGCGTCAGCGCTGAAGCGGCCGCGCATGTTGCAGCCGGTAGTCCTGCTCATTCTGCGGGGCGTTTGGTTTTTCCGTTCGTTTTCCCATGTCCGAATCCTCCCGCAACGCCTTGATCGACGGCGCCAAGGCCCTCGCGTGTACCGCCATCGTCTGGCACCACCTGGCCTTCTACGGACCGCTGTCCGATACCTTGCACGCGGCGGCGCCCGGTCTTTCGGATTGGCTGGTGCGGTACGCGCGCATGGCGGTGCAGGTGTTTCTGGTGCTCGGCGGCTATCTGGCGGCGGCCAGCCTGGCGCCGCACGGCAACGCCCGCCAGCGGCGGCCCTGGGGGCGCATCGCGGGGCGCTTCGAGCGGCTGGTGGCGCCCTATGCGGCGGCGCTGGTCATCGTGGTGCTGGTGGATGCACTGGTGCGCCCTTGGCTGGACGATCTCGCCATGGTCAGCGCCGATCCCGGTCTGTGGCAGCTGCTCGCCCATGCGCTGCTGCTGCAGGGCGTGCTGGGGCAGGAATCGCTGTCGGCCGGGGTCTGGTATGTCGCCATCGATTTTCAGCTCTTTGCCTTTTCCACCTTGGGGCTGGTGGGCGTGCACTGGCTGGCGCTCTGGACCCGCGGGCGCATGGGCTGGCATTGGCATGGGCCGCTGACGCTGGCGCAGCTGCTGACCGTGGCGCTGGCGGCGCTCTCGCTGCTGGGCTTCAACCGTGAAAGCCGCTGGGATGCCTGGGCGGTGTATTTCTTCGGCGCCTACGGGTTGGGCATGCTGGCCTACTGGGGCGCGCATGCGGGTTCGGCGCGCCGAGCGTGGCTCTGGGCTGGCCTGATCGCGGGGCTGACGGCGCTGGCATTGGTACTGGACTGGCGTGCTCGCATTCTGCTGGCGGGGCTGACGGCCTTGCTGCTGGTGCTGGCGCTGCGCGTGCCGCAGGCGGCGCGCTGGTGTGATTGGGCGCCGCTGCGCCTGCTGGGGCGGATTTCGTATTCCGTCTTCCTGATGCACTTCGCGGTGTGCCTGCTGGTCAATGCGCTGGTGGCCAGCCTCTGGCCCGAGTCGGTGCCGGCGGCGATCGCCGGCATGGCGCTGGCCTATGGGCTTTCGATCGCCGCAGGGTGCTTGCTCTACGTCGCCGTGGAGCACCAGCGGCCTACCTGGCGCACCTCGCTGCGCTGGCAGGCCGGACTGCTGGGCGCGGGCCTTGCCACCGCGCTGCTTGCGTGACGCGGGCCGAGGGCACAACCCCGCAGGTCAGCGGTGCAGTTCGCCGGCGCTCTCGGGTTGCCAGGTGATCGCCTCCACATGCACCGTCACCTGGCCGGTGGGGCTGGGCATCTGCAGCTCATCGCCCACGCGCAGGCCCAGCAGGGCGATGCCTACCGGCGCAAAGATGGAGACCTTGTCGCTCGAACCGTCCATGTCCCTGGGATAGACCAGCTGCAGCGTATTGGTTTTGCCCGATTCCTTGAGTGTGAAGCGCACGGTGGAATTCATCGTCACCACGTTGGGCGGCATATCCTTGGGTTCGAGCACGTCCGCGCGGTCGAGTTCGGCTTCCAGTGCCTCGCGGCCGGGGAAGGCATTGCCGTCCTTCTCCAGCAGCGCCTGCAGCCGTTCGTAATCGAGGGAAGACAGAGTGATCTGTGGTTTGCGTGCCATGGCCGGCTCCTATCCAAAAAATGTGTTGACGCATGCAATGCGCGCAAACGGACAAAAGCCCGGGCAACAGGGTTGGCCGGGCCGGTGCTGCGTGCGCCGTCTGAGGCCACCGCAGAAGGTCCGATTGTCTATGAAAACGCTTGCTTTGCCAAGCGCGCTGGCGTTCGGCGTGATCAGCCCAGGCCCAGCGCGCGCGCGTGGTGGCGCAGATGGTCTTCGATGAAAGTCTGGATGAAGTAGTAGCCGTGGTCGTAACCGGGTTGGCGCCGCAGCGTCAGCGCTTGGCCGGCTTGCTGGCAGGCCGCTTCGAAGGCCTCGGGCAGCAATTGTTGTTCCACGAGGAATTTGTCCGCCAGGCCCTGGTCGATCAGGATGCCGCCGGGGTAGGGCGGCGCGCTTTGCCTTTGCATCAGCAGCGTTGCATCGTGCTGCGCCCAGCGCACCGCATCGTCGCCAAGGTAGCCTTTGAAGGCCTTTTGTCCCCAGGGGCATTGTGTCGGGTGGCTGATGGGTGCGAAGGCAGAGAGGCTCTTGAACTTGCCGGGGTGGCGCAGCGCCAGGGTGAGCGCGCCGTGCCCGCCCATGCTGTGGCCGAAGATGCCCAGGCGCTGCGTATCCACGGGCAGCGATACGCTGACGAGCGGCAGCAGTTCCGCCAGCAGGTAGCTTTCCATGCGCCAGTGGCGCTCCCAGGGCGCTTGGGTGGCATCAAGGTAAAAACCTGCTGCCACGCCGAAATCCCAGGCGGCCGATTCGCCTTCCACGTTGGCGCCGCGCGGGCTGGTGTCCGGCGCGATCAGCGCCAGGCCCAACTGCGCTGCCAGCCGCTGCGCGCCCGCCTTGATCATGAAGGTTTCCTCGTTGCAGGTCAGCCCGGCGAGGTAGAGCAGCGCAGGCACGCGGTGGTTTTCCAGCGCGGCCGGTGGCAGAAAGACGGAAAACCGCATCGGCAGCCCGATTTCGCGCGAGGCGTGCTCATAGGTGCGCTGGGCACCGCCAAAGCAGGCGTGGACATCCTTGAGATCGAGCAGGGTGGACATGGTTTTCTCCTGTATTGATAGCTTATAGCGCATGTCGTGCGTGCGCTGCAGCCCATTATGGCTTGATGGCAGCAACGCCCGGAAAAAAGCCCGCAGGCTTGTGGCCTGCGGGCCGGGATGCGTGCAGGCGGATGGCCTGCACGGCAAACAGGGGGATCAGCGTTGCGCGGAGACGTTGCGCTCCGGTGCGCCGACGTAGAGCTGGCGCGGGCGGCCGATCTTGTATTCTGGGTCGCCGATCATTTCGTTGAGCTGGGCGATCCAGCCCACGGTGCGCGCCAGCGTGAAGATGCCGGTGAAGAGCTTGACCGGGATGCCGATCGCGCGCTGCACGATGCCGGAGTAGAAATCGACGTTCGGGTAGAGCTTGCGCTGCACGAAGTAGTCGTCTTCGAGTGCGATTTTTTCCACCGCCTTGGCCAGCGCGAACAGCGGGTCTTTTTCCAGGCCCAGCTCGGCCAGCACCTCGTTGCAGGTTTCCTGCATGAGCTTGGCGCGCGGGTCGTAGTTCTTGTAGACGCGGTGGCCAAAGCCCATGAGCTTCACGCCGCTGTTCTTGTCCTTGACCTGCTCCATGAACTCGCCGACCTTGGCCACGCCGCCGTTGGCCTGCAGGTGTTCCAGCATGTTCAGGCAAGCCTCGTTGGCGCCGCCGTGGGCCGGGCCCCAGAGGCAGGCCACGCCGGCCGCGATCGCCGCGAACGGGTTGGTGCCCGAGCTGCCGCACAGGCGCACGGTGGAGGTGGAGGCGTTCTGCTCGTGGTCGGCGTGCAGGATGAAGATGCGGTCCAGCGCTTTTTCGAGCACCGGATTGACCTTGTAGTCCTCGCAGGGCGTGCCGAACATCATGCGCAGGAAGTTGCCGGCGTAGGAGAGGTCGTTGCGCGGGTACATGTAGGGCTGGCCGACTCCGTACTTGTAGGCCATCGCCACCAGCGTCGGCAGCTTGGAGATCAGGCGGATCGCGGCGATCTCGCGGTGCTCCGGGTTATGGATGTCGGTGCTGTCGTGGTAGAAGGCCGAGAGCGCGCCGATCAGGCCGGTGAGCACGGCCATGGGGTGCGCGTCGCGGCGGAAACCGCGCAGGAAGAACTGCATCTGCTCGTGCACCATGGTGTGCTGCAGCACCAGCTTGTGGAAATCCCCGCGTTGTGTCTCGTTGGGCAGATCGCCCTTGAGCAGCAGGTAGCAGGTGTCCAGGAAGTCGCATTGCGTGGCCAACTGCTCGATCGGGTAGCCGCGGTAGAGCAGGCGGCCCTTTTCGCCGTCGATGTAGGTGATCGAGGACTGGCACGATGCGGTGGAGAGGAAGCCCGGGTCGTAGGTGAACATCCCGGTCTGGCCGTAGAGCTTGCGGATGTCCACGACTTCCGGGCCGATGCTGCCCTGGTAGACCGGGAGGTCGACGCTGGGGCTGCCGTTGTTGAACGACAGCGTTGCCTTGTGTTCTGCCAATTGCATGGTCATTTCCGTGATTCCTTCTTTGTGTGGCAATAGGGTGGGCCGGCGTTACGGGCGGGCCATGGAGGGTTGGCGCAACTGCTCCAGCACGGACTTGACCTCGGGGGTGTCAAGCCCGCCGCAGGGCTCGGCGCGGCGCAGGAAAAGGTCGAGCAGGTCGTTGTCCGGCAGGGCCATCAGCGCCGAGAGGCCGCTGGCCTGGGCGGTGCTGAGCCGCTGGCCGAACGCGGCGAAGAACCGATCCAGGAACAGATCGTTCTCCACCAGGCCGCGGCGGCAGCGCCAGCGCAGCACCGCGGTTTCGCGTTCGCCCAGTAGTGCCGAATCCGACATGGTTTCGCTTACAGCGCGCGGTGCGCCATCAGCTCCTTGATCTTGCCGATGGCGCGCGTCGGGTTCAGGTGCTTGGGACAGACATCGACGCAGTTCATGATGCTGTGGCAGCGGAACAGGCGGTACGGGTCTTCCAGGTTGTCCAGGCGCTCGTTCGTGGCCTGGTCGCGGCTGTCGGCCAGGAAGCGGTAGGCCTGCAGCAGGCCGGCCGGGCCGACGAATTTGTCGGGGTTCCACCAGAACGACGGGCAGGCGGTCGAGCAGCTCGCGCACAGGATGCACTCGTACAGGCCGTTGAGCTCCTCGCGCTCTTCGGGCGACTGCAGGCGCTCTTTCTCGGGCGGCGGCTCGTCGTTGACCAGGTAGGGCTTGATCGAGTGGTACTGCTTGAAGAACTGCGTCATGTCCACGATCAGGTCGCGGATCACGGGCAGGCCGGGCAGGGGCTTGAGGACGATGGTCTCGGGCAGCGTGTGCATGTTGGTCAGGCACGCGAGGCCGTTCTTGCCGTTGATGTTCATCGCGTCCGAGCCGCAGACGCCTTCGCGGCACGAGCGGCGGAAGGCGATCGACGGGTCTTCCTTCTTGAGCTTGCCCAGGGCGTCGAGCAGCATGCGCTCGTGGCCGTCGAGCTCGACCTCATGGGTCTGCATGTAGGGGCGCTCGTCCTTGTCCGGGTCGTAGCGGTAGATCTTGATGGTGCGCTTCATGATTCAGAACCTTGTCGTTGGGGCGCTCAGAAGGTGCGGACCTTCAGGGGAATGGTGTCCACCGTCAGGGGCTTGAGGTTGACCGGCTTGTAGTCCAGCCGGTCGCCCTCGCGGTACCAGAGCGTGTGCTTGAGCCATTCCTTGTCGTTGCGCCCGAGCGGGAAGTCGGGGTGGTCGGCCGGATGCTCGTAGTCGTACACCACGTGGGCGCCGCGGCATTCCTTGCGCGCCGCGGCCGAGGTGATGGTGGCGCGCGCCACTTCGATGAGGTTCTCGACCTCCAGCGCCTCCATGCGCGCGGTATTCCACACCATGGACTTGTCCTTGAGCGTCAGGTGCGCGGCCTCTTGCGCGATCTCGCGCACCTTGTCAACGCCTTCGTCCAGCGTCTTCTGCGTGCGGAACACGCCGGCATGCGTCTGCATGGTGCTGCGCAGCTTGTTGGCCACGTCCTGCGAGTAGGCGCCGTCCTTGGCGTCCTGCAGGTGGTTCAGGCGGCCCAGGGAATAGTCGGACGCATCGGCCGGCGTGGCATGGTGATCGCCGAATCCGCGAATGAATTCGGTGATGTGCCGGCCCGCCGACTTGCCGAACACCAGCAGATCGAGCAGCGAATTGGTGCCCAGGCGGTTGGCGCCGTGCACCGACACGCAGGAACATTCGCCCACCGCGTACAGGCCGTTGACCGGCTGGTTCTGGCTGCCGTCCCAGACCACCACCTGGCCATGCAGATTGGTCGGAATGCCGCCCATCATGTAGTGGATGGTGGGAATGACGCCGATAGGCTCCTTGGTGATATCGACGTTGGCGAAGTTGTGGCCGATCTCCTCGACCGAGGGCAGGCGCTTGTGGATGGTCTCGGCACCCAGGTGGTCGAGCTTGAGCAGGATGTGGTCCTTGTTGGGCCCGCAGCCGCGGCCTTCCTTGATCTCCTGGTCCATCGAGCGCGAGACGAAGTCGCGCGGCGCCAGATCCTTGAGCGTCGGCGCGTAGCGCTCCATGAAACGCTCGCCTTCGCTATTCAAAAGGATAGCGCCTTCCCCGCGGCAGCCTTCGGTCAGAAGCACACCGGCACCGAAAACGCCGGTGGGGTGGAATTGCCAGAACTCCATGTCCTGCAGCGGAATGCCGGCGCGCGACGCCATGCCCAGGCCGTCGCCGGTGTTGATGTAGGCGTTGGTGGAGGCAGCGAAGATGCGCCCGGCGCCGCCCGTGGCCAGCAGCACCGCCTTGGCGTGCAGCTCGTAGAAATCGCCGGTTTCGAGTTCGATGGCCGTGACGCCCACCACGTCGCCCTGGGTGTTGCGGATCAGGTCCAGCGCCATCCATTCGACGAAGAAATTGGTCTTGGTGCGCACGTTCTGCTGGTAGAGCGTGTGCAGCATCGCGTGGCCGGTGCGGTCGGCCGCGGCGCAGGCGCGCTGCACCGGCTTTTCGCCGTAGTTGGAGGTGTGGCCGCCGAACGGGCGCTGGTAGATGGTGCCGTCGGGGTTGCGGTCGAACGGCATGCCGAAATGTTCGAGCTCGATCACCACGTTGGGTGCCTCGCGGCACATGAACTCGATCGCGTCCTGGTCGCCCAGCCAGTCGCCGCCCTTGACCGTGTCGTAGAAGTGAAAGTGCCAGTTGTCCTCGCTCATGTTGCCGAGCGAGGCCGAGACGCCGCCCTGCGCCGCCACGGTGTGCGAGCGCGTGGGGAAAACCTTGGTCAGGCAGGCCACGGAGAGGCCGGCGCGCGACAGCTCCAGCGCGGCGCGCAGGCCCGCGCCGCCGGCGCCGACGATGACCACGTCGAACTTGCGCTTGGTGATATTGGCTTTGGTATAGCTCATTGTTTTCTCTCGCTCGCGTGATTTACAGGCGCCACAGCACCTGGACACCCCAGCCGGCGCAGGCCACCAGCCAGAAAATGGTCACCAGATAGAACACCAGGCGCAGGCCGTCGGGCTTGATGTAGTCCATCCAGACGTTGCGCACGCCGACCCAGGCATGCCAGATCAGCGCCACCAGCGTGGCGAAGGTGATGCTCTTCATCCACTGGCTGGCGAAGATGCCGGCCCAGGTCTCGTAGCCGATCGGGCCCTTGGTTGCGATCACCTGGATCAGCAGGACGATGGTGAAGAGCGCCATGACGATGGCGGTGAGGCGCTGCACCAGCCAGTCGCGCAGGCCGTAGTGGGCGCCGACGGAAAGCCGTTTGGAACCATAGGTAATGGCCATGAATTTCTCCTTGATTCAGATAGGGCGCGGATCAGTACAGGCCGAAGAGCTTGGCGCCGAGGATGGCGGTGAGGCCGAACGCCAGGATCATCGTGACCGCGGCGGTGCGGCGTCCGCGGTCCTTGGTGGTCTGGTGGCTGATGTCGAAGTACACATGGCGGATGCCGGCGATGAAGTGGTGCAGGTAGGCCCAGATCAGGCCCAGCGTGACCAGCTTGATGAACCAGCCCGGCAGAAAGCCCGCGCCCTCGGAGAAGATCGAGGTGAAGCGCGCAAACGAAATTTCGGACGTCACCGAGGTGTCGAGCATCCAGACGATGAAGGGCAGCAGGATGAAGAGCAGCAGCCCGCTGATGCGGTGCATGCCCGAAACCAGCGCGGCCAGCGGCCAGCGGTAGCTGGGCAGGTCGGCGAACGCGTTGATGTTGCGAAACTCCGGGCGTTTCTTGGTGGTTTCTGACATGGATGTGCTTTCGGGAGGAGGTTCTATCAGAGTCGGCGCACGGCGCCGGCACGGTAAATTTTATTGCACTGCAAAAATGACGTTGCATTTGCACATGGAATTATTTTTCATCTGCTGGTGTTGGTGTCCGTCAGTTGAGCGTGCTGTGGTAGTGGTGGGTGTCCGTGCGGTACAGGCCGCGGCGCAGTTCCATGGGGACATCGTTGTAGGTATAGGCAATGCGCTCAACGCTCAGCAGCGGCGTGGCGCCGCCGATTTCCAGCAACTGGGCCTGCTCCGGCGTGGGCGTGACGGCGCGCAGGCTTTCGTCGGCGCGTACCATGCGTACGCCGAAATCCGCCTCGAACATGGCATAGGTAGGCCCGGGGTAGTCGGCCATGCGCTCGGCGGTCAGGCCCTTGAAGGCCTGGCCCGGCAACCAGATGTCTTCCAGGATGGCGGCCACCCCGGCGAACGAGAGCACGCGGCGCACGTGCATGACCGCGTCGCCGGCCCGCAGCGCCAGCGCGCGCGCCACGTCGCTGCTGGCGCGCACGCGCCTGCATTCGACGATGCGCCGGTGCGCCGGTCCTTCTTCGCGTTCGTCCCCCTGGTCCGGACGCAGCCGCAGGAAGCGGTACTGCACCTGCCGCTCTGAGTGGGTGGCGACAAACGTGCCCTTGCCCTGTCGGCGCATCAGCAGGTTGTCGCCAGCCAGTTCGTCGATGGCCTTGCGCACCGTGCCCTGGCTGACGCGAAAGCGCGCGGCCAATTCCATTTCGCTGGGGATGGGCTCGCCGGGCTTCCATTCGCCGGACTGCAAGCCTTGCAGGATCAGGCCTTTGATCTGCAGGTACAGCGGGCTGAAGGCGGGTGTTTCCAGGGCGAGTGTGGTGCTTTGAGACATGGCAAGGCATGCCTGCGCGGCGGTTTCGAATGCCGTGCCGCAGGCCGATGGCTGGGTGCAATGATATCTTATATAAGACATAAGACAAATTGGCAGGTCACGCCAAATCGCTATAAAATCGCCGGCTGCATGTCCGCGTTCGGCGCACCGTTTCTGGCCTGCCGCCTGCTCGCGTACAGCCACCCTTCACCGTTCCGACTGGAGTACCACCATGAGCAAGAAACCCGTCCGCGTAGCCGTCACCGGTGCTGCGGGCCAGATTGGCTACGCGCTGCTGTTTCGCATTGCCTCCGGCGAAATGCTGGGCAAGGACCAGCCCGTCATCCTGCAGTTGCTGGAAATTCCCGCGGAAAAAGCCCAGAACGCGCTCAAGGGCGTGATCATGGAGCTCGAAGACTGCGCCTTCCCGCTGCTGGCGGGCATCGAGGCCCATTCCGATCCGATGCAGGCGTTCAAGGACACGGATTACGCGCTGCTCGTCGGTGCCCGCCCGCGCGGGCCCGGCATGGAGCGCGCCGACCTGCTGGCCGCCAATGCCCAGATCTTCACCGCGCAGGGCAAGGCATTGAATGCCGTGGCTTCGCGCAACGTCAAGGTGCTGGTGGTGGGCAACCCCGCCAACACCAACGCCTACATCGCCATGAAGTCGGCGCCCGATCTGCCGCGCGAGAATTTCACCGCCATGCTGCGCCTGGATCACAACCGCGCTGCCAGCCAGATCGCGCACAAGATGGGCGTGGCCGTGGGCGACATCGAGAAGCTGGCGGTGTGGGGCAACCACTCGCCCACCATGTACGCGGACTACCGCTTTGCCCATGTCAACGGCAAGTCGGTCAAGGATGCGATCAATGACCAGGAATGGAACGCCAACGTGTTCCTGCCGACGGTCGGCAAGCGCGGCGCCGCCATCATCGAGGCGCGCGGCCTGTCGTCCGCCGCGTCGGCGGCCAATGCCGCGATTGATCACATGCACGACTGGGCCCTGGGCACCAATGGCAAGTGGGTCACGATGGGCATCCCGTCCAACGGCGACTACGGCATTCCCAAGGACGTGATGTTCGGCTTTCCGGTGACCACCGAAGGCGGCAAGTACACGGTTGTCAAGGACCTCGCGATCGATGCCTTCTCGCAGGAGCGCATCAACAAGACCCTGGCGGAACTGCAGGGCGAGGCCGACGCGGTTCAAAGCCTGCTGTAAGAAGCCATTCCGATCGCGCAGGACGCGCCATGAGCGACTGGAACCCGGCGCTGTACCTGCGTTTTGCGGACGAGCGCACGCGCCCTGCCGCCGAGCTGCTGGCGCGCGTGCCCTTGCAGTCACCGGCGCGGGTGGTGGATCTGGGCTGCGGCCCCGGCAATTCGACCGGGCTGCTGGTGCAGCGCTTTCCGCGGGCTGAGGTGCTGGGGCTGGACAGTTCCGCGGCCATGGTACAGGCCGCGCGCGAGCGCCTTCCGCAGGCCGCGTTTGTGCAACAGGACATTGCCGCCTGGGCCGGCGGTGGCGATGGCGTGCCAGCCCCCGATCTGGTCTACAGCAATGCCGCGCTGCACTGGGTGGATGGCCACGGAAACCTGTTTGCACGCCTGTTGAACCGCCTGGCGCCCGGTGGCGTGCTGGCCGTCCAGATGCCGGACAACCTGAACGAGCCCAGCCATCGACTGATGCGTGAAGTGGCGGCTCTGCCGTCGTTCGCGCCCCTGCTGGCGCAGGCGCTGCGAGTGCGCGCCGGCATGCTGGCGCCCGAGGCCTATTACGACGTGCTGGCCGGGCAGCGGCCAGCCGCCATCGATCTCTGGCACACGGTGTATCGGCACGTGATGGATGGCCCGCAGGCGATTGTCGACTGGCTGCGGGCCACCGGACTGCGGCCGTTCCTTGATGCCTTGCCGCCGCAGCTCCAGAGTGACTTCCTGGCCGAATATGGCCGCCGGATCGATGCCGCATACGGCGAACGCGCCGATGGGCGCCGGCTGCTGGCCTTTCCCCGTTTGTTCATCGTGGCACAGCGCAAACCATGACCTCTTCTACTCCCCATCCGGCAACCATACTGCTGGGCGCACAGGCCGGCGCGGCGCGGCTTCCTGTCTGCGACCACTACAGCGGCGTCGAGGTGCGCATGCGCAAGAGCCTGCAGCTGCAGGCCGAGATGACGGCGGAATTCGGTATCTGCGTGTTTGACGTGACGCTCGATTGCGAGGACGGCGCGCCCGTGGGCGGCGAGGCGGCGCATGCACGGCTGGTGGCGCAGCTGGTGCGGCAGGCGCCGGCAGGCGCGCGGGTGGCGGTGCGCGTGCACCCGGTGGACCACCCCGCGTTCGCACAGGACATGGACACCATCCTGGGCGAAGCCGCCGATCGCCTGTGCCACGTGATGATTCCCAAGGTGGAATGCGCGGAAGACGTCGTTACAGCAGAAAAAGCACTGCAGCGCAATGCTGGCGGGCGCTTGCAGCTACAGGTTTTGATAGAGTCGCCGCGCGCAGTGCACAATGCATTCGAGATCGCGGCGCACCCCAGGGTGCAGAGCCTGTCATTCGGGCTGATGGATTTCGTGTCCTCCCACGGCGGGGCGATTCCTGCGTCCGCGATGTCCTCCAAAGGACAGTTCGAGCATCCACTGGTGGTGCGCGCCAAGCTGGAGATCGCCAGCGCCTGCCATGCCCACGGCAAGGCGCCCTCGCACTGCGTGGTGACCGAATTCAGCGATACCGCCGCCATGCAGGCAGCGGCCGCGCGCGCGGCGCGCGAGTTCGGCTACACGCGCATGTGGAGCATCCACCCGGCACAGATACGCCCTATCCTGGCGGCGATGGCACCCGACGAGGCCGAGGTGGCAGAGGCCGCCCGCATCCTGCGCGCCGCGCAGGATGCGGACTGGGCGCCCATCAGCGATGCCGGCACCCTGCATGACCGCGCCAGCTACCGCTACTTCTGGCATCTACTCGAGCGTGCGCATGCCACGGGTACCATCGTGCCGGCACAGGCGCGGCAATGGTTCGCCTGATGCCCTTTCACTCAGCCTTGCAGGTGACTCGATGAAATCCTTGATCCTGGCCTCCTTCCTGCTGCTTGGCCCGGCGTTCGCCCTGGCTGCCGATGCAGGCTCCACGGAACCCAAGGCCGCCGCGGCGAAACCCAAGGCCAAGGCCGTGGCCAAGAAGGCGCCTGCCGCCAAGGCCAGGAAGCCGGCGGCCGCCCCGGCGGCCGAACCCGTGCCCGAGGTGATCGTGCTCACGCCGGAAGAAAAGGCGATCGCCGGCCGCGTCTATACCGGCAGCATCACCTGCGAGCTGGGCGCCACGGTGCTGGTCACGCCCGACACCCAGTCGCCCGGCAGCTTTTTTGTCAGCGGCAAGGGCTTCAAGTACCACATGCGCCCGGTGCATGGCGCCACCAGCGCCGTGCGGCTGGAGGACCAGCGCTCGGGAGCCGTGTGGATACAGATCGCCAACAAATCCATGCTCATGAACCAGAAGCTCGGCCAGCGCATGGCCGACGAGTGCATGAGCGAGCAGCAGGCGCAGGTGACGCAGGCGATGAAAAGCGCGCCGCCCCAGAGCCTGTTCGATTCCGCACCGGCCGGCAGCCGCTGACCGATCGCCTTCGCCTTTCCGGCAGCGCCTTGCGCATGCGAAGGCGGGCTTGCCGCGAGCCTTTTGATTTCGATGAACCTTGGAGAACGACACCATGTTGAAAGCCTACCGTGAACACGCCGCCGAACGCGCAGCCCTGGGTATTCCGCCGCTGGCGCTCGATGCCCGGCAAGTGGCCGCGCTGATCGAGCTCATCCAGGCCCCGCCCGCCGGCGAGGACACCGCGTTTCTGCTCGATCTGCTCACAAACCGCGTGCCCCCGGGGGTGGACGACGCGGCCAAGGTCAAGGCCAGCTTCTTGGCCGCCGTGGCGCATGGCGACATCCAGGTCGGGCTGATCAGCAAGGCCCGCGCCACCGAGCTGCTGGGCACCATGGTGGGCGGCTACAACGTGCACCCGCTGATCGAGCTGCTGGATGACGCCGAAGTCGCCGGCGTGGCCGCCGAGGCGCTGAAGAAGACGCTGCTCATGTTCGACTACTTCAACGACGTCGCCACCAAGGCCAAGGCCGGCAATGCCAAGGCGAAGGAAGTGATGCAGAGCTGGGCCGATGCCGAGTGGTTCACCAGCCGCCCCAAGGTCGAGGAAAAAATCACCGTCACCGTGTTCAAGGTGCCCGGCGAGACCAATACCGACGACCTCTCGCCCGCGCCCGACGCCACGACGCGCCCCGACATCCCCATGCACTACCTGGCGATGTTGAAGAACACGCGCCCCGACGCCGCCTTCAAGCCCGAGCAGGACGGCAAGCGCGGCCCGATGCAGTTCATCGAAGACCTGAAGAAGAAGGGCCATGTCGTCGCCTACGTGGGCGACGTGGTGGGCACCGGCTCCAGCCGCAAGTCGGCTACCAACAGCGTCATCTGGGCCACCGGCCAGGACATCCCGTTCGTGCCCAACAAGCGCTTTGGCGGCGTGACCCTGGGCGGCAAGATCGCCCCCATCTTCTTCAACACGCAAGAAGATTCCGGCTCGCTGCCCATCGAAGTGGACGTCTCCAAGATGGAGATGGGCGACGTGCTCGACATCTTCCCCTACGCAGGCAAGATCGAGAAAGCCGGCGCCAGGATTGCGGACTTTGCTCTCAAATCTGAAGTGCTGTTGGACGAGGTGCAGGCCGGCGGCCGCATCAACCTGATCATCGGCCGCGCCCTGACCGCCAAGGCGCGTGAATTCCTGGGCCTGGCCGCATCGACCGCCTTCCGCCTGCCCCAGGCGCCTGCCGAATCAAAGGCCGGCTTCACGCTGGCGCAGAAGATGGTCGGCCGCGCCTGCGGCCTGCCCGAAGGCCAGGGCATCCGCCCCGGCACCTACTGCGAGCCCAAGATGACCACCGTGGGCAGCCAGGACACCACCGGCCCCATGACGCGCGACGAGCTGAAGGACCTGGCCTGCCTGGGCTTCAGCGCCGACATGGTGATGCAGTCCTTCTGCCACACCGCAGCGTATCCGAAGCCCGTGGACGTGAAGACCCACCGCGAGCTGCCGCAGTTCATCAGCAACCGCGGCGGCGTGGCGCTGCGCCCCGGCGACGGCGTGATCCACAGCTGGCTGAACCGCCTGCTGCTGCCCGACACCGTGGGCACCGGCGGCGACTCGCACACGCGCTTCCCCATCGGCATCAGCTTCCCCGCCGGCTCCGGCCTGGTGGCCTTCGGCGCCGCCACGGGCGTGATGCCGCTGGACATGCCTGAATCGGTGCTGGTGCGCTTCAAGGGCGCGTTGCAGCCGGGCGTCACGCTGCGCGACCTGGTGCATGCGATTCCGCTGTACGGCATCAAGGCAGGCCTGCTCACCGTGGCCAAGGCCGGCAAGAAGAACATCTTCTCGGGCAAGATCTTGGAGATCGAGGGCCTGCCGGATCTGAAGGTGGAGCAGGCATTCGAGCTGTCCGACGCATCCGCCGAGCGCAGCGCCGCCGGCTGCACGATCAAGCTGGGCCCCGAGCCGATCAAGGAATACCTGAAGTCGAACGTCGTTCTGATGAAGAACATGATCGCCGACGGCTATGCCGACGCCAAGACGCTGCAGCGCCGCATCGAAAAGGTCGAGGCCTGGCTCGCCAAGCCCGATCTGCTCGAAGCCGACAAGGACGCCGAGTACGCCGCCGTGATCGAGATCGACATGAACGACATCAAGGAGCCCATCGTCTGCTGCCCCAACGACCCGGACGACGCCAAGTTCCTGTCCGAAGTGGCCGGCACCCCCATCGACGAGGCCTTCATCGGCTCGTGCATGACCAACATCGGCCACTTCCGCGCCGCTGCCAAGCTGCTGGGCGGCCAGCGCGACATCCCCGTCAAGCTGTGGGTGGCCCCGCCGACCAAGATGGATCAGAACGAGCTGATCAAGGAAGGCCACTACGCTGCCTTTGGCACGGCCGGCGCGCGCACCGAGATGCCGGGCTGTAGCCTGTGCATGGGTAACCAGGCGCAGGTGCGCGAGGGTGCGACGGTGATTTCGACCAGTACGCGCAACTTCCCCAACCGCCTGGGGCGCAACACCAATGTGTTCCTGGGCTCGGCCGAACTGGCGGCGATTGCCTCGCGCCTGGGGCGGCTACCGACCCGGGAGGAGTACCTCAAGGACATCGGCGTGGTCGATCAGGACAAGGCCAGCGTCTACCGTTACATGAACTTCGACCAGATCGAGGAATACGCCAGCGTGGCGGAATCGGTCTGACGCTGGCACGCCGCTGACCGGGCGGCTGCTGCTCCGAGGTTTTCATCAGCCATCGGTGAGGTACTGCATGTACCGGCCCGTGGCGGTGCGGGTACATGCGGCGTGCTCCGTCAGGGTTTGATGCTGTCCAGGCCGTGCTGCCGCCGGCAGGGCAAGGTCAGCAGACGCTTGATCTTTGTACTGGCCCCGATGCCAACAAAAAGTGCCTCTGGCGCATGATGGGCAAGCGCAAGGTGCTATGGGATTGATGAATGCCCATCAATCCTTGGGGCGAAAGTCGATGATCAGCGGTGAGGGTACGCGGCCGTCGATGTCGCGCGGCAGCGTTTCCGTCTTGTAGAGCGCACGCACCACGGCATCGTCCCAGGCGGGGTTGCCGCTGGGTTTGGTCAGGCGCACACCGACGATGGTGCCGTCGGGCGAGGCGCGCACTTCCACCTCGGCACGCGGGTTGCCCGAGACGGTATCCGGGTAGACGATGTTGGGTCTTACTTTCCCTATTAGAAGACCTCGATAGCCAGGCGATAGTGAATTTCCATGACTGCCATCCTTGACTTGTCGTGGACTGGTGGCTTGGCTTGCGCTGCCGGCCGAGGTTGCGGCTGCCAGCCCCTGCATGCGCTTGAGCTGATCCTGACGGAAGGCTTCCGCGCGCTTGGCCTCGGCGTCCGCCTTGCGCTTTTCGTCCGCCTTGCGTTTGTCTTCGGCAAGCTTGCGCTGTTTTTCGTCCTCGGCAGCCTTGGCGGCCTTTTCCTTCTCGGCCTTCTCCTTGTCCGCCTTGGCCTTGGCCTGCTGGGCCGCCAAAGCCTGCTGGCGCTGCTTTTCTTCCTGCTCGTGGCGCGCCTTTTCCTGCGCGGCCTGTTTTTGCTGCTCCAGTTGGGCCAGGCGCTTTTTTTCTTCCTGCTGGCGCTTCTTTTCGCGTTCCAGCGCGATGTCGGCTTCGCTGGGCTGCGGCGGCTGCTCCACCTTGGGTGGTGGCGGCGGCGCGGGCACGGGAGCCGGGGCGGGCGGTGGTGGCGGGGGTTCGGGCGCAGGTGGGGGCGGTGGTGGAGCGACCGGGCGCGGCGCCGCCTGCTGCGGCACGGCAGACCAGAGCTCGGCTTCGACGGCCGGCTCGTCGCTGCTGGTCTTCCAGTGCACGCCCCAGGTCAGCGCGCCGATCAGCGCCAGGTGGGCGAGCACGGCCAGCGCCACGGCACGCTTGCGCCCGCCCGGCATGGCGGGGCTGAACAGGTCGTGCTCTTTCTGGTTGCGGTAGGGCATCAGCTGCCGCTCTTGACCGCCAGCGCCACGCGCTTGACGCCGGCGCGCTGCAGCGCGCTCATGGCCTGCATCACGCTGTCGTAGGGCACCGTCTTGTCGGCGCTGATCAGCACCGGCGTGTCCTCGGGCTGGTCCTTGAGCCAGCTGGTGGCGGTGGCGCCCAGCGTCTGCGCGGTCACGCTGCGCTCATTGCCGTCGGCCTTGAAGGTGAGGCTGCCGTCCTTCTGCACGATCACGTCGGCCCTGGCCTTGGGCACCTTGCTGCCCTTGCCGACCGAGGGCACGTTGACCGAGCTGGGCGTGAGCATGGGCGCCGTCACCATGAAAATGATGAGCAGCACCAGCATCACGTCGATGAAGGGCACCATGTTGATCTCGTTCATCGAGCGGCGGCGGCCGTGGCCGCGCGAAGCCATCGTGGGCATGCAGGGCTCCTTGTTCCCAGACTTTCAGTGCGCGGCGGCGGGCGGGTGGCCACCAAGGTTGCGCTGCAGGATGTTGGAGAACTCCTCGATGAAGGTCTCCTGCTGGATCGCCACGCGGTCGATGTCGCGCGCGAAGCGGTTGTAGGCGATGACCGCCGGGATGGCGGCGAACAGGCCCAGCGCCGTGGCCACCAGCGCCTCGGCGATGCCGGGCGCGACGGTGGCGAGCGTCACCTGCTCCATGCCGGCAAAGCCGGTGAAGGCGTGCATGATGCCCCAGACGGTGCCGAACAGGCCGACATACGGGCTGACCGAGGCCACGGAGCCGAGGAAGGAGAGGTTGGATTCGATCACGTCCATCTCGCGCTGGAAGCTCGCGCGCATGGCGCGGCGCGCGCCATCGAGCAGCGTGCCGGCATCCTGGATGTGGCGCTCGCGCAGCTTGTGGAATTCGCGCATGCCGCTGGCGAAGATGCGCTCCATCGGGCCCGCGCTGCGCGCGTTCTGCACCGCGCCGGCGTAGAGGTCGTTCAGGCTGGTGCCGGACCAGAATTCGCGCTCGAAATCATCGTTGAGCGCATTGATTTTCTTCAGGCCGAAGACCTTGCGGAAGATCGCCGCCCAGCTGGCGACGGAAACGATGAGCAGCAGCAGCATCACCAGCTGCACCACCCAGCTGGCGTTGAGCACCAGGCTCAGGATGTTCAGGTCTTGCGACGGGGTCATGAGGACAATTGTTCAAGCAATGAAGAGGGAATGCGGCAGGGGCGCAATGAGTTGACATCGACCCAGCCGACGCGGATGCTGCCTTCGCACAGCAGCACCGGCGGATCGTCGGCGTGCGGGCCGCCGGGCAGCAGCGCCTGCTGGGCGATGGTGATGCTCGCGCGGCTGTGTTGGCTGACCTTGGCGGTCACCAGAAGTTCATCGTCCAGGCGCGCAGGCTGCAGGTAGCGCAGCTGCGCATCGGTGACGACGAACATGCCGCCCGCGGAGGTCTTGAGCGCCTGCTGGCTGTGGCCGAGCGAGCGCAGCCATTCGGTGCGGGCGCGTTCGAAAAATTTGAGGTAATTGGCATAGAAGACGATGCCGCCGGCATCGGTGTCTTCCCAGTACACCCGCACGGGCCAGGCAAAGGCCATCAGGCCAGCTCCCGGCGCAGGCGGGCAATGGCCTCCTGCAACTGCGCCATGGAATTGGCGGTGGAAAAGCGGATGAAATGCCCGGTCTCAAAGCTGCCGAAATCGCGCCCGGGCGTGGCGGCGATATGCGTGCGGCGCATGAGTTCGAGCACGAAATCCCAGCTGCCCTGCACGCCGAGCTTGCGTGCTGCCTGCGTGCAGTCGGCCCAGGCGTAGAACGCGCCATCGGGCATGACGGGCACCGTGAGTCCCAGCGCGGTCAGCGCGGGAATGAAGAAGTCGCGCCGCGCCTTGAATTCGCTGCGCCGCTTTTCATACTCGGCAATGCTCTCGGGCGCGAAGCAGGCCAGCGCCGCATGCTGGGCCACGCTGGAGGCGCAGATGAAGAGGTTCTGCGCCAAGCGCTCCACCACCGGCACCATGGCATCGGGCACCACCATCCAGCCCAGGCGCCAGCCCGTCATGTTGAAGTATTTGCTGAAGCTGTTGATGCTGATGATGTCGTCGCCCAGCGCCAGCGCGCTATGGCCGAAATGCTCTTCGTAGGACAGGCCCAGGTAGATCTCGTCGATGAGGGTCAGGCCGCCGCGTGCGCGCACCACCTCGTGGATGGCGCGCAGCTCCTCGGGCGCGATCGAGGTGCCCGTGGGGTTGGAGGGCGAGGCGAGCAGCACGCCGCGTGTCCTGGCGCCCCAGGCCGCGCCCACCTTGGCGTGGCTCAGCTGGTAGCGTTCGTCGGCACTGGTGGGGATGAGCACCGGCACGCCTTCCGCCGCCGCGACGAAGTGCCGGTTGCAGGGGTAGCCGGGGTCGGACATCAGGATTTCATCGCCCGCATTGATCAGCGCCAGGCAGGCCAGATGCAACGCCGCCGAGGCGCCGGCGGTGATGAGGATGCGCCGCGCGGGCACGTCAAGGCCGAAGCGCTCGCCATACCAGCGGCTCAGCGCCTCGCGCAGGGCTTCGAGCCCGAGGGCGTTGGTGTACTGGGTGCGGCCATCGCGGATGGCACGTTCGGCGGCTTCCGTCACCAGCGGCGGTGCGGTGAAATCCGGCTCGCCGACGTTCAGGAAGATCATCTCCTGGCGCGTATGCGCGGCTTCCCGGGCCAGGGCCTGCGCGGTCTTGGCCATTTCCATGACGTAGAACGGAGCGATCCGCTCGGTGCGGGAAGCAAATTGCATGGCGGCGAAAGAGTCAGGAGTGCGTTCTGGCGGCCTGGTCGGCGGCCACTTCGGTCGGGCGCAAGTGCGGTGCAAGGTGGTTGAGCACGCCGTTCACGTATTTGTAGCCATCGGTGCCGCCAAAGGATTTGGTGAGCTCTATGCATTCGTTGAGCACCACGCGCCAGGGGATGTCGGGGCAGTGCTGCAGCTCCCACGCGCCCATCCACATCACCGCATGCTCTACGGGTGAAATTTCTGGCCAGGGGCGGTCCAGGTGGGGTTCCAGCCACTGGTCCAGCAGCGTGGCGTCGGCGATGCAGCCGTGCAGCAGCGCATCGTAATGCGCCGCGTCGGCCTTGTGAAAGCCGGAAAGATCGCGTGTGAAGACGTCGATGTCAGCCGCCGCGTTGCCGCCCACCAGGTGCTGGTAGAGCGCCTGCAGCACGAATTCGCGCGCTCGCGACCGACCCGAAAGCTGGCTGCTCTTGCGCGTGGCGTGGCGTTTGTCGGTTTCGCTCACGAAAGCGACTCCAGCAAATTGGCCATTTCCACCGCGACATAGGCCGCATCGCGCCCTTTTTCGTTCTGGCGCGTAATCGCCTGATCGATGTTTTCCGTCGTCAGGATGGCGTTGGCGATGGGCAGCTGGTAGTCGAGCGAGACGCGCGTGACGCCGCTGCTCGATTCGTTGGCGACGAGCTCGAAATGGTAGGTCTCGCCGCGGATCACGCAGCCGATGGCGACCAGCGCATCGAAATTGTTCTGCTCGGCGAGTGCCTGCAGCGCCACGGGGATTTCGAGCGCTCCGGGCACCAGGACGTGGGTGATGTTTTCGTCCTCCACCCCCAGATCCGCCAGTGCCTGCAGGCAGGCCTTGGCCAGTGCGTTGGTGATGTTGGCGTTGAAGCGTGCCTGCACGATGCCAATGTGCAGGTCCTTGCCGTCCAGGCGCTCGGCGTTGCCCTTGTCCGCGTTTTGCATCGTCACTCCTTGGGGATGTAGCCGGTGATTTCGAGCCCGTAGCCCGCCATGCTGGGCAGGCGCCGCGGCTGGCCCATGAGCTGCATGCGCGCCACGCCCACTTCGCGCAGGATTTGCGCGCCTATGCCGTAGGTGCGCAGGTCCATGCGGCCGCGCTCTGGCGCATGGGTGGCGCGGGCCGTGCCGTCGAATTGCGCCAGCAGCTGGTCGGCGCTTTCGCCGCAGTTGAGCAGCACGGCCACGCCGCGGCCCTGGGCTTCGATGTAGCCCAGGCTCTCGCGCAGGCTCCAGGAATGCAGGTTGGTGCTGATTTCCAGCAGATCGAGTGCGGAGAGCGGCTCGTGCACGCGCACCGGAACGCTTTCGCCGGCATCCCATGACCCCTTGACCAGCGCCATGTGCACGCTCTGGCTGGGCTGGTCGCGAAAGGCCAGGGCGGTGAATTCGCCCCACGCGGTGGCGATGCTGCGGCTGCCGACTTGCGTGACCAGGGATTCGGTGCGGCTTCGGTGGCTGATGAGGTCGGCGATCGTGCCCACCTTGATGCCGTGTTCCGCGGCAAAGAGCTGCAGGTCGGGCAGGCGGGCCATGGTGCCGTCGTCCTTCATGATTTCGCAGATCACGGCGGCGGGCGAGCAGCCGGCGAGCTGCGCCAGATCGCAGCCGGCTTCGGTATGGCCGGCGCGCATCAGCACGCCGCCGTCCACCGCCTGCAGCGGGAAGATGTGGCCGGGCTGCACCAGATCGCTGGCCTTGGCGCCGGGCGCCACGGCGGCGGCCACGGTGCGGGCGCGGTCGCCGGCCGAGATGCCGGTGGAAACGCCTTCGGCGGCTTCGATGGAGACCGTGAACGCCGTACCCAGCTTGGCGCCGTTGTGCGCCACCATGGGCGGCAGGTGCAGGCGCTCGCAGGCCTCGCGGCGCAGCGTCAGGCAGATCAGCCCGCGGCCGAAGCGCGCCATGAAGTTGATGGCTTCGGGCGTGACGTGATCGGCCGCGAGGACCAGATCGCCTTCGTTTTCGCGGTCTTCTTCGTCCACCAGAATGACCATGCGGCCGGCAGCCAGCTCGGCCACGATGTCCTGCACGGGCGAGATGGGTACGGGAGAGGGGGAGGTGTTCATGCGAGAGAGCCTTTGCGTTCGCGCGAGCCAGCGGCGGCGTTGTTCCCGGCTGGAAGAAACCCCAAAGAACAGGCGCTGCCGCCGTGGCCGGGCGGCTTGGGGTCCAGAGACCCCGACGGGGTGGATTTTAGTCGCTCAGAAGGAGGAGCCTTCGAGCACCAGGTCGCTTTCCGGGTAGGCGATGCAGGGCAGCACCAGGCCGTCCTCGACATCCTGATCCGAAAGCACGAACCACTGCGTGTCGTAGCGCACCCGGCCCTGTTTGATGCGCCCCATGCAGCTGCCGCAGGTACCCTCGCGGCAGGAAGAAGGCCAGTCCACGCCGCCCAGTTCGAGCGAGTCCAGCAGGGTCTGGTGGGGCGGGGTGGCGATGGCCAGTGCTTCTCCATCGATGCGGGCGGTGAAGCTTGGACGCTGGGTGGTGGGATACATGGATGGTTACGTTAAAAATATTGGTAAAACAGGGCTTATCCGCCCGCTATATATGCGATATAAGCTATCAAATATATAGAAAATCCGCCGGTTTCAACCGATGTCGAAGATTGTCCCACGGCACTGGGGGCTTCGCTGGCTGAACAGTGGACGCATGGCTTGTAGGATGCCGGGTTTCATTGGAGTTCCTCTGCATGCCTGCGCCCCATTCTCACGCAGCCGCTGACTTTGCACGCGGCGCCGCCTTTGTGCGGGATGCCTATCTTCCCATCGACCAGGCGAGCATTCCGCTGACGGACTGGGGTTTTCTGCGCTCGGATGCGGCCTACGACGTGGTGACGGTCTGGGACGGCGCGTTTTTTCGCCTTGACGACCATTTGCAGCGCTTTCGTGCCAGTTGCGCGCATTTCCGCCTGCGGCTCGATCGCCCGGACGCAGCGGTGGCGCAGGTGCTGGAGCACTGCGTGCGGCTGTCCGGACTGCGGCGGGCCTATGTCGAAATGATCGTCACGCGCGGCCAGCCGCCCTGGGGTTCACGCGATCCGCGCCAGGCGGTGAACCAGTTTTACGCGTTCGCGGTGCCTTACGTCTGGATCGCCGACGAGGAGCAGCGCGCGCGCGGGCTGCACCTGCAGATCAGCGGCGTCACGCGCATCCCTTCGAGCAGCGTGGACGCGCGCGCCAAGAACTACCACTGGCATGACCTGACCAGCGGATTGCTGGGAGCGCTGGACGTCGGGGCCGATACCGTGGTGCTGGGCGATGGTGCGGGCAACGTGGTCGAAGGCCCGGGCTTCAACGTCTTTGCGGTCGGCGCGGATGGCACCATCGTGACGCCCGCCCAAGGGGTGCTTGAAGGCATCACCCGGCGCACGGTGATCGAGATCGCTCAGACCCTGGGCCTGCCGCTGCAGCAGCGGGCTTTGTCGGCGGCGGCACTGCGCAGCGCCCGCGAGGCTTTCATTTCCAGTTCCGCCGGGGGGATCTTGCCGGTGACGCGGGTCGATGGGCAGCCCCTGGGTGACGGCCAGCCAGGCCCGGTCACCCGGCGCGTGCTGCAGGCCTACTGGGATTGGCACGCGGACCCGCGCTGGTGCCGCCGCGTGGATTACGCGCCGTCAGCCTGATCCGCGAACAGGGCTTCGAAGCCCGCCAACGGCAGAAAGGAGTTGCCGTCGCGAGACAGCCGTGTGGGCCCGGGCAGGGCGCGTTCGTGCACCGGATGGGCCGGATCGCCCGGATAGCAGTGCATCTGGTGGCCATCCTGCAGGAACACATGGGGCTGGATGGTGGGCGGGTGCTGGTTGCGGGCGGCCGCCAGCGCCTGGGCGGCGGTGGCGTAGCGGCTCAGGTGGGCCAGGCTCATGATTTGCGGCGGCGCCAGGCTGATGCTGCCGTCGCGGTAGCGCTCCAGCGCGCCGCGCGCCGTGCACCAGAGGCTGGCGGTGGTCTCCTCGTTGTCGTGCGTTGCGTGCTGGTGCGCAGGTGCCTGGGCGAGGAAAAACCGCGTGTCAAAGCGGCGTGTCGCCAGGGCCGGCGCGATCGGCGTGATCCAGCGCGACCAGGGCACGAGTGCGCGCGTGGCCATGCGCAGTCCGAGTGTGGTGAGGACCTGGGCAAATCCCTGGCCGTCGTGCAGCATCTGCCGGGCACGCACGGCGTCAAGCAGCGCATCGCCGCGGGCAGGTTCCGCCAGCAGCATGCCGCATTCTTCCAATGCCTCGCGCAGTGCGGCCACATGCAGCCCCGCGGCGGCGCGGTCGCTGATGGCGGGCTCGGCCAATGCCGCATGCAGGCTGGCGGGCGCCTGGTCGAGCAGGGCAGTGCTGGCGTTTTCCTGATCGGCCGCATCGAGCTTGCCGCCGGGAAAGACATACATCCCCGCCATGTTGGCCAGGCGCGTGTCGCGGCGCAGCAGCAGGGTCTGGATGCCTTGGTCGCTGTCGCGCAGCAGCACGATGGTGGCGGCGTCCAGCGGGGTCTGAGGGGCAGCGGATTCGGTCATGGCAGGCGGTTGCCGAGAGTGGCGGTGGCTGGTGCCGGGCTCGCTTACAGTCTGCGCTTTCTTTGCAACGCATGACGGGAGACTTGCACCATGGGTTTGGATTTCACGGGACGGGTAGCGATCGTAACGGGAGCGGGCGGCGGCCTGGGCCGCCAGCATGCTCTGGCATTGGCGGCGCGCGGCGCCAGGGTGCTGGTGAACGATCTGGGCGGCGCAGTCGATGGCAGCGGCGGCTCGGTCTCGGCGGCGCAGGCGGTGGTCGATGAAATTGCGGCTGCGGGCGGCGTGGCGCTGGCCAATGGCGCGTCGGTGACGGATTTCGCGGCGGTGCAGGCCATGGTGCGGCAGGCCGCCGACGCCTGGGGCCGGGTGGACATCCTGGTAAACAACGCCGGCATTCTGCGCGACAAGTCGTTTGCGAAGATGGAGATGGAGGATTTCCGCCGCGTGGTCGATGTGCATCTGATGGGCGCGGCGCATTGCTGCAAGGCGGTCTGGCCGCACATGCAGGCGCAGCAATACGGGCGCATTCTGATGACGACCTCCTCCACCGGGCTCTACGGCAATTTTGGCCAGACCAACTATGGCGCGGCCAAGCTGGCGCAGGTCGGGATGATGCAGACGCTGTCGATTGAAGGCGCCAAATACGGCATCCATGTGAATGCGCTGGCGCCCACCGCGGCCACGCGCATGACCGAGAGCCTGTTTCCGGCCGAGGTGCTGGCCGCCTTGCAGCCTGCGTCGGTGGTGCCGGCCATGCTGGTGCTCACGCACGAGAGTGCGCCGACGCGCACCATCCTGTGCGCTGGCGGCGGCGGCTTTGAAGCGGCCCACATCACGCTGACCCAGGGTATTTATCTGGGCACGGGCGCGCTGGTGGCGGAGCAGCTGGCCGAACGCCTGGCAGAGGCCATCGACCCCGCGGGCCAGCAGGTGCCCCAAGGCGGCGCCGCCCAGGGCACGCTGGAGGTGGGCAAGGTCATGGCTGCGCGCCGCTGAAAACCCGCGGTGGCATACAGGTGCTCTTGGGCGAAGGCGCGCAATCGCGCGGCGCGTGCTAAGTTCCGCGCCGTTCACACAAAGAAAACACCATCATGAGCACAATGCAAGCGCGCCTGGCAGCGCTCAGCGCAGAGCGCATTGCCGGCATGCGCCGCGGTGTGGAGAAGGAAGGGTTGCGCGTGCTGCCTGCGGGCCGCCTGGCGCTCACGCCGCATCCCCAGGCGCTGGGCTCGGCGCTGACGCACGCCAGCATCACGACGGACTACAGCGAGTCGCTGCTGGAGCTCATCACCAAGCCACAGCCCACGGCGCAGGCCTGCCTGGATGAATTGACCGAGCTGCACCAGGCGGCGCACCAGGTGCTGGCGCGCCAGAGCGAACCCGAACTGCTGTGGAACACCAGCATGCCCAGCCTGCTGCCGTCGGACGAAACCATTCCTCTGGGGCGCTATGGCACTTCGAACATTGGCCGCGCCAAGAGCGTCTACCGCATGGGCCTGGGCCATCGCTATGGCCGGCGCATGCAGATGATTGCGGGCATCCACTACAACTGGTCCCTGCCCGGCGTCGGAACGGATGCGTATTTCGCGCTGATCCGCAATTTTCGGCGCCAGTCCTTTGTGCTGCTGTACCTGTTCGGCGCCTCGCCGGTGCTGGAGCCCGGGTTCGTCGCCGGACGCAAGCATGGGCTGGTTCCGCTCGGTGATGGCAAGGGTGCGCTCGGACTGCCGCACGCCACCTCGCTGCGCATGGGGCGGCTGGGCTACCAGAGTGACGCGCAGGCCAGCCTGTCCGTGAGCTACAACGGCCTGCAGGGCTACGCGGCCTCGCTGCACGAGGCCCTCACCAGGCCTTATCCGCCCTACGAAGCCATGGGCGTGCGCAGCCTGGGCGGTGACTACAACCAGCTGGGCACCAGCCTGCTGCAGATCGAAAACGAGTTCTACGGCACGATACGCGCCAAGCGCACGGTCCGGAGCGGCGAACGCCCGCTGCACGCCCTGCGCGAGCGCGGTGTCGAATACATCGAGGTGCGGCTGATGGACATCAACCCGCTGGCGCCCGTCGGAATCGCGGCGGACACCATGCGCGTGCTCGATGTGTTCCTGCTGCATTGCCTGCTGTCGGACAGCCCGCCGGATACGCCCGAAGAAATTGCCGCGCTCAAGCACAACCAGCATCTGGCGGCCGAGCGCGGACGCGAACCGGGTCTGCGCCTGGCCTGCGGCGGCGCGCAGGTGCCGCTGTCGGATTGGGGAACGGAGATACTGGCCGAGTGCGAGCCGATTGCCGTGCACCTGGATGGGCTGCAGGGCGGCGACGCCTATGCCAATGCGCTGGCGCAGGCGCGCGCCAGCTGGAGCGATTCTGCGCAGACGCCGTCGGCGCGTGTGCTGGCGGAGGTGCAGCAGCTCTATGGCAACGATTACGTCGCGTTTGCCGCGGCGCGCTCGCAGACCGCGCAGCAGCAGCTGCTGGGCCACGCCTGGGACGCATCGCAGGAAGAGCGCTATTGCCTGATGGCGCAGCAATCGCTTGCGCGCCAGCGCGAGATCGAGGCGGGCGACACCCTGCCCTTTGAGGAATGGCGGCTGCGCTACATGGCGAGCGAGCAGTGCGCCGTCTGAACCCTCCCTGCGTCAACTCCGCGGCGCCGGCGTTTTCGGCTTGAAATCGCAGTAGCGGGCAACGCTGCATGCCCAGCAGCGCGGCGTGCGTGCCTGGCAGACATAGCGCCCGTGCAGGATCAGCCAGTGATGCGCATCGGGCAGGTATTCGGCGGGCACGCGCCTGAGCAGCTGGAGTTCCACGGCCAGGGGCGTCCTGCCGGGCGCAAGCCCGGTGCGATTGCCGACGCGGAAGATGTGCGTGTCCACGGCCATCGTCGGCTCGCCAAAGGCCACGTTGAGCACCACGTTGGCGGTCTTGCGCCCCACGCCCGGCAAGGCCTCCAGCGCCTCGCGTGTACGCGGTACCTCGCCGCCATGGCGCTCGATGAGCAGGCGGCAGGTCTGCAGCAGGTTTTTCGCCTTGGTGCGGTACAAACCTATGGTCTTGATGTGGCTTTCCAGACCATCGAGACCGAGGTCCAGGATGGCCTGCGGCGTATTGGCCACCGGAAACAGCCGCCGCGTCGCCTTGTTCACACCGACGTCGGTCGCCTGGGCGGAGAGCAGCACGGCGGTGAGCAGCTCGAAGACGCTGGTGTATTCCAGCTCGGTGACGGGGTGCGGGTTGGCGGATTGAAGCGTCGCGAAAAAGGCGGCGATGGCAGCATGGTTCATGGCGCAGATTGTCGCTGCGTGCGCAATGTTTTGCGATTGGCGACAATCCGAGACTCGCCGTGAATCTGTTCCAACGAAATTCAGCCATGTCCATTCCCTTTGCCCAGCGCCTCAACCAGGTGGAAACGTCCGCCATCCGTGAACTTTTCAAGCTGCTGGGCAAACCCGGCATCATCAGCTTTGCCGGCGGTTTTCCCGACAGTGCCATGTTCGATGTGGACGGGATCCGCGAGGCGTGCGGCCGGGCGCTGGCCGAGGAGCCTGGCAGCGCCCTGCAATATGGCGCCACGGAAGGCTACCCGCAGCTGCGCGAGCAGCTCGCGCGGTTCATGGCGGCCAAAGGCGCCGCAGGTATCGCCCCCGAAGGGTTGATCGTGACCACCGGCAGCCAGCAGGCGCTGGATCTGGTCGGCAAGACGCTGATCAACCCGGGCGACAAGGTCATCGTCGAAGGCCCCACGTTTCTCGCCACGATCCAGTGCTTTCGCCTCTACGGCGCCGATCTGGTGAGCGCGCCGATCGATGGCGAGGGCGTGCAGACCGACCGGCTGGAGCAGTTGATCATCGAGCACAAGCCCAAGCTGGTGTACTTGATCCCCACCTTCGGCAATCCCAGCGGCGCGATGCTGAGCCTCGCACGGCGCAAGCGCGTGCTGGAATTGGCGGTCAAGTACCAGACGGTGATCGTCGAGGACGATCCCTACGGGGATCTGTATTTTGGCGATGCGCCGCCGCCCAGCCTGCTGGCGCTTTCCAGCCAGGTGCCGGGCAGCCGTGAGCTGCTGGTCCATTGCGGCTCGCTCTCCAAGGTGCTCTCGCCCGGCCTGCGCGTGGGCTGGATGATCGCGCCGCCGGAGCTGCTGGCCAGGGCAACGATGTGCAAGCAGTTCAGTGATGCGCACACCAGCACCTTCGCCCAGGCGACGGCTGCGCAATACCTCAAGGCCGGCCGCATGCCCGCCACGCTCGCGCGTGTGCGCAGCGTCTATGCCGAGCGCGCCACCGCCATGGCCGATGCGCTGCGCGCTGAATTGGGCGGGGCGATCGCATTCGTCCAGCCCAGCGGGGGCCTGTTCATCTGGGCGCGCCTCACGGGTGCCGGCGGCAAGGTGGCGGATGGCAATGCGTTTGCCAAACTGGCCATAGCGCAGGGCGTTGCCTTCGTTCCCGGGGCGCCGTTCTTCTGCGCCCATCCGGATATTGCCACGCTGCGGCTGTCGTTTGCCACGGCCGATGTGGGCAAAATCCGTGAAGGCGTGGCACGGCTGGGCAAGGCGCTGAGCTGACGCTGTCCGTGGCGATGAACACCCAGGAGCGTCTGGAGGCGCTGGAAGTCAAGGCGGCGTTTGCCGAGGATCTGCTTGAGCACCTCAACCTGCTCGTCTACCAGCAGCACCAGCGGATCGAGCAGCTCCAGGGGCAGCTGGTGCAGCTGCGACAGCAGCTGCGTGACAGCGGCGGCCCGTCAGCGCCGGGCAGTCTGCGCGATGAAATTCCACCGCATTACTGAGTGAGGCATCGGGCACTCAGGCCGCGGCTTCATCCTCTGGCTGCGCATCCGCGAATTCGGGGAAGACGCCGAAGTAGCCGTTGTACAGATTGCGCGCGATGCCTTTGGCGACGAACTGGAACTCCTGCGCCACCTCCGGTGCGAACAGCGCCTCGGTGTTCTTCTTCCACAGCGCCAGCCAGATGGAAAAATGCCCGGGCTGCACGCCGTCGATCGCCATGTGTTTGCCGAACACATTGCCGCTGAAGCTGCGCGTGCCCAGCATCACCGTGCTCCAGAACTGCACCATGCGCGGCAGATGAATGCCCCAGCGGTCCTGGATCACGCGGTCAAACACCGGCCCCAGCTCGGGATGGGCGCGGATGTCGTCGTAGAAGCCATGGACGAGGCGGGAGACGCCGTCGGCATCGAGGGCTGCGGGCGTGGGGGGCGTGGTGGTGGTCATGGTGGAGCAAGTGCCTGCCAGGCTTGGAATTGCCTGCATTTGCGAATTCAATAAAATGCACGTGATATGTGATTTTAAGCGCGGATGACGCCATGCACCTGACCCAATGGACCGATTACGCCTTGCGCGTACTGATGTATTGCGCTGCCTACGAAGGGCGCGAGCAGCCTGTGACCATCACCGAGATTGCCCAGGCGCACGGGATTTCGCGCAGCCATCTGACCAAGATCGTGCGCCAGCTTGCATCGCTGGAACTGCTGGACACCACGCGCGGGCGCGGCGGCGGCATGCGGCTGATGCGCCCGCCGCAAGAGATCATCGTAGGCGCCGTGGTGCGTGCGACCGAAACCAATTTCGAGATGGTGGAGTGCTTCAGCGCCAGCCACTCCGTCTGCCGCATCAGCAGCAATTGCAATCTCAAGGGCGTGCTCGACCGGGCGACCCGCAGCTACCTGGCGGTGCTCGATGGCGTCACCCTCGCCGATCTCGCGCCGCTGAGTGCCAGAGGAATGCGGCGCGGCGCCGGCGCCGCGCTCGTACCGGGCGTGCCTGCGCTGGCCTGAGGCTGGTGCGGTGCTGCACCGGATGGACCGGTCTTGATCAACCGGGTTCGCCTGTCTCGGTGGCACCCGGCCGCGGGCCGCTCAGGGTGGCAGGCACATTCTCTCCTGCGCGGCGCGCACGGAACAGCGCTGCGCGCAGAAGGAAGATGCTGGTGATGGGCACGGTGGTTGCCATGAACAGCGCGATCAGCAGCAGCCGCAACATGGGCGTGCCGTCCTGCCATGAAAAATACGCCAGGGCGCCCAGAAGAATGCACCAGCAGCCCAGCGTGGCTATCGTCGCTGGCGGATGCACCCGTTTGAAAAAGCTCGGCAGGGCCAAAAGGCCTATGGATGCCGTCAGTGCAATGCCTGCTCCGGCAAGGATCAGGACGGAGACCAGCACATCGAGCCACAGTGGCAGATCGGGTGTCATTCAATCACCTCGCCACGCAGCAGGAACTTGGCCAGCGCGGTGCTGCCAATGAAGCCCAGCAAGGCAATCAACAGTGCAGCCTCGAAGTAATTGCTGCTGCGCCAGTACACGCCGAGCACCAGTATGAGCAGCATGGCGTTGATGTATATCGTGTCCAGAGCGAGGATGCGGTCTTGCGCGCCAGGCCCGCGCAGCATGCGCATCAGACACAGCACCATGGCCAGTACCAGCATGCCCAGGGCCAAGGGCAGAGACCAGGCGAGGAGGGGAGTGTTCATGATTCGAAAATCTCCATCAGCGGGCGCTCGTAGCGGGTCTGAACTTGGTGTGCCACCGCGTGGGCGTCGGCCACTTCCAGCACATGCAGCATGAGTACCGAACGGTCCAGCGACAACTCCGCCCAGACCGTGCCGGGTGTGATGCAGACGATCATCGCCAGCACGGCCAGGGCATTGGGATCCCGCACCTGCAGCGGGATGCGTACGAACGCTGATGGATGGGGGCGCCGCTTCGGGAACGCCACGTAGCGCAGTACGTCGACGTTCGACTGCAGGCTGTCCCGCAGCACGTTGAGCATCAGCCTGACGATGGCGAGGGGGTGGCGCACGCGCACCTGTCGCGGGCGCAGTCCTTGCAGCAGCAGCGGGAGAAGCAGGCCGAGCAGTATGGCAAGCAACAGATGCCCGGTACCGGAACCGGGGTGCAGCAGCAGCCAGACGGCCATCAGGCTGGCGCTGACGAGCGGGGCAGGCAGCCAGCGCTTCATGGCGCTGCTCTTTCGCGCGGCTGCGCCGTCATTACGCCATGGATGTAGTGCGCGGGCGTATAGAGCGCCTGCGCCGCGTCGCCGGTAAAGCGCGTGGCCGCTCCAGCGTAGAGGGCCAGGGCGATGCAGGCGCCCAGCAGCCCGGCGATCGGCAGGCCTTCGAGCACGCGCAACTGCGGTGCGTGCCGGTCGTGCGCCGCCCAGAAGTGCTGTATGCCCACCCGTACCAGTGCCAGCAATGCTGCCAGACCGGTGACCAGCATCAAGCCCAGCAGCAGCCAGGTGGCGGTCGGCACGCCATCGGACGGAGCGCTGCCAGGAAGCCGCAGTGCGCTGGCCAGCATGGCGAATTTGCCGATGAAGCCGGACAGGGGCGGCAGCCCGGCGATGACCAGGGTGGTGAGCAGGAAGGCGATTCCCAGCAGGGCGGTGGTGGCGTGGATCACGCGCCCGACCAGAATCTGCTCGTCATCATCCAGGTTCAGCCGCTCGCGCGGTCTCAGCTCTGCGGTGAGAAAGGGCGTGTCTTCGCGCTCGTAGGGTGCGAGTGTCGCGCCGTCGTTGCGCCAGCGGCGCACCACGTCGGCCAGCAGGAACAGGCAGGCGACCGCCAGTGTCGAGCCGGGCAGGTAGTACAGCAGCCCGGCGGTGACGGCAGCGTCGCCCAGGCCGAGGGCGGCCAGCAGCGTGCCCGAGGACAGAATGGCCGCATGGCTCGCCAGCTGGGTCAGGCGCTGGGAGGCGAGCATGCCGAGCGCACCAAACACCATCGTGGCCATGCCCGCGCCGACCAGCCAGGCACCGCCCCAGTGTGCCGAACTGCCCGCGCCGTCGCCAAACCAGAGCGTCCACAGGCGCAGCAGGCTGTAGATGCCGACCTTGGTCAGCACGGCAAACAGGGCACCCACCGGTGCCACGGCCGCGCCATAGGCCGGGGCGAGCCAGAAATTCAGCGGCCAGACCGCCGCCTTGATGAAAAAGGCCACTGCCAGGATGGCCGCGGCCGCATGCAGCAGCCCGCGGTCGTGCGCCGCCACCTGCCCGACTGCCCGTGCGATATCGGCCATGTTGAGCGTTCCTGCAATGCCGTAGAGCATCGCAGCGCCGATCAGAAAAAGGCTGGATGCTACCAAATTGATTGCAATATAGTGCAGTCCGGCCTGCACCCTGGCCTGTCCCGAGCCATGCAGCAACAGCCCGTAGGAGGCCGCAAGCATGATTTCGAAGAACACGAAGAGGTTGAACAAGTCTGCCGTGAGGAAAGCGCCGCACAGTCCCATGAGCTGAAACTGGAACAGCGAGTGGTAGAGCACGCCTGCCCGGTACCAGCGTGCGGCGGCAAAGACGGCCGACGCGAGGGCCACCACGTTGGTGGTGACGAGCATCAGCGCCGTGAGCCTGTCGAGCACCAGCACGATGCCGAAAGGCGCCGGCCAGTTGCCGGGCAGGTAGATGCCGAACGACCCGGTCGATCCGGAACTGCTCCACAGCAGCAGCGCCACGGATACCAGCAGCGAGAGGGCGGTGGAGGCGATGTTCACCGTCAGCTTCAGGCGCTCGTGCTCCTCGCGCACGAACAGCAGCCAGGCGGCGGTGAGCAGCGGCAGCGCGATCGGCGCCAGCATCAGGTGCGGCATGAGCGCGGCGATGGGATCGGTCATGGTGCTTCCCCCTGCCCATCCGTGCCGTCCACATGGTCGGTCCCGCTCATGCCGCGTGACGCCAGCAGCACCACGAGGAACAGCGCCGTCATGGCAAAGCCGATCACGATGGCCGTCAGCACCAGGGCCTGGGGCATGGGATCGCTGTAGTGCAGCAGATCGAGGGCGGCGCCTTCGTGCAGCACCGGGGCCTTGTTTTCCGTGAGGCCCAGCCGGGACATGGAGAAAATGAACAGATTCACGGCATAGGACAGCAGCGTCAGGCCCATGATCACCTGAAAGGTGCGTGGACGCAGGATCAGCCAGACGCCCGAGCCAGCCAGCACGCCGATCGCGAGGGACAGTACCAGCTCCATCAGCCTGCTTCCTGCCCGGCCGGCGGCCGCTGTGCCTGCAGATGCGCGTGGTAGTAGTGGCTGCGCACCGACTGGTGCGCGATGGCGGTGAGCATCAGGAGCGTGGCGCCGATCACCAGCAGCGCGACGCCGGTATCGAAAAACAGCGCGCTGGCGATATGGATTTCACCGATCACAGGCAGTGTCAGGTGCGCCATGTGGCTGGTGAGAAACGGGTAGCCGAAGACGATCGAGCCCAGCCCTGTCGCCAGCGCCAGCAGCAGGCCCGTGGCTATCCAGCGTTCGGGCTTGAGCGGCAGGCGCGCTTCGACCCAGGTGGTGCCTGAAACCATGTACTGCAGCACCAGCGCGAGCGAAAACACCAGGCCCGCGACGAAGCCGCCGCCGGGTTCGTCATGGCCGCGCAGGAACAGGTGGATGGCGATCAGGGCGATGAAAGGCAGCAGCCAGCGCGCGAGCACGGCGGGCACCATCAGGTAGCCGATGGCGGTATCGGCGGCATGGCGCGGGTTGAGCAGGTCGGTCTGCAGGTCGGGCGGCAGCGCGCGCTGCTGCGCCGGCAGTTCCATGACCTCGCGCGCCGGACGAAAGCGCCGCAGCAGCGCATAGACCGTGAGTGCGACGATGGCCAGCACCACGATTTCGCCAAAGGTGTCAAAACCGCGGAAATCCACCAGCATCACGTTGACCACATTGCTGCCGCCGCCCAGCGGGCGGGCGTTCTCCAGGAAAAAGGTGGACGTGCTCTGCGCGAAATCACGCGTCATGAGTGCGTAGGCCAGCCACGCCATGCCCAGGCCGCTGCAGGCGGCCAGCACGCCATCGCGCAACCGGCGTGTGCGCTGCGGCAGCCCTGAGCGCTGCAGGTGGCGCAACTCTTCCTCGCGCCGGGGCAGCCAGCGCAGTCCCAGCAGCATGAGCAGCGTCGTGACGAATTCCACCGCCAATTGCGTCAACGCGAGGTCTGGGGCTGAAAACCAGAGGAAGGTGAGGCTGGTGCACAGCCCGGTGCCTCCCACGAGGATCAGCGCTGCCAGGCGATGGTATTTGGCCTGCCATGCGGCAGCCAGGGCGCAGATCGCACCGACCAGCCACAGCAAGGCCAGCGCCGGCGCCGGCGGTGCGATGCTGCGCTGCCCCAGGTGGCTGGCGCCCAGCCACAGCGGCAGCGCAGCCGCGCCCAGGGCGGCCAGCACCAGCCAGAGCATTTGCCACTGCAGGCGCCGGGTAGCGAGGCGCTGGCGTCCCCGGCGGGCCAGGCTGGTGACCAGTGCCGACACCGCGACGAACAGCCGGCCGGCGTCCATTCGCAGCCCCCGCATGGCTGGCCTGCCGCGCAACAGGCGGTGCAGCAGCAGGCCGCCTGCCATGGCGATCAGACTCATCACCAGCGGCGCATTGATGCCGTGCCAGACAGCCAGGCTGTATTCAGGCAGGCTGCCACCCGTGACGGGCAGCGCGGCGGCGGCGAGCGCAGGGCCGACGACCGCGGCGGGGAAGATGCCCACCAGCAGGCACAGCGCCACCAGAAACTCCACCGGCGCGCGCATCCAGCGCACGGGCTCATGGGGCTGGCGCGGCAGATCGTCCGCCACAGGGCCGAAGAACACCGATGCGACCAGGCGCAGCGAATACGCCACGCTGAACATGCTGGCAACGGTGGCGGCGATGGGCAGCAGCGTGGACACGATGGGCGAGGCGTCAAGGAATACCGTCTCGGCAAAGAACATTTCCTTGGAGAGAAAGCCGTTGAGCAGCGGCACGCCCGCCATCGCCGCGCTGGCGACGGTGGCCAGTGTTGCCGTGATGGGCATCATGTGGCGCAGGCCGGAGAGCCGCGTCATGTCGCGCGTGCCGCTTTCATGGTCCACGATACCTGCCGCCATGAAGAGCGAGGCCTTGAAGGTGGCGTGATTCATGATGTGAAAGACGGCCGCGACCGCCGCCAGCGGGCTGTTGAGGCCCAGCAGCAGCGTGATCAGACCCAGGTGCGAGATCGTGGAATAGGCCAGCACGCCTTTGAGGTCACGCTCGAACATCGCCTGGTAGCCGCCCAGCAGCAGCGTGATGCAGCCTGCTCCGGCGACACACCAGAACCACGCCTCGGTACCCGCCATGACGGGCCACAGCCTGGCCAGCAGAAACACGCCCGCCTTGACCATGGTGGCCGAATGCAGGTAGCTTGAAACGGGCGTGGGCGCCGCCATCGCGTTGGGCAGCCAGAAATGAAAGGGAAATTGCGCACTCTTGGTGAACGCGCCCAGCAGCAGCAGTGCCAGTGTGGCGTGGTACAGCGGGTGCGCGCGCACCTGGTCGCCCGCCGGCAGGATGGCATCCAGCTCGTAACTGCCGACGATGTGCCCGAGCAGCAGCATGGCACCCAGCAACGCCAGTCCGCCAGCACCGGTCACCGTGAGCGCCATGAGCGCGCCGCGCCGTGCGTCGCGCCGGTGGTGCCAGTAGCCGATCAGCAGGAAGGAAAACAGGCTGGTGAGTTCCCAGAACAGCGCCAGCTGGATGACGTTGCCCGACAGCACGACGCCCGCCATCGCGCCCATGAAGGCCAGCAGAAACGAGAAAAACCGCGGCACCGGGTCCTGCGGCGACAGGTAGTAGCGTGCGTACAGCACCACCAGCGCACCGATGCCGAAGATCAGCATGCAGAACAGCCAGGCGAAGCCGTCGATGCGCACGCTCAGATTCAGTCCCAGCGCGGGCAGCCATTGGACGGTGTGCCGCAGCACTTCGCCGTGGGCGATTTCGGGAAAGTACAGCGCGCTCTGCACGACGCACCACAGCGCCACCAGGCCCGCGAGCGTGGATTCAATGTTGCGGGCGTTGCTGGGCAGCAGCGCGGCGATCACGCTGGCGGTGAACGGAAGCAGCAGCAGGAGCCATGGCGACATCATCTGGGAGGGCCTCTCAGAGCTCTTCCACGCGGCGCGGCGGGTAGCTGTCCCAGCTCTGGCAGCCGGGACACTGCCAGAAATGCTGCAGTGCTTCAAAGCCGCAGGCGGCGCAGCGGTAGCGCGTCAGGGGCTTGGCGGCCTGGTCCAGTGCCCGCTGGATGGCAGGGTGGCGTTCTTCATGGGTCAGCGTCTCATGCGACAGCCACTTGGCGGCTACCACCAGGGAAGCCTCCTTGTCGAGATAGCCGGCGTACCAGTGCTGTGTTGCGCCGTCGTCCCGGGTGCCATTGCCGGGCAGCAGCGCGATGATGGCGTCGAGCAGGTCCAGCGATGGCGTGCGCTGGTAGTGCTCCTGCAGCAGCGCGCGGGTGCTTTCCTGTTGCCCGCAGGCGTTGGCGCTTTCGACAAACAGGCCGGCAGCCAGCGGCAGCGCGGCTGCCGCCGTGCCGGCGATGTCCTGAAGCGTCGCCAGGGCAGCGGCGGGCTCGCCCTGGTGCAATTGCAGGCGCGCCAGCTCCAGCCGGGCGCGCGCTGCGCCGGGCGCAATGGCAATGGCCTGGATCAGCAGCCCGCGTGCCGCTTCGAAGTCGCCCTGGGTGGCCTGGGTCTGTGCCTGCTCGCACAGGTAGTGCGCGTGCCGCGTGCTGAAATCGCCTTGCTGCGACTGCTGCATGCGCTCGGCAATGGCGGTTGCCTGAGTCCAGTCGTGCGAGCGTTCGTAGATGGTCAGCAGCGCCAGCCTCGCCTGGGTTTCCAGCGGCGTGCCTTCCAGGCGGCGCAGCGCATCTTCCGCGCGGTCGAGCAGCCCGGCCTTGAGGTAGTCCAGCGCCAGGCCGTGCTGCGCGCGTTCGCGGTCCGTGCGGCTCAGGTCGTCGCGTGAGAGAAGGTGCTCGTGCACCCGGACCGCCCGGTTGTATTCACCGCGGCGGCGAAACAGGTTGCCCAGGGCAAAGTGCAGCTCCGTCGTATCCGGGTCGCTCTGCACGGCCTCGATGAAGGCGTCGATCGCCTGGTCCTGCTGTTCGTTGAGCAGGTAGTTCAGGCCTTTGAAGTAGGCCTTGGGCGCACGCCGGCCATCGTCGCGCCATTGGCGCTGGTCCAGGCGCGAGGCCAGCCAGCCGAAGACAAAAGCCAGCGGCAGGCCGAGCAGCAGCCAGCTTGCGTCAAACCCCATGGACAGCCGCGGGCAGTGGTGCGGCAGTGTCGGCCACCGGTGTGGATACGTGCGCCCGCTGGTGGCGTGCTGCACTGCGATGGCGCCACCAGTGCGGCACCATGCCCAGTACGCCGACGGCAACGCCCAGCGTGAACGCGGCCAGCACGACGAGCACCAGCGACGCCGTCCATTGCGTGCCGAAAAAGAAATGCACGCTGACGTTCTGCTGGTTGTTCAGCGCGAAGGCGAACAGCGTAAAAAAAATGGCTGCCTTGAGCAGCCATGCGAAGTATTTCATGAGGCATCCCCGGCGATGCGCTGATTCTACGGTCTCCGGGTGCCCAGACATTCAAATCAGTATGAAAATCTGGGTTTCGCGCTTGTGGCATCTGCGCTGCAAGCTATGAAAACCATTATTCACCGCCATCGCCGGCCAAGCCAGCCACCGTGTTTCGCAAGGCCTTGCCGGGCTTGAAGTGCGCCACCCGTTTGCTGGGCACCTGCACGGCTTCGCCGGTGCGCGGGTTGCGGCCGACGCGCGGCAGACGATGGCTGATGGAAAAACTGCCAAAGCCGCGGATCTCGATCCGATGGCCGCGCACCAGTGCCTCGCCCAGCGCATCCAGCATCGCCTTGGCAGCGTATTCCGCATCGCGCTGGGTGAACTGCTGGAACCGGGCAGCCAGTTCCTGAACGAGGTCAGAGCGGGTCATGGGCATTGAATGCCGAGCGTTGAACGTCGAACGCGTGAGCGCGCTCGACGTTCAACGCTCAACGTGCTTGCGTCACTTGTCGTCGGAATGATCCAGCTTGGCGCGCAGCAGTGCGCCCAGGCTGGTGGTGCCGGCGTTGTTCGAGGTCTGGCTCAGGCTGGCCATGGCTTCCTGCTGGTCGGCCTGGTCCTTGGCGCGGATCGACAGATGGATGATGCGGGTCTTGCGGTCGATGCTGACCACCACGGCCGACACTTCGTCGCCTTCCTTGAGCACGTTGCGGGCATCTTCCACACGGTCGCGCGAGATTTCCGAAGCGCGCAGGTGGCCGACGATGTCCTGGCCCAGGTCGATTTCGGCACCGCGGGCATCGACGCTCTTGACCTTGCCGGTCACGCTGGAGCCCTTGTCGTTGATCGACGCGAAGGTGGTGAACGGATCGGAATCGAGCTGCTTGATGCCCAGCGAGATACGTTCGCGCTCCACGTCCACGGCCAGCACGATGGCTTCGACTTCCTGGCCCTTCTTGTAGTTGCGCACGGCGGCTTCGCCGGTTTCGTTCCACGAAAGGTCCGACAGGTGCACCAGGCCGTCGATGCCGGCCGCCAGGCCCACGAACACGCCGAAGTCGGTGATCGATTTGATCGGACCCTTGACGCGGTCGCCGCGGTTGGTGTTCTGCGCGAACTCCTGCCACGGGTTGGCGCGGCACTGCTTCATGCCCAGGCTGATGCGGCGCTTGTCTTCGTCGATGTCCAGCACCATGACCTCGACCTCGTCGCCCAGCGACACCACCTTGGAGGGGGCGACGTTCTTGTTGGTCCAGTCCATTTCAGAGACGTGCACCAGGCCTTCGATGCCGGGTTCGAGCTCGACGAAGGCACCGTAGTCGGCGATGTTGGTGATCTTGCCGAACAGGCGCGTGCCCGAGGGATAGCGGCGCGAGACACCCATCCAGGGGTCGTCGCCCAGTTGCTTGAGGCCCAGCGAGACGCGCTGCTTCTCGACGTCGAACTTGAGCACCTTGGCGGTGATTTCCTGGCCGGCCTGCACCACCTCGGACGGATGGCGCACGCGGCGCCAGGCCATGTCGGTGATGTGCAGCAGGCCGTCGATGCCGCCCAGGTCCACGAAGGCGCCGTATTCGGTGATGTTCTTCACGACGCCGGTGATGACGGCGCCTTCCTTGAGCGTTTCCAGCAGCTTGGCACGTTCTTCGCCCATGCTGGCCTCGACCACGGCACGGCGGCTCAGCACCACGTTGTTGCGCTTGCGGTCGAGCTTGATGACCTTGAACTCCATGGTCTTGTTCTCGTACGGCGTCAGGTCCTTGACCGGGCGCGTATCGAGCAGTGAGCCGGGCAGGAAGGCGCGGATGCCGTTGACCATGACGGTGAGGCCGCCCTTGACGCGGCCGCTGGTGGTGCCGGTGACGAATTCGCCGGATTCGAGCGCCTTTTCGAGCGACAGCCAGGAGGCCAGACGCTTGGCGGTGTCGCGCGAGAGGATGGTGTCGCCGTAGCCGTTTTCGATCGAGCCGATGGCCACCGAGACGAAGTCGCCGACCTGGACTTCGATCTCGCCCTGGTCGTTCTTGAATTCTTCGATCGGTACGTACGCTTCGGATTTGAGACCGGCGTTCACGACGACGAAGTTGTGCTCGACGGCGACGACTTCGGCGGTGATGACCTCGCCAGGGCGCATCTCGGTGCGCTTCTGAGACTCTTCAAACAGCTCGGCAAAAGATTCGGACATGGATTTCCTTGTTCGCGGCACGGGGATACCTGGGTCGCAGGATGGCGGCTTTGCAGGGTGGTGCGCGAAAGTGGTGCGGAACAATTCCGCGAGGGTTGCAGTTGAACAACCTCCAGACCGGTGCGCGGCGAAACGCGAGAAGAGGCCTGGCGGGCGCTTGTGCCGGGGTCTGCCGCCTTGAGCGAAAAAATCAAGCGAGACACTCAGGCGGAAAACGGCCGGCGTGCCTGCCACCAGTCAAGCACCCGGGCCACGGTTTGATCCACCGTAAGCCCGGAGCTGTCCAGCAGCAAGGCATCCCGTGCGGGCTTGAGCGGGGCGGTGCTGCGTTGCATATCGCTCGCATCCCGCGCTTCCAAGTCTGCACGAAGGTCGTCGATTATAGTGGAAATACCCTTGGAAATCAATTGCTTGTGGCGTCTTTCGGCGCGGCACCTGGCGCTTGCGGTGAGGTAGACCTTCAGGGGGGCGGCCGGGAAAATCACGGTGCCCATGTCGCGGCCATCGGCCACCAGACCAGGCAGGCGCCGGAAGCCGTGCTGCAGCGCCACCAGCGCCTGGCGCACGGCGGGTAATCTGGAGACTTCCGATGCCTGCATGCCGATCGCCTCCTGCCGGATGGCATCGGTCACGTCCTGGCCGTGCAGGAACACGCGTGCGCCGTCGAATCGCACGGGAAGGTGTGCCGCGAGTTCAGCCAGCCGTGGTTCATTGGCGGGCTCGATGGCGACTCCCGCTCCACCGGCAGCCAGTGCCGTCAGGCGATAGAGCGCGCCGGAATCCAGCAGGTGATAGCCCAACTGACTGGCCACGGCCGCGGCCAGCGTGCCTTTGCCTGAGGCGGTGGGGCCGTCGATGCAGATCACCGGGATGTCGGTGCCCGCCGCCTGCGAGACGGAAAAGAGGGCGCCGAAATAGCCCGGGTAGGTCTTGGCCACGCAGCCCGGATCTTCGATGCGCACCGGCAGGCGCGCCGGGTTGAAGGCCGCCAGCGCAAAGCACATCGCCATGCGGTGGTCATCGTAGGTATGGATGCTGGCGGCGCGCCAATCGGCGGACGATGCCGGGGGTGTGATGCGTACGTAGTCCGCGCCTTCCTCGACGGTGGCGCCGAGCTTGCGCAACTCCGTCGCCATGGCGGCGATGCGGTCGGTCTCTTTCACCCGCCAGCTGGCGATGTTGCTGAGCTCGGTCGTCCCCTGTGCGTACAGTGCCATCACCGCCAGGGTCATGGCGGCATCGGGAATGTGGTTGCAATCCAGGGAAATCGCCTTGAGCGGCCAGGACCCTCGCCGCACCTGCAGGCTGTTGGCACCGCCGGTGATCTGCGCGCCCATGGCGCGTGCGGCTTCGATGAAGCGGATGTCGCCCTGGATGGAGTCCAGCCCCACGCCTTCGATATTCAAGCCATTTTTGCCATTTGAGCTTGGTGCAATTGCGCCTAAAGCTACGAAATAGCTAGCGGAAGAGGCGTCGGCCTCGACATGGATTTCGCCGGGCGAGCGGTAGCGGCTGCCGGCGGGAATGGTGAAGCGCTGCCAGCCCTCGCGCTGCACGGCAATGCCAAAGCGCGCCAGCAGCTCCAGCGTGATGTGGATGTAGGGTTTGGAGATGAGCTCGCCCACGACCTCGATCACCAGATCCTGCTGCTGGGCCACCAGTGGCAGCGCCATCAGCAGGGCGGTGAGAAACTGGCTGGAGACATCCCCGCGCACGCGGATGGGCGCATCCAGCTGCAGCGCCGGGCGGCCGCCGCCGTGGGCGATGCGCAGCGGCGGATAGCCGTCGTTGCCGAGGTAGTCAATGTGGCAGCCGAGCTGGCGCAGGGCATCCACCAGATCGCCAATCGGCCGCTCGTGCATGCGGGCAATGCCCGAAAGCTCGTACTCGCCGCCCAGCAGCGCGAGTGCCGCCGTGAGCGGGCGCATGGCCGTGCCGGCGTTGCCGAGAAACAGCCTGGCGGGCGATCGTGGCTGTGCGCCTCCCAAACCGGTGATGCGCACCAGGCCGTCGCCGCGCTCCTCCACGCCGCAGCCGAGTTCGCGCAGCGCATCGAGCATCACGCGCGTGTCGTCGCTGTCCAGCAGACTGCGCACTGCTGTCGTGCCCTGGCTCAGCGCGGCCAGCAGCAGCACGCGGTTGGAGATGCTCTTGGAGCCGGGGAGGGCGACGCTGCCTCCCGCGCTCGCCAGCGGCGGCAGATCAAGAAAAGGAATGCGTTGCATCAGCCGGGCGACGCCTTGCGCTGGGCGCCCATGCGCCATTTGGTACGTGTGCCGCTGGCTTTGGTGATCAAGGCTTCGAGCTTCTGGTCGCTGCGTGCCTGCATGGCTTGCTCCAATTCCTGTAGCGCCTCGCGAAACAGCACGGCCTGCGCGAGCACTTCCTCGCTGTTGGATCGCAGCACGTCGCGCCACATCTTGGGATCGCTGGCTGCAATGCGGGTGAAATCGCGAAAGCCGGGGCCGGCGAGCGAGAGGTAGTCATCGGCCTCGGGCTGCATGTCTATGCTCTGCATCATGGCGAATGCCAGCAGGTGCGGCAGGTGGCTCACGGCGGCAAAGGCCGAGTCGTGTGCCTGCGGCGTCATGCGCTTGACGCGGCTGCCCAGCGCCTTCCACAGTGCTTCGGCGCGGTCCAGGTGCGCGAGGTCGGTGGCTTCGGTGGGCGTCAGGATGATCTGCCGGCCTTCGTAGAGCTCGGCTTCGGCGTGCTCCACGCCGGACACCTCCCGGCCCGTGATCGGATGGGCCGGCACAAAGCTGCCGATGTGCTCCTCGCCCAGGGCGTGCTCGGCCGCGGCCACCACGTCTGATTTGGTCGAGCCCACGTCCATGATGAGCATCCGCGGCGTGGCCAGATGACGGATGGCCTTGAGCGTTGCTTGCGTGGCGGCGACGGGGATCGCCAGCAGCACGAGGTCGGAGTTGGACGCCGCCATCAGCGCCGAAGGCGCTTGGGCGTCGATCACGCCCAGCTGCTGGGCGCGCTCCGTGGTGGTGGGCGATTTGCTGTAGCCGATCACCCGCTTGACCAGGCCGGCCTTCTTCATCGCCAGCGCGAACGAACCGCCCATGAGGCCGCAGCCGATCAGGCCCAATTGTTCAAACATGGCGAATCCTCATGCCGCCACCGGGTAGGTGCCAAGTACCTTGTAGAAAGCGCACAACTGCTGCAGCTCGGCGAGCGCCGCGGCCACGTGCGGCTGGGCCGTGTGGCCTTCGATGTCGATGTAGAAGTTGTAGTCCCACTGGCCGTTGCGGGCCGGGCGCGATTCGATGCGCGTCATGGAGACGGCGTGGTTCTTGAGCGGCACCAGCAGATCGTGCACCGCGCCGGGGCGGTTGGGCACGGAGACCACGATGCTGGTGCAGTCGCGTCCGCTGGGTTCGGGGTTGGCCAGGGTCTGCGGCAGGCAGATGACGGCAAAGCGCGTGCGGTTGTGCGCATCGTCCTGGATGGCGTGGGCGAGCAGGTGCAAGCCGTATTTTTGTGCCGAGCGCTCGCTGGCGATGCCCGCCCAGGCGGTATTGCCTGCAGCCAGTCTGGCGCCCTCGGCATTGCTCGACACCGGGCGGCGCTCAGCCTGCGGCAGATGCTTGGACAGCCAGGTCTGGCACTGCGCCAGCGCCTGCGGATGGGCCAGCACGGCCTCGATGCCTTCCATGCCGGGCTGGGCGCGCAGCAGGTGGTGGCGCACCGGCAGGCTGATTTCACCCACGATGTGCGACGGGCTGCGCAGGAACAAATCCAGCGAGCGCGTCACGACGCCTTCATTGGAGTTCTCCATGCCGACCACGCCATATTCCGCGGTGCCGGCCGCCACCGCGTGAAAGACCTCGTCGAAGTTGCCGCAAAAAATGGTGTCGGCGCTGCTGCCGAAATATTCAATCGCGGCCTGTTCGCAAAAGGTGCCTTCCGGCCCGAGGATGGCGACGCGCTGCGGCGCCTCCAGTGCGAGGCAGGCGGACATCAGTTCGCGCCAGATGGCGGCGACATGGCTGTCCTTGAGCGGGCCTGGGTTGGCGGCCTGGATCTTCTGGATGACCTGCGCAACCCGGTCCGGACGAAACAGCGGGCTGCCTTCACGCTTCTTGACGTCGCCCACCTGCTCGGCAAGATGGGCGCGCTGGTTGAACAGACCGAGCAACTGCTGGTCGATCTGATCGATCTGCGTGCGCAGGTGGGCGAGTTCTGGAGAGGCTTGGGGCTCGGACATGAAATGAAGGGGCGTTGGACGTTCGGCGTGAGAAAGCGGTGAGTGCCATGCGTAAAGCGGTGTGCGGCCTTGGGCTCAGCGCCTACGCTGAACGCAAAACGTTCGATCATGCGCGGCGGCGTTCAAATTCTCGCATGTAGTCCACCAGCACCTGCACACCGGCCAGCGGCATGGCGTTGTAGATGCTGGCGCGCATGCCGCCGACGGATTTGTGACCTTTGAGTTGCAGCAGACCGCGTTCCTTCGCTCCGGCAAGAAAGGCGTCGTTGCGCGTGTCGTCATTGAGCAGAAAAGGCACGTTCATGCGCGAGCGGCAGTTGGGCGCGACCTGGTTGACGTAGAAGCCGGATTGATCGATGAAGTCGTACAGCAGCGCTGCCTTGGCGATGTTGCGTGCCTCCATCGCCGCGATACCCGACAGATCGCCTTCGCGCTGGCGCTTGATCCACTGGAAGGTCAGGCCGGCCACGTAGATGCCCCAGGTGGGCGGGGTGTTGTAGCGCGAATCGTTGTCGGCCACGTTCTTGTAATCGAAGGCGCTGGGGCAGATCGGCAGGGCATGGCCGATCAGGTCCTCGCGCACCACGACGAGCGTGACGCCGGCAGGACCGAGGTTTTTCTGTGCGCCGCCAAAGGCCAGGCCCACACGGCTCCAGTCGACATGGCGCGACGCCACGTGGGAAGAAAAATCCACCACCAGCGGTGCGTCGCTGCCCAGCGCCTTCAGGTCGGGCAGTTCCTGAAACTCCACGCCATGGATGGTTTCGTTGCTGCAGATATGCAGATAGCTGGCACCGCGCGAGAGCTGCCAGGTGGCCGGATCGGGCAGGGTAGTGAAGCCGCTGGCCTCGGCGCTGGCCGCCGTGTGGACTTCCGCCGCGTATTTGCCCGCCTCCTTGCGCGATTTCTGGCTCCAGCTGCCGGTGACCACGAAGTCCACCGTGCCTGCGCGCGAGAGGTTCATCGGCACGATGGCGTTCTCGCCCAGGCCACCGCCCTGCATGAACAGAATCTTGAATTCGGGCGGCACGGCGAGCAACTCGCGCAGATCGCTTTCCGCCTGCTCGCAGATCGCGACGAACTCCCTGCCGCGGTGGCTCATTTCCATCACGCTCATGCCGCTGCCGTGCCAGTCGAGCATTTCCGAGGCCGCTTGCTGCAGCACTTCTTCGGGGATGGCGGCGGGGCCAGCGGAAAAATTGTAGGGGCGGTTCATTTTCAATAAAAAATGGCTCTAACGATTGCCTGGAAAGCGCGTGTAGCTATCAATTTGTTTCATCGTTCTCTGCACTGTCTTCGCCCGCATCGTTCTCGGCAATGCGCTGCAGGCCGATGAGCTGGGCGCCTGGATCCAGGTTGATCAGCGTCACGCCCTGCGTCGCGCGGCCCAACTCGCGGATCTCGGCGACGCGGGTGCGCACCAGCACCCCGGTGTCGGTGATCAGCATGATTTCATCGTCGGCGTGCACCAGCGTGGCGGCGACGACCTTGCCGTTGCGCTCGCTCTGCGAGATGGCGATCATGCCCTTGGTGCCACGGCCGTGGCGCGTGTACTCGACGATGCCGGTGCGCTTGCCGTAGCCGTTTTCGGTGGCCGTCAGCACGCTTTGCGATTCGTCTTCGGCCACCAGCATGGCGATCACGCTTTGGCCGTCTTCCAGCATCATGCCGCGCACGCCGCGCGCGTTGCGGCCCATGGGGCGCACGTCGTTTTCGTCAAAGCGCACGGCCTTGCCGCCGTCGGAGAACAGCATCACGTCGTGCGCGCCGTCGGTCAGCGCGGCGCCGATCAAAAAGTCGCCCTCGTCCAGGCCCACGGCGATGATGCCGGCCTTGCGCGGATTGCTGAACTCATCCAGCGCCGTTTTCTTGACCGTCCCCATGCTGGTCGCCATGAACACATAGCGGTCGGCAGGGAAGCTGCGCATCTCGCCGGTAAGCGGCAGCACGACGTTGATTTTTTCGCCTTCCTGCAGCGGGAACATGTTGACGATGGGCCGCCCGCGCGAGCCGCGCGAACCGGCGGGCACCTCCCACACCTTGAGCCAGTACATGCGGCCCCGGTTGGAGAAGCACAGAATCCAGTCGTGCGTGTTGGCGATGAAGAGCTGGTCTATCCAGTCGTCTTCCTTGGTGGCGGTGGCCTGCTTGCCGCGCCCGCCGCGTTTTTGCGCGCGGTATTCCGAGAGTGGCTGGCTCTTGATGTAGCCGGTGTGCGACAACGTGACCACCATGTCGGTGGGCGTGATCAGGTCTTCGGTCGAGAGGTCTTGCGCGCTGTGCTCGACCTCGGAGCGGCGCGCGCCCAGCTTGGTCTGGCCGAACTCGGTCTTCACGGCGGTCAGTTCTTCGCCAATGATGACGGCTACGCGCGCCGGCTTGGCCAGGATGTCGAGCAGGTCCTCGATCACGGCCATGATGTCCTTGTACTCGGCGACGATCTTGTCCTGCTCCAGCCCGGTCAGGCGCTGCAGGCGCATTTGCAGAATCTCTTGCGCCTGCGTGTCCGACAGGCGGTACAGGCCGTCCGCGCTCATGCCGAAGTCGCGCTCCAGCCCCTCGGGGCGGTAGTCGTCGGCATTCACCACGCCGCCGTCTTCGCGCGTGCGGGTCAGCATCTCGCGCACCAGCTGGCTGTCCCAGCTGCGGCTCATCAGCTCGGCCTTGGCCACAGGTGGCGTCGGGGCGTTACGGATGATGCGGATGAACTCGTCGATATTAGCCAGCGCCACGGCCAGGCCTTCGAGCACGTGGCCGCGATCGCGTGCCTTGCGCAGCTCGAACACCGTGCGGCGCGTGACGACCTCGCGGCGGTGGCCGATGAAGACTTCGATCAAGTCCTTCAGGTTGCACAGCTTGGGCTGGCCATCGACCAGCGCCACCATGTTCATGCCGAAGGTGTCCTGCAGCTGCGTCTGTTTGTACAGGTTGTTGAGCACCACCTCGGGCACTTCGCCGCGCTTGAGTTCAATCACCAGGCGCATGCCGGATTTGTCCGACTCGTCCTGGATGTGGCTGATGCCTTCCAGCTTCTTCTCGTGCACCAGCTCGGCCATGCGCTCCTGCAGCGTCTTCTTGTTGACCTGGTAGGGCAGTTCGTCAACGATGATCGCCTGGCGCTGGCCCTTGTCGATGTCTTCGAAGTGCACCTTGGCGCGCATCACCACGCGGCCACGCCCGGTGCGGTAGCCGTCTTTGACGCCGGTGATGCCGTAGATGATGCCTGCCGTGGGGAAGTCGGGCGCCGGGATGATTTCCATCAGCTCGTCGATGGTCGCCTCGGGGTGGCGCAGCAGGTGCAGGCAGGCGTCCACCACCTCGTTCAAGTTGTGCGGCGGAATGTTGGTCGCCATGCCCACGGCAATGCCTGCACTGCCGTTGACCAGCAGGTTCGGCAGGCGGCTGGGCAGCACCAGCGGCTCTTTTTCGCTGCCGTCGTAGTTGGGGCCGAAGTCCACCGTCTCCTTGTCGATGTCGGCCAGCATCTCGTGCGCAATCTTCGCCAGGCGGATTTCCGTATAGCGCATGGCAGCAGCGTTGTCGCCGTCCACCGAGCCGAAGTTGCCCTGGCCGTCGACCAGCATGTGGCGCAGCGAAAAGTCCTGCGCCATGCGCACGATGGTGTCATACACCGCGCTGTCGCCGTGCGGGTGGTACTTGCCGATCACGTCGCCGACGATACGCGCCGATTTCTTGTACGGCCGGTTCCAGTCGTTGTTCAGCTCGTGCATGGCGAACAGCACGCGCCGGTGCACGGGCTTCAGGCCGTCGCGCGCATCGGGCAGGGCGCGACCTACGATCACGCTCATGGCGTAATCGAGGTAGCTGCGGCGCATTTCCTCTTCCAGGCCGATGGGCAGGGTCTCTTTGGCGAACTCAGGCATCACAAGCGATCAAAACTCCGGGATTGGGGGGATTTTAGGGGTAAGCATTTGTGGCTATTGGGCAACAGGTTGCAGTTTGTCCATAGCGCAGGCGACGCCCATGCGTGTTCGCCAACGCATTATTGGTAGCGCCTGTGGCACAATCACCCCAACGTTTTTAGTGCGGTTCACTGACGACGTGTTCTGTTCGCAGCGCGGCTGCGGTTTTTATTTCCCAAGAGGAGAACCATGAAAAAACTGAACCAAGTGGCAGTGCTGTTGGCCTCTGCCGTGCTGGCTGCTTCGGCCACTGCCCAAGTCAAGGCGGCCGATGGCGGCAAAGTGATTGACAACTGGGTGAATGGCACCGGTGAGCTGGTGTGGAAGAACGGCACCAGCGAACTGTGCTGGCGCGATGCCACCTGGACGCCCGCCACCGCTGCCGAAGGCTGCGACGGCGCGCTGCAAAAGGCCGCTCCCGCTCCTGCCCCGGCTGCTGCTCCGGCACCTGCCGCCGCTGCCCCCGCGCCAGCGCCCGCGCCTGCTCCCGCCGTGGCCAGCAAGGTCACCTATGGCGCCGATGCCTTCTTTGACTTCGACAAGTCCGTCCTGAAGCCCGAAGGCAAGGCCAAGCTCGATGACCTGGTCTCCAAGATCAAGGGCATCAATCTGGAAGTGATCGTTGCCGTGGGTCACACCGACTCCATCGGTTCCGTCGCCTACAACCAGAAACTGTCGGTGCGCCGTGCCGAAGCCGTGAAGGCTTATCTGGTGTCCAAGGGCATCGAAAAGAACCGCGTCTATACCGAAGGCAAGGGCAAGAGCCAGCCTATCGCCAGCAACAAGACGGCTGAAGGCCGCGCCAAGAACCGCCGCGTTGAAATCGAAGTGGTGGGTACCCGCGCCAACTGATTCGCCTTCTGTGGCATTCAGCAAAAAGCCCCGCTTGCGGGGCTTTTTTCATGGTGTGAGCAATCCAGGAAGGTGACGAGCCTTACCCCCGGCACTGGTTCCACAGTTGGGGCTGCTTGGTTCCCCACCTGACCCGGTTGGCTGCTTCGCCATGCGGGGAGGCCCGTCACCTTCGATTGTATGCGGGCAAATTGCCCGGCCAGACGAATCAACGCACATAGAATCAGCCGCCATGTCTTATCTTGTGCTCGCCCGCAAATACCGTCCTCGCAACTTTGCGGAAATGGTGGGGCAGGAACATGTGGTGCGCGCACTCACCAACGCGCTGACGCAGCAGCGCCTGCACCATGCCTATATGTTCACGGGCACGCGCGGGATTGGCAAGACCACGGTGTCGCGCATCCTGGCCAAGTCGCTCAATTGCGTTGGGGCCGATGGCCTGGGCGGAATCACCGCACAGCCCTGCGGCGTTTGCGCGGCATGCACGGCGATTGATGGCGGGCGCTTTACCGATTACATAGAACTCGACGCTGCCTCCAACCGCGGCGTGGATGAGGTGCAGGGTCTGCTGGAGCAGGCGGTCTACAAGCCGGTGCAGGGGCGCTTCAAGGTCTTCATGATCGACGAAGTGCACATGCTCACGAACACGGCGTTCAATGCCATGCTCAAGACGCTGGAAGAGCCGCCTGAATACCTCAAGTTCGTGCTGGCGACCACCGACCCGCAGAAGGTGCCGGTCACGGTGCTCTCGCGCTGCCTGCAGTTCAACCTGCGCCCCATGGCGCCAGAGACCATCCAAACCCATCTGGCACAAGTGCTGCAGGCCGAAACGATTGCCGCTGAACCGCAGGCTCTGCGGCTGATTGCCGGCGCTGCGCGCGGCTCGATGCGCGATGCGCTCAGCCTCACCGATCAGGCTATCGCATTTGGCAGCGGCAGCCTGCAGGAAGCGGCGGTGCGCCAGATGCTGGGCAGCGCCGATCGCTCCCATGTGCTGGCCTTGATTGATGCATTGGCACGCGCCGATGGGCGCACGGTGGTTCAAGTTTCGGAGCAATTGCGGCTGCAAGGCCTGTCCGCTACTTCAACCCTGCTGGAAATGGCGGCTGTGCTGCAACGTATGGCCGTGCTGCAGGCGGTTTTGGACGCAGAGAGCGCCGCGGGTGATGCGGATCCGGATGCTGCAGTGCTGGCACAGCTTGCCCAGGCGATGCCTGCGGATGAAACCCAGTTGCTCTACAGCATCTGCCTGCATGGCATGGATGAGCTTGGCCTGGCGCCCGACGAATATTCGGCGCTGACCATGGTGTTGCTCAGGCTGCTGGCTTTCAAACCGGCGGGCGCCGCCGCTGAAAAAAAAAAGCTGACGACGCCTGAAGAGGCGTTGTCCGCGCCCGTGCCTGTCCCGAGGCCGGAGCCGGAGCCGGAGCCGGTGGCGCAGGCGCCCATCGTTGAGCAGACGCGTGCGCCTTTGCGCCTGCCTGTGCGTTCGGATACGAATTTTGTGCAAAAACCACTTCCAGCGCCTGAGGAACAAGCGCCAACCGCTATTGAAACCATAGAAATCTCCGTCCACGAAGTGCCTCAGGAAGCCGCGCTAGAGGCGGCCCGCGCAACGGTTGCGGATGCGCAATGGAGTCCGACCGAAGAAGGTGCGTTCTGGCATGCCTTGGTGCAGGAGCTGGTAGGGCAGCAAAAGATCAGCGCCCTCACTCGCGAGCTGGCATTGCAATCACAGCTGGTGGCGCGCGATGGCAAGCATTGGCATCTGCGCGTGGACAGCGCATCGCTGAACCAGGCCACGGTGCGCGAAAGACTGTGCACCGCCTTGCAGGATGCAGGACAGGCCGATGCCATCAGCGTTGAGATGGGGCAGGTGAGCGACAGCCCGGCGCGGCGCAATGCACAGGCTGCCGCTGCGCAGCAGGCGCAGGCAGAGGCCATCGTGCGCAATGATCCGCAGGTGCAGCAGCTGATGCGCGATTTCGGGGCGAAAATCGTACCCGGCAGCGTCAGGCTGGCATAAACCATTTCAATTCACAAGGAAAAATTCATGTTCAACAAAGGGCAGCTTGCCGGTCTCATGAAGCAGGCGCAGGCCATGCAGGACAACCTCAAGAAGGCGCAGGACGAGCTTGAGCACATCGAGGTGGAAGGCGAATCGGGCGCGGGCCTGGTCAAGGTGGTGATGACCTGCAAGCACGATGTCAAACGCATCACCATCGATCCCAGCCTGCTGGCGGATGACAAGGACATGCTGGAAGACTTGGTGGCGGCCGCCTTCAACGCCGCCGTGCGCAAGGCCGAGGAGACTTCGCAGGAGAAGATGGGCAAGATCACCGCAGGCATGCCAGGTCTGCCGGGCGGAATGAAGTTTCCTTTCTGACCGCGAAACGCAGGCCGTGTCGGATACGGGCAGTCTCGAAACCCTGATCCAGGCGCTCAGGCGCTTGCCCGGCGTGGGTGTCAAGTCGGCCCAGCGCATGGCTTACCACCTGCTGCAGCACGACCGGCCGGGTGCGCAAATACTTGCGCGCGCCCTGGAGCAGGCGAGCGAGCGGGTAGGACACTGCGAGCGCTGCCATACCTTCACCGAAGCTCCGGTCTGCGCCATCTGCGGCGACCCCGAGCGCGATGCCACGCGCCTGTGCGTGGTCGAGACGCCGGCCGATCAGGCTGCGATGGAGCGTACGGGGGCGTTCAATGGGCTGTATTTCGTGCTGATGGGGCGCCTGTCGCCGCTCGATGGCATCGGCCCGCGCGACATCGGCATGCAGCCGCTGCTGGAGCGTGCCGGTGACGGCATGGTGCGTGAGGTGATCCTCGCGACCAGCTTCACCGCCGAGGGCGAGGCGACGGCTCATGCGCTCTCGCAAGCGCTGCAGCGCCGCGGCGTGCAGGTCACGCGCCTCGCCCGTGGTGTACCGATAGGGAGCGAACTGGAATACGTCGACTTGGGCACTATCGCGCATGCGCTGGCAGACCGGCGCTAGTAGTGTGCTGGCGTCAAACGAAACGGTCGAAGTGGATTTGGTCGAAGGGCACGCGGTGGCGGACCATGAGCAGTTCCTGCATTGCCTCGATCATCGGCGGCGGACCGGCGAAGTAGAAGTCGAACCGGTCGAGCGGCGCGGACAGCGACCGTTCAACTTCTGCGTGGACGAAGCCCCTCGGCCCGTGCCAGGCGGAACGCTCCCGTGGATTGGACAGCACCACCGTCGTTGTGGCGCGGTCCTGGTCCAGTGAATCGGCCTCGGCCGCGGCATCGAGTTCTGCCTCCGTGCGCAGCCCGAGGAAAAAATGCAGCCGCCGCGAGCCATCGCCGGCCAGCACGCCGCGCGCCACGGACAGCATGGGCCCCAGGCCCGAGCCGCCTGCCACGCAGACCACGTCACGCGGTGCGGGTCGCAGCCAGGCGTGGCCATAGGGGCCGTCGATGTCCACGCGCGCGCCGACCGGCAGGTGATCGCACAGCGCGCTGCTCCCGCGGCCCGAAGGCGTCTTCCGGACAATGAAGCGCCACAGGCCATCGCCGTCCAGGTTGGACATCGAATAGGCCCGGGCGCCTGGCACGCCCGCCGGAAAGAGCAGCGCGTACTGCCCCGGCCGGAACGCGGGAGGCTGCGGCATCGCGAAGCTCAGTTCCACCATGCCGGCGCTGATGGGGCGGCGGCTCGCGAGCGTGGCGGACATGCGGCGGGGTTGGGCGGCTGGCGCTTCCCCGCCGTCCAGGCGGATGCGGATGCGGCAGTCGCCCAAGGGGCGCGACTGGCAGGCCAGGCGCTTGCCGCGCCTGCGATCGCGCTCGGACAGCCCCGGCGCCTCGTCCCACAGCGATGCCATCTCGCCGTCGAGCAGTTCGAAGCGGCAGGTGCCGCAGCCACCCACGCTGCACTCGTAGGCGAAGGGCACGCCGGCGCGCAGCGCGCCGCGCAGCAGAGTATCTTCCTCCGGGCCAACCTCAAAGCTTCGCCCGTTCTCGATCTCGATGCGGTGGCGTGGTGGTGTTGCTTCGTGCCGTCCGCTCACAGGCCCAGCCCTTGCCTGAAGGCGCGCGCCGCGGCCGACGCGCGTTCGACAGCATTGACTGCGTCGGGCAGCGCTCCGCAGTAGGCTTGCACGGCTTCGTCGGCCAGCGGCTCCCAACGGGCAACCCAGCGGCCCAGCACCTCGCGGTTGCCGGGCTGTTCCAGTGCCAGCGTCACCAAGGCGCCGGCCCAGCGGCGGTGGCGCTGGGCGTCCAGCAGCTGGGCGTCTGTCAGCAGGCCGAGCAGGGTATCGCCGTTGTGCCTGGCGGCCACGCCCAGTGCACGCAGCACCGCTTCCTCGACGGCCGGGCGGATCACCAGGTTGAAGGCCGCGAAGCTCTCGCCCCAGTCCCAGGCCACCAGTGCCTGCTCCACCAGCTTGCGCCAACCCTGCCAGGCGGGGTCGTTCTCCCAGTAGCCGCGTTCGCCACTGCCCAGGCCGATGTCCGGGAAAGTCTTTGACAGTTCCTTGGTTCGATAGGCTGTGTGGGTCAGCCAGCGCAGCGAATCGGCCGCCTGATAGGTGGCGCAGTTGGAGATGGTCGAGGCGGGCGCCATCTGCGTCAAATAGGCCGAGGCCATCTGCAGCGTGTGGAACAGGTAGCGCGCCGGCGCGTACAGCCGCGCCAGGCTGCCGACCCAGGTGGGTTCCAGCATCGCGTCGTGGCCCCGTTCGGAGAACTGGTCGAGCAGTCCGAGAACGTAGGTCTCCTGCCCATCCTGCTGAATGTTGTAGGTGCGGTAGACCATCTCGTCCGGATCGCGGAAGGCATTCCAGTCGGGGTGAACCAGCGGAGACTGGTTACGGTGCTGCTTGAACCAGCGCGCCATGTCGAAGTCGGGATCAAGCTCGAACGGTGCGTCGGGATTGTTGGTCGAGTAGTGCAGGTTGGTCGATACGATTTCGTATTCGCTGGGCTTGCGGCGGCGACCCGCCAGGTGGCTCCAGGTCTTCAGTGGTTTGAGGATTTCAGGGGCTTGCGTCATGCCGTTCTCCGATCAAAGCGTTTTTTCGAGATAGAAGCGCACGCGGTCTTCCGCGGTTTCTATGCGCCCGGCGAAGGAGCTCAGCTCGACCTCCAGCTCGGACATGCGGAATGGCCGGCCCAGCGCGCGCTCCAGCGATTCACGGCGCAGGATGAACTCGCCCTCGCAATCTATGCGCACGTAGGCGCCCTTGTCATCGACGCGGATCTGCTTGCCGGGGTTGTCTTCCTCGGCGGCCTCGACGACGGCCTCCGTCAGCGGACCGGCGCGCAGCACGGGACCGACGCGGTTGTTGCGATAGGCCTGGTGTGTTTCTTTCTGTTGCATGGATGGTGTTTCTTTCTTGGATTCAGGAATGCGCGAACAGCGGTTGCACGCCCTCGACGTCGACCAGCACGTCGTCGCCCTCGACTCGGACCGGGTACTGGGCCAGGCAGCAATCGCCCGGGTTGATGCCCTGTCCGGTGCTGGCGTCGAAGGTCCACTGGTGGGCGCGGCAAGTCAGCACCCGGCCGTCGAACCGCCCTTCGGAAAGCGGAATGTCCTGGTGCGGGCAAGCGCCCTGATAGGCGCGCACCTCGCCGCCTTCGAGACCGATGAGCAGCACGACGTGCTCATCCACCTCAACCTCCGTCATGTCGCCTTCCCAGACTTCGTCCAGGGAGCAGGCTTTGCGAAATGCCATGGAGCCTCCGTCAGTCGTCGCAGAAGATGAACTCAAGCGCTTCCATCGGCTTGATGTCGGTCGCGCTCAGCTTGGCCTCTCTGGGAAAGAAGGTCTCGCTGCCATTGCGGCGTACGCGAACCACCTTGCCTGGCTGCGGCGCCACGCGCCGGCCCACCGAGTGGTGAGCCGCGGCGGCGGCCACCTCATCCATGGTGTTCTCGGTATCCACCGCCACGAGCTGCAGCACGAAGTCGTACTGAAAGTTGGATATCAAAGGGAATAGAGCCATTTTTCGTTCCTCCTCGCGTTGTTCAGGCGGCCTTGCGCTCGTGGCGCTTGTCGCGGTATGCGGCCACCCATTCGTACTGGTGCGCGTCGTCGCCGATTTCGCCCGGTGCGAGGCCCATGTACTGCAACGCGCCCATCAGGTTGGCTGGCTGGATCTTGCCGGCCAGGAAGCGGTCCACCAGTGTCAGGTGATCGCGGTAGCGCACCGGGTCCTGTTGAAACACCCAGCGGTCGATCTCGGAGTTGAAGTGATAGGTGCGACCGTTGTAATCCAGCGGGTAGTCCTTGACGTTCCAGCCCTTGCCGGGGATGGCGCAGATCGGGATCTGGCTCATGTTGCAGACGATGGGCAGGGTTTCGGGCAGCGTCAGCTCGGTGCGTCCGGCCAGCAGGTTGTCGATGATCACGTCCCAGGCTTGGCCGAAGGTGTCATTCCAGCCGGGATATTTCTCCTCCAGCCAATCGCGGCAGTCGGGCGTGACGCCGGCGGCCACGTTCCACCACATAGTGGGGCGCCAATACCAGATGCCCATCTGATAGGCGTGGTGCTGGTAATCGAACTCGTTGATCATCTGGTCCCAATACCAGGGAAGATCAAGTCCCAGGTCCAGCAGGCTGCGTTGGAACTGGCCCACGATCCACTCGCGCATGAATTCCTTGAAGGACTGCTTGCGATGCACCAGCGGCGTGGCGTAGTCCATGGCCGTGCCGGTCAGCAGGCAGAACAGGCGCCAGGCACGGGCGATGCCTACATCCACCAGCTTCTGGGCCTCTTCCTTGCGGCCGTTGGCGATGAGAATCTGCAGCGCCGGGCCGCCGATCTGCGCGTGGCGCGACTCGTCGGTCTGTATGCTGGAAATCAGGCTGCTGAAGGTGAAGTCGCCGGCCTCGGCGGCATCAGCAGCCAGGCCCAGGAACTGCATGTTGGTGAAGCCGGTCTCGAACGCGAAGGTCAGCATCACCGCGATGTCGGTGGCGCTGCGCGACATGAACAGATCGTCAAAGGCGTGGCGCGCCGCGATGGCGCCCCATTCGTTCGTGTGGTAGGCCTTGTGGGCCCAGTCGAACTGGCGGTCTTTGGCGCAATAGCTATGCGGAAAGTAGAGCTGGACCTGCGCATGGCGGTTCTCGTCCATCATCCCGAAGGTGGCCATGTTGCGCATGCCGGGTGCGCGGCCGAACCGGGTCATGCGGGCTTCGGCGCTCATGGCCGCGTATTCGCCGAGGGCGATGGCGCCGTAGTGCGACTTCAGGATGGACAGCCAGCCCGAGTCGGCCTGCTCGAACATGCGGCTGCGTTCCAGCGCGGCCTTGACCGAGTAGGCGCCCGCGTCCTTCTCACGCTGGATGCGCACGTACTCGGAGTACGAGGTTTTGTAGGGTTCGTCGTAGGTTTCCCACTGTGCCATCGGTACACCCATGGCACCGGTCATCACGTCCGGGAAGAGTTGTGTTTCCTCGACGTAGGTCGGGGTCCAGTTCGTGCAGCGCGCGATGTCGTACCAATCGCTGCGTTCCAGCAAGGCCATGGGTTTGTCTCCTGTGGTTGTTGAACACTGCGCGGGCGTTAGCCCGCACGTCCAAGAATGTAGGGAGAACGTCCTTGCAAAACCATTGGACTTTGGTTTATGCGGCCTGTACTTTGAACAGGTGTTCACGCAAAATGGCGTTCAATGCCATAGAAATCATCCGCTTGGGTCCAGTCATGCACCGGGTCCGCGAGGGTTCTGCATCGAGCGCTTGCAGTCCATCAGCGAGTGCGTGCTCGACGGTATCGAGGTCGGCCAAGGCGTGATTGGCAAAGCCGTCCCCGCGCAGCGCGTTCCGCAGGTGTTCGGCGGGGTCCAGGCCTGAACAGTATGGCGGCAGGAAGAGCTGCAGCATGTTATGGGCAGGAACGGTTCGCCGGCCGAACACCGGACGCCTGCCATGCGGCACTCAGTACCGCAGCGGCATGCCCATCAGGCCGAAGCGGTTTTCGTCATGGAACATCAACCGCAAGCGGCGGCCGACGGCTGTTCAGGTTGATCGCTTGCGCCAAAATGGGTCGCTGGACGGGGCGCGTCGGACCACGGATGCGAAAATGGCGGCCAGACCCTGCCCTTGGCTGAAGTCATCCAGGACCCAGGCGCGCACCCAAGCCAGGCGCTACAGCCATGACTGGGCGACAAGGCAAATGCCATTCCCTCTAGGGGCGAACAAGCATCTTCATTGCGCCATCGGATTTGTGGTGGAAGGTGGCGTAGGCCTTGTCGATGTCCTGGAGAGCATAGGTGTGCGAGAAGTATTGCTCCGGCTTGATGACACCTCGTTCCATCAGCCGCAGGCTTTCCCACATGACGGGCTGCACATTGGCGAAGCCGTTCATGTGCAGCGTGATATCGCGCAGAAAGACATCGGCCAGGTTGAGATTGAACGTGTCTTGCGTAAACACGCCAATAGCCGCGACGGTGCCTCCTGGCCGCACGAGTTCCAGGCACATCTGCAAGGTCTCTGCATGGCCGACCACTTCGATCACCTTGTCGAATCCGCGCCCATCGCTTGCTGCCAATGCCTTGTCTTTCCAGCCCGGGTCTGATGCGTCAATGGTCAAGGCGCCCTTGGCACGAGCGGCAGCAAGACGGTGGGGCACTTTGTCAATGGCGATGACGCGGCCGGGGCCTCGCATCAACGCGATGTCAAGCGACATGAGCCCCGTGGGCCCGCAACCTACCAGCGCAACGGCCTCGCCTGGCTGGATGTCGGCCAGTCTGTTGGCAATCACGGCTGACGGCAGATTGCACGATAGCGTCAAGGCCGCGGCGTCGGGAATATCTTTCGGGACCTTCATTGCATGGCCGTCGGCGTGAGGGATCGTCATGGCTTCGGCGTGCGTCCCATTGAGATTGCCGAACGGCACGCCGAATCCATACACGGCCTTCTGCGTGGTCTCGCAGTGCGCGGTTTGTCCGACCTTGCACATGTAGCAGGAGCCGCAAGAACAGTTGTAGGCGACGCTGACACGGTCTCCTTTGCGGAATTTGCCGACCGAGCTGCCCACATCAAGGACCTCGCCGATGAGTTCGTGGCCCGTCTGGGACTTGCCTTTCTCCATGATCGGATCGAGTGCGCCCCGATAGAGATGAAGGTCTGACCCGCACAGTGATGTTGCTGTCACTTTCACTAGCATCTCGTGGTCATGCTTGATCGCTGCATCGGGAATATTGGTCGCCCGAATCTGTTCGGGGCCGTAGTACACGGCGGCTTTCATGGGCTTGTCTCCTGTGATTGTTGAACACGGCGCAGGCATATCAGCCCGCGCGTTCACCAATGTAGAGAGAACACCCTCGCGAAACCATTGGATTTTGGTTTATGCCGCCCGTAATTTATCTCGGTCCGGCATGCCGCAGCCGCTCCAGCATGCCCATCAGCGCGGCGACGGAGCTGGCCTGCGTCTTCTCCATGATGTTGTGGCGATGCACCTTCACCGTCACCTCGGTGATGCCCAGGCGATAGGCCGTCTGCTTGTTGCGCAGGCCCTGGGCGAGCAGCTGGAGCACGTCCTGTTCGCGCGGCGTGAGGCTGTCGAATCGGGCCTGGAGGGCGCGCATGCCTTCGTGGTCGCGCAGCGCATCGCGCGACCGGGCCAGCGACGCCTCGATGGCTTCGAGCAGGTCCTGCTCCCTGAACGGCTTTGGGAGGAACTCGACCGCGCCGGCCTTCATCGCGCGGACGGTCATTGGAATGTCACCATGGGCCGTGATGAACACGATGGGCAGCCGCTGCTGCGCCTGCCCCAGCTGCCGCTGCAGCTCCAGGCCGCCCAAGCCGGGCATGCGTACGTCCAGTACCAGGCATTCGGGGTGGCGGGAGGGCTGCACCCAGCGCTCAAGGAATTCGGCGGCCGAGACGTAGGTTTCGATCCGCAGACCCACCGACCGCAGCAGGCTGCTGACGGCTTCGCGCATGGACAGGTCGTCATCCACCACGTGGACCAGCGCATCGGGCGCACTCATCGCGGTGCCTCTGGCGCTTCGGCCGGAAGGGCGAAGCTGAAGGTAACGCCCGGGCCATCGTTCGGTGTGAACCACAGGCGCCCGCCCAGGGATTCGACGATCGATCGGCTGATGGCCAGGCCCATGCCCATCCCGTCGGCTTTTGTGGTCTGGAAGGCTTCGAACAGGGTGGCATCCACAGTGGGGTCGACGCCTGGCCCGCTGTCCCTGACGCTCACCTGCACGCAATTGTCGGCGCAGGGCGCTGCGCTTAGAACGATGGTGTGCGGGCCGCCCTGTCCCATGGCCTCCAGGCTATTCATCACGAGGTTGAGCAGCACTTGCTGCAGTTGGATGCGGTCCGCGTTCACAGGAGGCAGCGGACGTGGCGCCGAATGAACGATCTCCACCCGCCGCGCCTGCGCTTCGCCTCCCACCAGTTCGAGCACGTCGCGGATAGCGTCGTTGATGTCCATCGGGGCGTGCCGCGTTTCACGGCGCTGGACGAAGCCGCGGATGCGAGAGACGATCTCGCCGGCGCGGTTGGCGTCCCGGATGATGCGGCCCATCGCCGTCCTGGTCTCCTCTTGGTTGGGAGGATGGGCGTCCAGCCACCGCATGCCGGCCTGCCCGTTGGCCACGATCGCGGCCAGTGGCTGGTTGACCTCGTGGGCGATCGAGGCTGCCAGCTCTCCCAGTGAGCTGACGCGCGAAACCTGGGCCAGTTCCGCGCGCGTCCGAACCAGGGCCTGCTCGGCCCGCTTCTGTTCGGTGATGTCTTCCGCCACCACGACCAGCAGGCCCTCATCGCCGGGAGCGCTCCGCACGAGCGACACGCTGGTGTTGACCCACACCAGGGCGCCTTCTTTGTGCTGGAAGCGGCATTGCATGTGGTTTTCGCGTGCCGTGCTGGTCAGCAGGCCATCGATGCGCCGTTGTGCGGCGGCTCGGTCTTCTATCGGCGTGATGCGCGGCAGGGTACGAGCTTCGATCTCCTCATCCGAATAACCCACCATGGTCTTGAAGGCGGGGTTGGCTGCCTGGATGGCGCCACCGACTCCCACCAGGGCGATGCCTACTGGCGAGTGCTGATAAATGCTTCGCCAGCGGCGCTCGGAAGCCCGCAGGGCGCGCCGGCTGTCGATGAGCTGGCGCGCGAGCTGAGTCAGGTCGCTGCTTTGCGACAACAGCTCCTGCCGCAGTTCGTCGCGGGCGCGCTTCATCGTCGCGAGGTTGCGCACCCGTGCGCGCAGTTCATGCGCGGAGAAGGGCTTGGTCACGTAATCCTGCACTGCGCCCGCGAGCAGCCGGGCGCGCAGCGCTGCGTCGTCCTTCGCCGACAGGACCAGCACCGGAATCTCTTTCAGCTCGGCATGGGCGCGCAGGGCCTGTACCAGCCGGTCGCCACCCAGGCGCGGCAGCATCAGATCGGTGACCAGCAGGTCGGGCGGGCTGGCAATGGCCGCCTCCAGAGCCGCCTGGCCGTCGGCCGCCGCCTCCACGGCAAACTCGGCGCGCAGGGAGTCGCAGATGAAGCGCCGCGTGCCGGCGTCGTCCTCCACCACCAGGATGCGGGCCATGCCTGCAGGCGCCGCCGCCTCCACCGGTGCTGCGTTGCGCTCGGGGCGTGCCAGTTCGGCCAGCGTACCGGCGATCGGCGGCGGGGACGGGGCATGCCGCCGTGGTGCAGGGCCGTCGATCGGGTCGATGGGCACCATGGGCGCGTCGTGGGGCGGCGCCAGCGGCAGCTCCACCTGGAAGATGGAGCCACCGCCCGTGGCCGGCGTGACGGTGATCGTGCCGTGCATCAGTTCGGTGAACTCCTTGGCGATGGCCAGGCCCAGCCCCGTGCCGCCAAAATCGCGTGTCGTGCCCGCCTGCGCTTGCCGAAAACGGTCGAAAATCGCCTGCCGCATGTCCCGTGGTACGCCCGGGCCGGAGTCCTGCACTTCAAACAGACAGCGTTCGCGCCCGATGCGTTGGACGGCGCAGCGCACCCGGCCGCCCGGGGGCGTGAACTTGAACGCATTGGACAGCAGGTTCTGCAGGATCCGTTCGGTCTTCTCCGGGTCGAGCACTGCGGGCAGTGCCTCGGGCGCCGAGATCACGTACCGCAACCCATGCTGTGGCGCCAGGGCGTGAAAGCGCTCCGCCTGGTCGCGTACCAGGGCGGCCAGGTCGATACGAGCGTAGTGCAGGTCCATGCGCCGCGCGTCAAGCTTTGCCAGGTCGAGCAGGTCGTTGACGTGCTTGAGCAGCGTGAAAGCGCTGCGCTGCATGAGTTCGAGCTGCTCGCGCTGCGCGCCGGTGAGCGGCGCGGCATCCGGTGCCAGCAGTTCTTCCAGCGGGCCGAGGATCAGGGTCAGCGGCGTGCGCAGTTCATGACTGACGTTGGCGAACAAGTCACTCTTGACCTGGTCAAGCTGTCGTATGCGTTCCAACAGGCTTTCAAGCTCGGCGTTCTTGCGGGCGATCTCCGCCTCGGCATGTTTCTTTGCCGTGATGTTGCGGCCTTCGGCCAAGAGAAACACCACCTTGCCCCGCGCGTCCCGCACGGGCAGCAGCGAAAAATCCACCATGATGGTTTTTTCTCCGGCCGCCTGTCCATATATCTCCACGTCGTAGCGGACGAATTCACCGTCGCGGGCCCGGTGCACGAAGTTGCGCAGCAGCTCGACCGTGTCCCGCGAAACCTGGAACCACCGGGCCTCCCAGAACGGCTTGCCGTGGATATCGGCCATGCGCAGGCCCGCGCCGTCCAGGGCCGCCCGGTTGATTTCCAGCGTTCGCCCGTCCGCGTCGAGCAGACCTACGAACTGGTACATCGAATCGAGCACGATGCGCGCGAGCTTTTCACGCTGGCTCTGGTTCGAGTCGGCAGGACTGAGGGCGACGGAGCCCACCCGGTACGGGTCGGACAGATCGAACGGCGTTTGCATTGATCCCTCTTCCTTGCTGGCGGACAGCCCAGGGGCCGCGTCGATCAAGGGCGGGACTGGCTTGCTCCAGCGCCGCCCGGGATGTTTCCGGCCGCGGCTTGCTGCTGCTCCGCGGCGGGCTGTTCGATCATACAGAGGGGCGCGGCAGCAGCCCTTTGAGCTGGTAGAGCGCGTCCAGCGCCTCGCGCGGCGTGAGCTGGTCGGGGTTGAGTTGCGCCAATGCGGCTTCGGCGGCGCTGGGCGGGTTGTCGGGCGGAGCGGGGGGCGGCGTGAACAGGTCCACCTGCCGCTGCGCCTCCTGTGCACGCGCCTGCAGCGCATCCAGCGCACGGCGGGCGTGGTGCAGCACGCCAGCGGGCATGCCCGCCAGCCTGGCCACCTGGATGCCGTAGCTGCGGCTGGCGGGCCCGGCCTGGATTTCATGCAGGAAGACGATGTCCTGTCCGTTCTCCACCGCGCTCACGTGCAGGTTGATCGCGTGCCTGGCGGTGGCGGGTAGTTCGGTCAGCTCGAAGTAATGCGTGGCAAACAGCGTGAAGGCCTTGCTTTTGTCGTGCAGGTGCGTGGCGATGCTGCCGGCCAGCGCCAGGCCATCGAAAGTGCTGGTGCCGCGGCCGATTTCGTCCATCAGCACCAGGCTTTGCGCCGTGGCGGCATGCAGGATCTGCGCGGCTTCCACCATTTCCAGCATGAAGGTCGATTGCGCGTTGGCCAGATCGTCGGCCGCGCCGATGCGGGTGTGGATGGCATCGATAGGTCCCAGGCGGCAACTGCTCGCCGGCACATGGCTGCCCATGCTGGCGAGCAGCACGATGATCGCCACCTGGCGCATGTAAGTGGATTTGCCGCCCATGTTCGGCCCGGTGATGATCTGCATGCGCTGGTTGGCGTGCATGCGTGTGTGGTTGGGAATGAAGGCCCCGGCCGAGGTCTGCGCCAGGCGCGCCTCCACCACCGGATGGCGTCCGGCGCCGATGTCTATGCAGGGCTCATTGACAAACTGCGGCGCGCACCAGTTCAGCGTCAGCGAGCGCTCTGCGAGGCAGCACAGCACATCGAGCTGCGCCAGTGCCTGCGCCACCTGCGTGAGTTGCGCGATATGCGGCTGCAGTTGGTCCAGCACCTGCTCGTACAGCCATTTCTCGCGTGCCAACGCGCGTTCCTGCGCCGACAGGGCCTTGTCCTCGAAGCTTTTCAGCTCGGGGGTGATGAAGCGCTCGGCGTTCTTCAGCGTCTGGCGGCGGCGGTAGTCCTCGGGCACCTTGTCCAGATGGCTGCCGGTCACCTCGATGTAGAACCCGTGCACCTTGTTGAACTGCACGCGCAGGTTGGGGATGCCGGTGCGTTCTTTCTCGCGCGTTTCCAGGTCGAGCAGAAAGCCGTCGCAATTGCTCTGAATCGCACGCAGTTCATCGAGCTCGGCATCAAACCCGCTGGCAATCACTCCGCCATCGCGGATGAGCGCGGCCGGTTCGCCGGCTATGGCTGCCTGCAGCAGGGCAGAGGTTTCCACAGGCGGTTGCAGTTGCTGGAAAATTTGATTCAAAAAGGGCTCCAGCGCCTGCCCATAATGCGCTAATAGCTCTGTTTTTTGGAGCGTTTGGGTGAGTGCCGTCAACTCTCGCGGGCGCACCTGCCGCAGCGCTATGCGCGCGCTGATGCGCTCCACATCGGCCACGCCCTTGAGTTCGCTGCGCAGTGCCTGCCAGCGACCCGACTGCAGCGCCTGCGTGGCAGCGAGGCGTTGGCGCGCCGCGCTGCGATCGCGCGCGGGTTCCAGCAGCCAGGCGCGCAGCAGGCGGCTGCCCATGCCGGTCATGCAGGTGTCCAACAGCGAAAGCAGGGTGGGTGATTCCTCTCCGCGCAAGGTGCGTGTGAGCTCCAGATTGCGCACCGTGCTTGCGGGCAGGGTGATGAGCGCATCGCTCTTCTGCACCGCAATGCTGTGCAGGTGGGTGATGCTGCGCCCCTGCGTGTGCTCGGCATACTGCAGCAGCGCACCCGCGGCAGCGTGGGCCTCGTGCAGATCCTGCGCATCCCAGGCGGCGAGCGTGGCGGCGCCCAGGTGCTCAAGCAGGGTGCGCTCGCCCAGCGGGGCGTCAAACTGCCAGTCCGGGCGCGGTGTGATCGGGCAGGCGAGGGCGCCGCTGGTGCGCAGCAGCTGCAGTTGCTGCTCAAAACGCTGCGTGCAGCCCGCGCTGTGGATCAGTTCGCTGGGTGCGATGCGGGTGAGCCAGCCGCTCAGTGCATCCAGGGTGCATTCGGCCAGAAACACCCGCCCCTGCGTGACCGAAAGCCAGGCCAGACCGCAGCGTGCGCGCTTGCCCTGGTGCACGGCCAGCAGCAGCGATTCACTCTTGTCGCTGAGCAGTTCGGTATCGGTGAGCGTGCCGGGCGTGACCACCCGCACCACCTTGCGTTCGACCGGCCCCTTGGCCGCGGCGACATCGCCGACCTGCTCGGCAATCGCCACCGATTCGCCGATCTTGATGAGCCGCGCCAGGTAGTTCTCCAGCGCGTGAAACGGCACGCCCGCCATCACCACGGGTTGACCGGCCGACTGCCCGCGCTGCGTCAGCGTGATGTCGAGCAGGCGCGCGGCCTTTTCAGCATCCGCATAGAACAGCTCATAGAAATCGCCCATGCGATAGAAAAGCAGCGTCCCAGGGTGCTGGGCCTTGAGCGCCATGTACTGCGCCATGACGGGGGTGTGCGGCGGGGAGTCGGGTTTTTCCATGGAGCGTGATCAGCGAGGTGTCCGACTATGAAAAAGCCGCCCGAAGGCGGCTTGTCATGAGGCGGGTTGCCAGCAGCTTACAGCACCGCCGCAATCGACTTGCAGACATGCGGCAGATTGTGCGCATTGAGCGCAGCCACGCACATGCGCCCGGTGTCCGTTCCATACACACCGAATTCGCCGCGCAGGCGCACCATCTGCTCCTTGCTCAGGCCCGAATAGCTGAACATGCCCACCTGCGTGGTGATGAAATCCATGCTTCTCAGCACGCCCGCGGCCTTCAGTCCGTCGACCAGGGCCTGGCGCATCGCCTTGATGCGGGTGCGCATGCCGGCCAGCTCCTGGTCCCATTGCGCGCGCAGGGTGGGGTCGTTCAGCACCGTTGCCACCACCGAGCCGCCGTGCGTGGGCGGGTTGGAATAGTTGGTGCGGATCATGATCTTGAGCTGGCTCAGCACGCGGGCGGCTTCTTCCTTGCTGGTGCACAGCACCGAGAGCCCGCCCACGCGCTCGCCGTACAGGCTGAAGCTCTTGGAGAACGAAGTGGAGACGAAGAAGCTCAGGCCCGCGGCGGCAAACTTGCCGATGACCGCGCCGTCTTCCTGCACGCCGTTGGCAAAGCCCTGGTAGGCCATGTCCAGGAAAGGCGTGAGCCCGCGCGCCTTGACGGTTGCAATCACCTGCTCCCACTGCGCGGGCGTGAGGTCGTAGCCCGTGGGGTTGTGGCAGCAGGCGTGCAGCACCACGATGGTGCCCGCCGCGGCGGCCTGCAGGTCGGCCAGCATGCCATCGAAGTTGAGCTGGCGCGTGGCGGCATCGTAGTAGCGGTAGGTGCCCACCACGAAACCTGCCTGCGTGAACAGCGCGCGGTGATTCTCCCAGCTCGGGTCGCTGATCAGCACCTTGGCGTTGGGGTTGAGGTGCTTCAAGAAATCAGCGCCGATTTTGAGCGCGCCGGTGCCGCCCAGGGCCTGCACGGTGGCAACGCGGCCGGATTGGACAGGCTCGGAGTCGGCGCCGAACACCAGATTCTTCACGCCGCTGTCGTAGGCCGCGATGCCATCGATCGGCAGGTAGCCGCGCGCCTTGGGCGTTGCCATCAGCGTCTTTTCGGCCGCCTGCACGCAGGCCAGCAGCGGCAGTTTGCCGTTCTCGTCGAAATACACGCCCACGCCGAGATTGACCTTGTTCGGGTTGGTGTCGGCGGCAAACTGCTCGTTCAAGCCCAGAATGGGGTCGCGGGGAGCCAGTTCGACGGCGGAAAACAAAGACATGATGGGTCCTGGAAGTTGAAGAAAGGCTGCGCCGCCACCAGCTACGATGGCGAAACACAGCAAATTTTAACGACCGCGCCCGGCGCGCCGTTGACGTCCACCATGCAAGAAGTTGCCGCTGCACCGCCTGCCACCCCAGGCGAATTCGTGCAGTTTCCAGATTCGCCCTTTCAGCTTTTTCAGCCCTATCCGCCAGCAGGCGACCAGCCTGAGGCTATAGCCAAGCTGGTGGAAGGCGTGCGCGATGGCGAGTCCTTCCAGACGCTGCTGGGCGTGACGGGCTCGGGCAAAACCTTCACCATGGCCAACGTCATCGCGCGCCTGGGGCGCCCGGCGATGGTCTTCGCGCCCAACAAGACGCTGGCGGCGCAGCTGTATTCCGAGTTCCGCGAGTTCTTCCCGAAGAACGCGGTGGAGTACTTCGTGAGCTACTACGACTACTACCAGCCCGAGGCCTATGTGCCGCAGCGTGACCTGTTCATCGAGAAGGACAGTGCCATCAACGAGCACATCGAGCAGATGCGGCTGTCCGCCACCAAGAGCCTGCTGGAGCGGCGCGACGTGGTCATCGTCGGCACCGTCTCGGCGATCTATGGCATCGGCAACCCCGAGAGCTACCACCGCATGGTGATGACGCTGCGCGCGGGCGACCCCATGGGCCAGCGCGATGTGATTGCGCAGCTGGTGCGCATGCAGTACCAGAGGAGCGACATGGATTTCGCACGCGGGCAGTTCCGTGTGCGCGGTGACACCATTGACGTGTTTCCGGCCGAACATTCCGAGCTTGCCGTGCGCATCGAGCTGTTCGACGACGAAGTGGAAAGCCTGCAGCTCATTGATCCGCTCACCGGCCAGGTGGTGCAGCGCATTCCGCGCTTCACGGTCTACCCGCGCAGTCATTACGTCACGCCGCGCGATGTGGTGCTGGCAGCAGTCGAGACCATCAAGCAGGAGCTGGTCGAGCGCGTGAAATTTTTCATCGACCAGGGCAAGCTGGTGGAGGCGCAGCGGCTGGAGCAGCGCACGCGCTTCGACATCGAGATGCTGAGTGAAGTCGGCCACTGCAAGGGCATCGAGAACTACAGCCGCCACCTCTCGGGCGCGGCACCGGGTGAGCCGCCGAGCACCTTGACCGACTACCTGCCCCGGGACACGGTGATGTTTCTGGATGAAAGCCACCAGATGATCGGGCAGCTCAACGCCATGTACAACGGCGACCGTTCGCGCAAGACCACGCTGGTGGAATACGGTTTTCGCCTGCCGTCGGCGCTGGACAACCGCCCGCTCAAGTTCGAGGAATTCGAGCGCCGCATGCGCCAGGTGATCTTTGTCTCGGCCACCCCGGCGGATTATGAAAAGCAGCATTCCGGCCAGATCGTCGATCAGGTGGTGCGGCCCACGGGTCTCGTCGACCCCGAGATCGAGGTGCGCCCCGCCACCAGCCAGGTGGACGATGTGCTGCAGGAAATCCGCGAACGCACGCGGGCGCGCGAGCGGGTGCTCATCACGACGCTCACCAAGCGCATGGCCGAGCAGCTCACTGAATACCTGTCGGACAACGGCGTCAAGGTGCGTTACCTGCACTCGGACGTGGATACCGTGGAACGCGTTGAAATCATCCGCGACCTGCGTCTGGGCGCGTTCGACGTGCTCGTCGGCATCAACCTGCTGCGGGAAGGCCTGGACATCCCCGAGGTGTCGCTGGTTGCGATTCTGGACGCCGACAAGGAAGGCTTTCTGCGCGCCGAGCGCAGCCTGATCCAGACCATAGGGCGCGCCGCGCGCAACCTGCATGGCAAGGCGATTCTGTACGCCGACCGCGTCACTGATTCGATGAAAAAGGCCATCGGGGAGACCGAGCGCCGCCGCGTGAAACAAACCGCCTGGAATCTGGAGCACGGCATCGAGCCGCGTGCCATCGTCAAGCAGGTGCGCGATCTGATCGATGGCGTTTACAGCGAAAAGGCCGGGCGCGACGCGGAAAAAGCCGCTCAGGCGGCGTTGCGGCGGGCACGGGTCGAAGACATGAGTGAGAAGGAGATGGCGCGTGAAATCAAGCGGCTGGAGCAGGCGATGTACGAACACGCGCGCAACCTGGAATTCGAAGAGGCTGCCAGAGCGCGCGACCAGCTGACTGCGCTCAGAAGTTTGCTGTTCGGATCGACTGATGCATCGGATGCCGATTCAATAGCATAGAAAAACACTAAGTCTTTATGTTATAGTCGTTTAAAACAGTCGAGTAATTGGCATCTTGGGTGGACCCGTACCACGTTCAAGCAGGCAATTTACCAGGCTGAGATTCGTTTCACTCCAAGGAGTCTTGCATGCGCCTCACCACCAAAGGACGATTCGCCGTCACGGCCATGATTGATTTGGCTTTGCGCCAGAGCGGTGGCCCGGTCACGCTCGCGGCGATCAGCCAGCGCCAGCAGATTTCACTGTCGTACCTGGAGCAGCTTTTTGGCAAGCTGCGCCGCCACGAGCTGGTGGAATCCACGCGCGGCCCGGGCGGGGGCTATACCCTGGCACGCAAGGCGGCGGAGATCACCGTGGCGGACATCATTGTTTCAGTGGATGAGCCCATTGATTCCACGCAGTGCGGCGGTAACGAAAACTGCATGGGCGGCGGCAAGTGCATGACGCACGATCTCTGGACCGCGCTGAACCAGCGTATGGTGGAGTTCCTGGATTCCGTCACCTTGCAGAAGCTGGTGGATGAGCAGCTGGCAAAAGGCCTGCGCGTGGAAGAACGGCCCGTGGTGCGCCGCGCGATTTCCACCACGCCGGTGGTCAAGCCGATCCGCGTGAACGCACCCAATTCGGTTTTTGCGCTCGGCGCTGCTGCGTTTGCAAAATCCTGACGGAAGGCGAGAATCAGCCACACTATGGCTGAATCCCAACTCCCTGTTTATCTTGATTACGGCGCCACGACGCCGTGCGACCCGCGGGTCGTGGACGCGATGGTTCCATGGCTGCGCGCACATTTTGGCAACCCGGCTTCACGCACCCATGCCTGGGGCTGGGAGGCCGAAGAAGCCGTGGAGCAGGCGCGCGGCCATGTGGCCGGCCTGATCGGCGCTGATCCGCGCGAAATCGTCTGGACCAGCGGCGCCACTGAATCCACCAATCTGGCCATCAAGGGCGCTGCCGAAGCCTACGAAGCCAAGGGCAGGCACTTTATTACGCTCAAGACCGAGCACAAGGCGACGCTCGACACTATGCGCGAGCTGGAGCGCCGGGGCTGCGACGTCACTTTTCTGGATGTGGAGCCTGACGGGCTGGTCAATCTGGAGCGTCTGAAGGCGGCGCTGCGCGTGGATACGGTTCTCGTCAGCATCCTGTGGGTGAACAATGAAATCGGGGTCATTCAGGACATTGCCGCCATAGGCGCGCTATGCCGCGAAAGAGGCGTTCTCCTGCATGTCGATGCGGCCCAGGCAACGGGGCGGGTGGCGATCGACGTGCAGCAGCTGCCGATCGACCTGATGAGCATGACGGCCCACAAGACCTATGGACCCAAGGGTATCGGTGCGCTGTATGTGCGCCGCAAGCCCAAGGTGCGGCTGGTGTCGCAGATGCATGGCGGCGGGCATGAGCGGGGCTTGCGCTCAGGCACCCTGCCCACGCACCAAATCGTTGGAATGGGAGAAGCGTTTCGTCTCATCCAGGGGGAAATGCACGAAGTGGATGTTCATGCGCGCATGCTGCAGCAGCGTTTGCTGGCGGGACTGAGCGATCTGGGCGAAGTGATCGTCAATGGCAGTCTGGAGCACCGCGTGCCGCAGAACCTGAACATGAGCTTCAAATACGTCGAGGGTGAAGCCTTGATGGCGGGTCTGCATGGATTGGCGGTCTCGTCGGGTTCGGCCTGCACGTCTGCAAGCATGGAGCCGAGCTATGTCCTCAAGGCGCTCGGGCGCAGCGATGAACTGGCGCACAGCAGTCTGCGCATGACGACCGGGCGATTCACGACCATCGAGGAGATCGATTTCGCCATTCAGACCATTCGCGCAACCGTCCAGCGCTTGCGCGAGCTCAGTCCACTGTGGGAATTGCACGAGCAAGGCGTTGACGTGGATGCCATGCAATGGGAGGCGGCGCATCAGGAGTGATCTCGCTACACTCGGGTCATGGCGTATTCGGAAAAAGTCATCGACTACTCGGAGAACCCGAGGTACGCAGGCTCTCTGGACGCCGAGGATCCCTGTGTCGGCACTGCTTTGGTTGGCTCGCCCCGTGCGGGGGAGGTGATCAAATTGCAGATTCGGGTGAATCCCGCCACGGGGCTGATTGCCCAGGCCCGGTTCAAAACCTACGGCAGCGGGCCGGCGATTGCCGCATCCTCCCTGGTGGCGGAATGGGCGCATGGCAAAACGCCCGATGCGGCAGCGCTGATTCGCAACGCCGATATCGCCCGCGAACTGTCCTTGCCACCCCTCAAGGTCCATTGCTCCATCCTGGCCGAAGAAGCCATCAAGGCGGCGGTAAAGGACTACCAGTCAAAAATCGATAGAAAAGCGGCAGCTTGACCACCATGGCCATCACACTCACACCAACCGCAGCCCGTCACGTTCTTGCCTCGCTTCAGCACAGGGGAAAAGGGCTGGGCGTGCGCCTGGGCGTCAGCAGCACCGGATGTTCGGGCTACGCCTACAAGATCGACTATGTCGACGAGCCACAGCCTGGTGACGTGACGTTTGAAACGCACGGAGTGACGTTGCTGGTGGATGAAAAAAAACTTGGACTGGTGGACGGAACCGAAGTGGATTTCGTACGCGACGGCCTGAATGAAGGCTTTCGCTTCACCAATCCACTGGAGCGCGACCGCTGCGGATGCGGCGAGAGCTTTCGCGTCTGAGGCCGCGCCATGCGGCAGATCGTTCTGGATACGGAAACCACAGGCCTGTCCGCCGAGCAGGGCGATCGCGTCATTGAGTTGGGATGTGTGGAACTGGTGCATCGGCGCCTGACGGGCAATGACCTGCACCTGTACTTCAACCCAGGCCGCAACAGCCATGAGGATGCCATCCGAATCCACGGTATCACCAACGAGTTTTTGCGCGACAAGCCGCGATTTGAAGCCTGCGCGGATGACATCATGCGCTACCTCGATGGAGCTGAGTTGATCATCCACAACGCCAGTTTCGACATGGGTTTCCTGGAGGCGGAATTCGGGCGCATCAAGCAGCCCCCCCTGAAGGGGCGGCTGGTCGGTGTCATCGATACTCTGCTGATGGCGCGTGATCTTTTTCCCGGAAAACGCAATTCCCTGGACGCCTTGTGCGACCGGTTGAGTGTGGACCGGTCGACCCGCACCCTGCACGGCGCCCTGCTGGATGCGCAGCTACTGGCCGATGTCTACATCCGTATGACCCGTGGACAAGAGTCGCTTCTGTCCGCGGAAGGGCCGGTTTCTTCGGTACAGCCGATACACACTGAAGCGGTGGATCTGCACCGCTTTGACTTGCCTGTGCTGCAGGCAGACGAGCGAGAGGCAGCGGCGCATGAAGCTGTTCTGATGGAACTCGACAAGGCCTGTGGTGGGAAAACGATCTGGCGAATTTCTACGGAAGTGGTTAAAGCCATGTCATAATCCAATGCTTCGCGCAATACGAAGAAGCCGCGCAATACGAAGAAGCGGGTGATTAGCTCAGTGGTAGAGCACTGCCTTCACACGGCAGGGGTCAGTGGTTCGAAACCACTATCACCCACCAGCATGAACAAACGCTCCGTAGCTACAAACTTCGGAGCGTTTTGTTAGTGGTGCGCAATTTTTACGCAACTTTGGTTTTTCAACCGGCTGCAATTCATCAGTTCAAAACCCGGCCTGGCGCCGGGTTTGTCGTTTCTGCACACGCGTGCGTGACTGGGTACCGATACAGGATTTCCTGCATCACACCATCAGTTGCGCCACCAGGTCAGGCAATACAGCTTCGATGCTGTACGCCTCCCGTACTAGGTGGGCAACCGAATCCGCTTCGGAGCAATCCACTGCAACGTGCTTTGACCGATCAATCGAATCTTTTATCTAGAATGGCTACCACAATAGACATACGGAGCATTGTTCTGCCATGATCAGGACTGTCGAAGCGCCCCAGCGAACGCGCGTCATCAAGGCCGCTGCGCAGTTGTTTGCTGCGCGCGGGTTCCATGCCGTGTCGATGAGCGACATCCAGGAGGCGGTTCAACTCGGCCGTGGCGCGCTGTATCACCACATTCGGAGCAAAGAGGAACTGCTCTACGACATCATCCACGAATACATCGCGGACCTGGTGGAGTTCGGCCTGTCATTGAGCCGGGAGCTTGATGCGCGCGAACGCGTACAGATCCTAGGTAGAAACCTGATCCTCAAGATTGCTGCGAACAAGGCGGAACTCAGCGTATGCTTCCGAGAGGACCACGCCCTTACTGGTCCACGGCGGGAAGAAGTGGTAAGGCTCCATTCGACCTACCAGCGTATCTGGCGGGACGCTTTGGTGGATGGTGCGGAAGCCGGTGTGTTCCGCCCCTACGATCCGATCATCTGGAAGTCGCTCGTCGGTATGTACTTCCATAGCTTCAGGTGGATCAAACCGGACGGTGGGTTGAGCCCTGAGGACGTTGCTGCCCGATTGAACGAATTGGCGCTGCAGGCTCTTGCTCCACCGAATGAAATTCATTCTCTCGGCAAGCCTGCTGAGGCAACGGTTGGTTGAGTCGGGCACCTACCTCCTCTACCGGCGGGGATTTGAGCTGCAGCGTTTACGGCAACACCCAGTTCTCGCCGGAGTACGTCTCGCATGCTGTATCTGGCGAGTCCGTTGTGGACCGGTTGGACCATATGGGATGCCGATGATAGACATCGCCTTTGTCCTTGCGTACCGCCTATGTCGGAGCCCTAATCCCGTGAAATTCCTGGGAAAACGGCTTCATTTCAATAAGACCCCGCAGGGGCAGACACGATTTTCCTTCTAAATTTTTTAGTGTACCGATCAGACGGTACACTATGCGCTAGATGTGCAAGCAATGAAGGAGACAAGTAGTGTCGAACTCAGCAACGAAAAGTACGCGAGAACCGACGTCAAGACGTCGGTTTCTGACCAATGGGGCGGCGGCAGTAGCTTTGGGTGCGCCTGCTGCTGCGCTCGCGCAGCAGTCGGGCGCCACTGCCAGCACGGCAAGCTTCGCGGCCAATCTCCCTCCTCATGTGCCGGAGTGGACGCGGGCACTCGGAGAGCCGACTGTCGCAATTCCCTACGGCAAGCCGTCCAAGTTCGAGGACGCCGCGGTCCGCAAGCTGTCCCCAGGCCTCACGGAACCTATGTCGGCCTACAGCGTCTCGCCTTTGCAGGAACTCGACGGCATCATCACCCCGAACGGCCTGCACTACGAACGCCACCACGCCGGCGTACCTCAGATCGATCCCGCGCAGCACCGTTTGATCATGCACGGAATGACCGAGCGCGAGATGATTTTCACAGTGGACGAGATCCGGCAATTTCCCAGCGAATCAAAGATCTACTTCCTGGAGTGTTCGGGTAATCCCATCTTCGTGCCACCGTACGGTAAGACGGCGGCCGAGGTGACTGGTTTGGTCAGTGGCGCGCAGTGGACAGGGGTGCCGCTGCGTACGCTCCTTAAGTACGTCGGACTCAAGAAGGGTGCGAAGTGGGTCGTTGCCGAGGGTGCGGACGGCGCGGCCATGACTCGCAGCATTCCCCTGGAAAAATGCCTTGACGACGTGCTGGTTGCGTATAGCCAGAATGGGGAGCGACTTCGGCCGGAGCAAGGCTATCCACTTCGCCTCTTCTGCCCCGGCTTCGAGGGCAACATGAGCATCAAGTGGTTGCGGCGCCTCCAGGTGACTGACCAACCCGCCTATTCGAAAGAGGAAACCTCGAAGTACACCGACTTGATGGCTGATGGTCGGGCCAGGAAGTTTTCGTTCGTGATGGAAGCAAAGTCAATCATCACATCGCCCTCAGGAACTCACAAGCTCCTCCGCAAGGGTACGCACGAACTGCGAGGCATTGCATGGAGCGGGCACGGCAAGATCAAGGCTGTTGATGTTTCAGTAGACGGCGGTCGCAATTGGAAGCAGGCCTCGTTGGACCTTCCAGTTCTGAAAAAGCGTTGACCTCTTTCCGTTCACCCTTCGATTGGCACGGTGAGGAATTAACGCTCATGAGCCGCGCCGTCGATGAAACGGGGTATGTGCAGCCGACGCTGAGTCAACTCATAGCTGCGCGTGGTCGATGGTCAACATATCACAATAACGCGATTCAGCCTTGGAAGGTTTCCACTGCCGGGGAGGTGACAAATGGCCGCGCATAGTCTGAAGAGCGCAATCTTTGGTGTGATCTTGGGCGCCATGTTCGCCTTGCCACTCGCTTATGGCGCCGAGTTGAATCTTGGCCGCGCGGTTACACCGCAGGAGCTTGCCGGTTGGAACATCACGGTGTTTTCCGACGGTACTGGCTATCCACCCGGGAAGGGGACGGTCGAGCATGGGCAAGAGATTTATCAAACCACCTGTGCGAGCTGCCACGGTGCGGAGCTCGAGGGTGGACTCGGCCCTGCGCTCGCCGGTGGCAAAGGCACCTTGAACACAGACAAGCCGCTGAAGACGGTCGGCAGCTACTGGCCCTACGCTTCGACGCTCTTCGACTACATACGTCGCGCGATGCCCTTCCAGGCCCCTCAGTCATTGAGCAATGACGATGTGTATGCCCTGAGCGCCTACATCCTGAACAAGAACGATATCGTCGCCAGCAATGCGACCGTCGATGCGAAGTTCCTCAAGGCGCTCAAGATGCCGAATGCCGATGGCTTCTACGTCGACAACCGGCCGGACGCCAAGAACCCGCGCTGCATGAAAAATTGTCCCATGGGCATCTACGGCAATTGATCTCTTCCCCTTGCGCAAGCACTGGTCAAGCTATGACTGCGCTTTCTCCTCAGACGAACTATGAAACTCGTCGCACCCCTGTCTCCCGCGGCAATCTGAAACTGTCGGGATGCAGGGTGTGGCTAACGACCGACGGCAAGGCGGTCGGCGTTACCAACAACTACGCCCAGCCGAACGACGCGCGCGTGATTGCGGCAAACAAGGTCTTTGGCGAAGGCGAGGCTGCCTCTGTTGAGCTCGATGTTGCAAAGCCTGGCCCATGGCAAGGCTGATCCCCTCAAGGGCGCATTACGCGGGCATTTTCAGGTTCAGCGGGGGAGTCGCCGGATGTACGCAGAAGAAAACGAGCGCGTTCACGGCGATGCTGGAATCGACGGCTGGCTGCGCCCAAGCTGCGGCACTCCGGTGCTTTTGATAAATGAGCATATGGCGCTCGTCCATCAAGTGCGAATGGCCAATTTCTCCACAATTTCGGATGCCGCGCAGCCGATCGGTGATGCTCAACGAGCAAGGGGCGCGCGGTTGGCCGGGGGGCACGTTGTGCTTGCGCGCGCAGCGGCGTGAGCCCGCGGGCGCGGCGGCACTCACGGCAGCGTCAGGATGGTGCAGCCAGTGGTCTTGCGCGCCTCCAGGTCGCGGTGCGCTTGCTGCACGTCGGCCAGTGGATGGCGCTGGGCAATGTGAATCTTCACGTCGCCGCTGGCGACGACCGAGCACAGATCGTCGGCCATGGCCTGCGCGGTCTCGCGCGTGGCGATGTGCGTGAACAGCGTCTGGCGCGTGACGTAGATCGAACCCTTGGCAGCCAGCATGGCCGGTGTGAACGGCGGGACTGGACCGGAGGCATTGCCAAAGCTCACCATCAGGCCAAAGGGCCGCAGGCAGTTCAGCGACCCTTCCCAAGTGTCCTTGCCGACCGAGTCGTATACCACCTTGACACCGCGCCCGCCGGTGATTTCCTTGACGCGGGTGGCGAAGTCTTCCGTGCTGTAGTTGATGGTGTGGGCGGCGCCATTGGCGCGGGCCAATGCGCACTTGGCGTCGGTGCCGGCAGTGCCGATGAGCTGCAGTCCAAGCAGCCGCGCCCACTGGCACATGATGAGGCCGACTCCTCCCGCGGCGGCATGCAGCAGCACGAAATCGCCTGCATGCAATCCCTCGGCCGGCGGGCAGCGTTTGAGCAGGTATTGCGCCGTAAGGCCCTTGAGCATCATTGCTGCACCGGTTTCGAAAGTGATGGCGTCGGGCAATCTGCAGACGCTGAGCGCCGGCATCACGCGCACCTCGCTGTAGCTGCCCTGGAGACCGCCGGCGTAGGCGACGCGGTCGCCCACGGCGAGGTGCGTCACATCACTGCCGACCGCTTCGACCACGCCCGCGCCCTCGGCGCCCAGGCCGCTGGGCAATTTGCTGGGGTACAGGCCGGTGCGAAAATAGATATCGACGAAGTTGACGCCGATCGCGTGGTGGCGGATGCGTACTTCGCCGGGGCCGGGCTCGCCCACCGGGCGATCGACGATCTGCATGACTTCGGGGCCGCCGGTCTGGCGGATTTCGACGGTGCGTACCATGGGTGCTGTCTCCGTGAGGTCTGGATGGCAAACACCTATCGTGCCATGTTTGCCGGTGGTTTGTGCCGGCGGTACTTTAGCCCGTTACAGTCGGTGCCTCCATGCAGACACGGATCAGTCCTTCCACCCTCCTGATGCTCACCGCGGCGCCACTGATGTGGGCCGGCAATGCCGTCGTCGGGCGGACGGTGCATGCGCTGGTCGGGCCCTCCATGCTCAACTTCCTGCGCTGGCTGTTTGCCTTCATCGTGCTGCTGCCCATCGCCTGGCAAGTGCTGCGTCCGGACAGTGCACTGTGGCCGCACTGGCGGCGCTACAGCTTGCTGGGACTGCTCGGCATAGGCAGCTACAACGCTTTGCAGTACCTGGCTCTACAGACCTCCACGCCGGTGAACGTGACGCTGGTGGCCGCCGGCTTGCCGGTGTGGATGCTGCTGGTGGGTGTTCTGTTTTTCCGCACGCCCGTGGCGCGGCGCCAGGTCGTGGGGGCGCTGCTGTCGATCGCGGGCGTGCTGCTGGTGCTCAGCCGCGGCAGTTGGCAGCAGCTCGCTTCGCTGCGGCTGGTGCCGGGCGATCTGTACATGGTGCTGGCTACCATTGCCTGGGCGTTCTACAGCTGGCTGCTGATGCGCACCAGCGAACCGCAGACGCTGCGCGCCGACTGGAGCGCCTTTCTGATGGCTCAAATGGTGTTTGGCGTGGGCTGGTCGGGCGCGTTCGCGGCTGCCGAATGGACGCTGGGGGGCTACCACACCATCACCTGGGGCTGGCCGTTGGTGGGGGCGCTGGTGTTCATCGTGATCGGCCCGGCCGTGCTGGCGTACCGCTTCTGGGGCGAGGGGGTGAAGCAGGGCGGACCGGTGCTGGCGGGGTTTTTTCTCAACCTCACGCCCTTGTTCGCGGCGCTGATGTCCGCGGCCTTCCTCGGCGAGATGCCACACCTCTACCACGGCATCGCTTTCTTGCTCATCGTGGGCGGCATCGTCGCAACCTCCTGGAGGCGCTGAACGCATGACATCCGCCACCAGCTTGCTCCTGATTGCGATCCTGATCGCCCTGAGCGCGTTTTTTTCGCTGGCGGAGATTTCCCTGGCGGCGTCGCGCCGCCTGCGGCTGCGCCAGATGGCTGATGAGGGAGATGTGCGCGCCCTGCTGGTACTGCAGACCCAGGAGCAGCCGGGTGACTGGTTTACCGTGGTACAGGTGGGTATCAACGCGGTGGCGATCCTGGGCGGCATCGTGGGTGAAGAGGCCTTTGGCGCGGGGCTTGCCAGGCTGTTCTCTCCGTGGTTTGAGCCCGAGGTGGCGCGCACGCTGGGTTTTGTTGTTTCCTTCGTGCTGGTCACGTCTCTTTTCATTTTATTTGCCGATCTGTTGCCGCGGCGTATCGGCATGGCTCAGCCCGAGAAGCTGGCGATACGGCTGGTGCGGCCCATGCGTGTGTGCGTGGTGTTGTTCAGGCCGCTTGTCTGGTTTTACAGCCGCACCGCCGATATCCTGCTGCGGATGCTGGGCCTGCCCAGCCAGCGCGATGACCGGGTGACCACTGCCGACATTCTTGCGCTGGCAGAGGCGGGGACGCAGGCGGGCGCCATCGCCGCGCGTGAGCAGCAGGTGATCGCCAATCTGTTCGAGCTCGATACCCGAGCCGTGGCTTCGGTGATGACGCTGCGCGAGCGCGTCGCCTACTTCCTGCGCGACGACCCGGACGAAGTGATCCGCGCGCGCATCGCGGCCGAACCTTTTTCCACCTACCCGGTGTGCGAGCGCGATATCGATCACGTGGTGGGCTATGTGGATGCCAAGGATTTGTTCCAGCGCTTGCTCAACGCCCGATCCATCACGCTGGCCGATGAGCGTCTGGTGCGCAAGGTACTGATCGTGCCTGATCGATTGACGCTGGCAGAGGTGCTGGACCAGTTTCGCCAGGCACACGAGGATTTCGCGGTGGTGGTCAATGAATACAGCCGCGTGGTTGGTGCGGTCACCCTCAATGATGTGATGAGCACGGTAATGGGTGACCTGCTGGGCCCGGCGGACGAGGAGCAGATTGTGCGCCGCGATGATAATTCCTGGCTGATCGACGGAGTGGCGCCGATCGAGGATGTGCTGCACGCACTGCAACTCGACGAGTTGCCCAGCGCGGACGAATATGAAACGCTGGCCGGTTTTCTGATGGTGATGCTCAGGCGCGTGCCGCGGCGCACCGACAGCGTGAAATTCGGCGGATATTTATTTGAAGTGCTGGATGTGGACAGCTATCGCATCGACCAGGTGATGGTCACTCGGTTGCCAACGACCCAACCACCGCCTGGTGACGAATCTCAGGTGCTGCGCGCCGGTTCCTGAAACTTCCAGTGCCGCTGGTTGGCGAATACCGCGCTGGGGTAGGGCGATCTGCCACGGCTGCCGTTGTAGCGGCCCAGCGCCATGTACAAATCGCCGCCTTCACGGTCCAGGTAATGGCGCAGGATCACGCAGCCAAAGCGCAAGTTGGTCTGCAGGTGAAAGAGCTTGCCCGCATCGCCGTCGCCAATGAGGCGTGACCAGAATGGCATGACCTGCATATAGCCGCGCGCGCCGGCGGAAGACACGGCAAATTTGCGGAAAGCACTCTCCACCTGGATCAGGCCCAGCACCAGTGATTCATCCAGGCCGGCACGCTTGGATTCGTACCAGACGGTTTGAAGGAAATCGCGTCGCTGCTCCCAACTGGTCTTGCGTGCGCGCAGCCGCTCACTCATCGTTCCCAGCCAGCGCAGATAGGTGATGCGTCCCTCGGTGCTGGCAAAAATCGGCTCGGGCGGCGCCAGATCGATGACGGCGGCGCTCAGGGCACTGCGTACCGAATCCACCAGGGGCTCCTCGATCTGCCCGCCGGCATGGGCGGCGGCAGGCAAGCCCAGCCCGCACGCCGGGCCTGCGCCCAAGGCCACCAGCCATTGCCTGCGTGTGCTTCCCGATCCGTTCATTGCTTGCCGATATGGTCTTCGAGGTATTGCGTAATTTCCACCAAGTTCATCTGCGTGGCCTCGTTTGCGCGCCGGTGCTGGTATTCCACCTTGCCCTCTTTGAGGCCCCGGTCCGAGAGCACCACGCGATGCGGCACGCCGATCAACTCCCAGTCTGCGAACATGGCGCCAGGCCGCTCGCCGCGGTCGTCCAGTATGACATCGACACCTGCTGCCAGCAAATCCGAGTGCAGCTTTTGCGCCGCGTTACGGACAAGTTCGCTTCGGTCCATGCCTATGGGGCAGAGCACCACGGTGAAGGGTGCGATCGCATCGGGCCAGACGATGCCGCGCTCGTCGTGATTTTGCTCGATCGCAGCGGCAGGCAAGCGCGTAATACCAATGCCATAGCAACCCATTTCAAAGAATGCGGGCTTGCCGTCCTCGCCGAGAAAGGTCGCGTTCATCGCTTTTGAATACTTGGTGCCGAGGTAGAAAATATGGCCGATCTCGATGCCGCGCTCGATCGCCAGTACCCCTTGGCCGTCGGGCGAAGGGTCGCCGGCCACTGCATTGCGCAAGTCGGCTACCAGTGCAGGCTCAGGGAGATCCCGGCCCCAGTTCACGCCGGTGATGTGATGTTCCTCGCGATTGGCGCCACAGACCCAGTCGGCCATCACGGCGACCTCACGGTCGGCGACGATGGTGACGGGCTTGACGAGGTTGAGCGGCCCGAGATATCCGGGCCTGGCGCCGAAGTGGTCCTCGATTTCAGCGACCGTGGCGAAGCGAAAACCCGCATCCAGCCCCGGCACCTTGGTGACCTTGACTTCGTTCATGTCGTGGTCGCCGCGCAGCAGCAGCAGCCAAACCTTGCTGCCGGTGGCCTCGCCCGCATCGCTGCTGGAGTCGGTGGCGAGCACCAGCGACTTGACGGTCTGCGTCAGCGGCAGGCTCAGGAACTCGGCCACCTGTGCGCAGGTACTTTTGCCGGGTGTGGGCGTGAGTGTTTGCGCCTGTGCGGGGGCAGGGCGGGCGCGGTTAGGAGCCGCGGCTTCGGCTTTTTCCATGTTGGCGGCGTAGCCGCTCTGCGGGCAATAGACGATGGCGTCTTCGCCCGTGGCGGCGATCACCTGGAACTCCTCGGACAGATCGCCGCCGATGGCGCCGGAATCGGCGCGCACCGCGCGATACGAAAGGCCGAAGCGATCAAAGATGCGGCTGTAGGCCGCGCGCATCGCCTGATAACTCAGTTGCGCGGCCTCGCGGCTCTTGTCGAAGGAGTAAGCATCCTTCATGATGAATTCGCGCCCGCGCATCAGGCCGAAACGCGGGCGGCGCTCATCGCGAAACTTGGTCTGGACCTGGTAGAAATTCTTCGGCAGCTGCTTGTGGCTGCGCAGATCCTGGCGGGCGATATCGGTCACCACCTCTTCGCTCGTGGGCTGGATCACGAAATCGCGCTGGTGGCGGTCCTTGATGCGCAGCAGTTCGGGGCCCATTTTTTCAAAGCGTCCGCTCTCCTGCCAGAGTTCGGCCGGCTGCACCACGGGCATGGTGCACTCCACCGCGCCCGCGCGGTTCATCTCCTCGCGGACGATGGCCTCCACCTTGCGGATCACGCGCAGGCCCATGGGCATGTAGTTGTAAATACCAGCCCCCAGCTTCTTGATGAGGCCGGCGCGCATCATCAGCTGGTGGCTCACGATCTCGGCGTCGGCAGGGGCTTCCTTGAGGGTGGAAATGAAAAATTGGGAGGCTTTCATCGCGTGAATTTGCTGTCCGGAGCGGCCGCGCTTGCCGCAGAAATGCAAGCGTGCATAATGGATTCAATTTGCAAGAATTGGGGTCAGATTATGCTCGACAGGGAAGGCTTCAGGCCAAATGTCGGCATCGTTCTGCTCAACCAGAGAAACCAGGTATTTTGGGGCAAGCGCTTAGGTACGCACAGCTGGCAGTTTCCGCAAGGCGGCATCGATCGGGGCGAGAGCCCGCAAGAGGCCATGTTCCGGGAACTGCACGAGGAGGTGGGACTGTTGGCCCACCACGTGCGTGTGGTTGCCCGTACGCGGGACTGGTTGCGCTACGAGGTGCCGGACCGCTACATCCGCCGGGATGCACGCGGACACTACAAGGGACAAAAACAGATCTGGTTTTTGCTGCAGCTCACGGGCAATGATTGGGATCTGAACCTTCGCGCAACCAACCACCCGGAGTTTGACGCCTGGCGCTGGAACGATTACTGGGTGCCGCTTGATGTGGTGGTGGAGTTCAAACGCGGGGTATACGAACTGGCTCTGACCGAGCTTTCGCGCTTTCTGCCGCGCACCTTGCAGCGCAATCGCTATCTGCGCTCCAGCATGCGCGGGCGCGACCATGCTGGAACAGATTACGCCAACGCCTATCGATCGGGTTCCATGCTGGTGCATCCGGGTGTGGAACTTCCGCCAGGCGCCAACTTTGACCCGGATCCCCATACGGATGCGGAAAATGCGGAAATGCGGCCGCCCATCCAATAAGAAGTGGGCTGGCTCGCGATCAGCCCTGTGTGAGCACCATGTTGTCGCGGTGCACCATTTCCGGATCAGCCGCGTAGCCCAGCAGGCGTTCGAATTCGGAAGACGGCTTGCGGCACAGCAGACGCGCCTCGGCGCTGGCGTAATTGGCCAGACCTCTGGCAATTTCGGTGCCGTCGGCATCGCGTACCGCGATCACGTCGCCGCGCACGAACTCTCCCTCAACGGCGACCATGCCGATCGGCAGCAGACTCTTGCCGGCCTCGCGCAGCACCGCAGCGGCGCCTGCATCCACAGTGACCGAACCGCGCAGCTGCAGATGGTCCATCATCCACTGCTTGCGCGCCTGGTGCTTGTGGGTACGCGCGGTCAACAGCGTGCCGATGGATTCGCCCCGCGCCAGGCGCAGCAGCACGTCGGGTTCACGCCCCCATGCGATCACGGTGTCCGCGCCCGAACCGGAGGCGCGTTTGGCAGCGATGATCTTGGTAATCATCCCGCCCTTGCCGATCGATGAGCCCGCGCCGCCCGCCATGGCTTCAAGCTGCGGGTCGCCGGCCTGCGCTTCATGGATGAACGCGGCATCGGGTTCGCGTCGTGGATCGGCGGCGTACAGGCCTTGTTGGTCGGTGAGGATGATGAGCACGTCGGCCTCGACGAGATTGGTGACCAGCGCGCCCAGGGTGTCGTTGTCGCCCACCTTGATTTCATCGGTGACCACCGTGTCGTTTTCGTTGATGACCGGCACCACGCCAAGCTCCAGCAAGGTCAGCAGCGTGGAGCGGGCGTTGAGGTAGCGCTCGCGGTCTGCGAGGTCGGCGTGCGTAAGCAGCACCTGCGCGCTGGGCATGCGCTGCTCGCTCAGCTTGGTTTCGTACATCTGTGCCAGGCCCATCTGCCCGACGGCTGCAGCGGCCTGCAGCTCGCGCACCTCGCTGGGGCGGGTGCGCCAGCCCAGGCGTTTCATGCCCTCGGCAATCGCGCCGCTGGAGACCATGATGACTTCGCGCGGGATACCGGCTTCTCCGCGCACCAGGGCCGCAAGCTGGCGGGCCCACTCACCGATCGCCTGCGCATCCAGCCCGCGCCCCTCGTTGGTCACGAGGCTGGAGCCGACCTTGACGACGATGCGGTGTGCATCTCGCAGCGAAGAGCTTGGGTTTTTCATGAAAAATCGCTGCAACGCTTGTTGAGCGTGCGCTAAATACTATCGAAATAATAGTTCAATGAGACCGATCGCCGGCATCGGCGAAGCGTGGGTCGATTTCGGCTGGGGGCTGTCCGGCGAGTTGTTCAGCATGCACGTGCTGATAGATCGCCCTGACCAGCGATTCGCAACCCTCGCGCGTAAGCGCTGAAATTTCGAATACCGGCCCCTTCCATCGGAAGCGTTTGACGAAATCCTTCACGCGGGTGGCGCGCTCATCCAAAGGCACCATGTCCAGCTTGTTGAGCACCAGCCAGCGTGGCTTGGCGTGCAGGGTGGGATCGTATTTTTTCAGCTCGCCGACGATGGCCCTGGCCTGTGCTACCGGATCCACTGCTTCATCAAACGGCGCCATGTCCACGATGTGCAGCAGCAGCCGGGTGCGCTGCAGGTGGCGCAGGAACTGATGCCCCAGGCCCGCGCCTTCGGAGGCGCCTTCAATGAGACCGGGAATGTCCGCAATGACGAAACTCTGCTCGGGCCCCACGCGCACCACCCCCAGGTTGGGGTGCAAGGTGGTAAATGGGTAATCGGCTATCTTGGGCCGCGCGTTGGAAACCGCGGCGATGAAGGTGGATTTGCCCGCGTTGGGCATGCCCAGCAGGCCGACATCGGCCAGCACCTTGAGTTCGAGCTTGAGGCTTTTCTTCTCGCCCGGCCAGCCAGGTGTCTTCTGGCGCGGCGCCCGGTTGATCGCGCTCTTGAAGCGCAGGTTGCCAAAGCCGCCATCGCCACCCTTGGCGATCAGCAGGGGTTTGCCCGGCTCCAGCAATTCGTACAGCACGGCGCCGGTGTCGGCATCGGTGATGATGGTGCCGACCGGCATCCTGAGCGTGATGTCGTCTCCGGCCGCACCAAACATGTCCGAGCCCATGCCGTGTTCGCCGCGCCGGGCCTCGTGGCGGCGTGCGAAGCGGTAGTCCACCAGCGTGTTCAGATTGGGGTCGGCAACGGCGAAGACATGTCCGCCACGCCCGCCGTCGCCTCCATTGGGGCCACCGAACTCCTTGTATTTCTCGTGGCGGAACGACACGCAGCCGTTACCGCCGTCGCCGGCAGCGATATCGATGAAGGCTTCGTCCACGAATTTCATGGTGTGCGAGTGTAGTGAGTCGGTGCGGCGGTCCAAACAACAAAGCCCCGATGGCTCGGGGCTTTGCGAGGAGTCAGGATACCAGCGTCAGGCTGGAGTGATGTTGACCGTGTGCTTGGACAAGGCGCCCTTGATGCTGAAGGACACATGGCCATTGACCAGCGCAAACAGCGTATGGTCCTTGCCGATGCCGACATTGGTGCCGGCGTGGATGCGCGTGCCACGTTGGCGCACGATGATGGAGCCGGCGCTGATCAGTTCACCGCCGTAAGCCTTCACACCGAGCATCTTGGGCTTGGAATCGCGCCCGTTTCGCGTCGAGCCGCCGCCTTTTTTGTGTGCCATGGTTCAATCCCCTGTATTCAAGCGGCAATCGCGCCGATCTGCAGTTCGGTGAACTGCTGGCGATGGCCTTGGCGTTTCTGGTAGTGCTTGCGCCGGCGCATCTTGAAGATGCGAACCTTGTCGTGGCGGCCGTGGGCCACCACCGTTGCCTTCACGCGCGCTCCGGACACCAGGGGCGTGCCGACCTTGATCTCGCTGCCGTTGCCGACAGCCAGAACCTGATCCAGCACGATCTCCTGGCCTACTTCCGCAGCAATCTGTTCTATCTTGATTTTCTCGCCGGTGGCAACGCGATACTGCTTGCCGCCGGTTTTTATGACCGCGTACATGTAAACCTCTATGTAGTGAGATCTGCAAACGAATTTTTGCAGAACCGCTGATTGTACTGGATACCGCATCATTGACCAAGTTGCGGCACCGTAGAGATGCGCGCAATTGGCGGCGCTTCATATAATTCGCCGGACTTGTCCACCAACCTCGTGAGTTCTTCCTTGAGCGCTCCTGCACCCAGCACATCCGCCGCCTTGGCCTTGATCGCCGATGATATGCGCGAAGTGGACAAGGTCATTGCCGCGCGGCTGGGTTCTTCAGTGGCTCTGGTAGGCGAGGTGGCGCGATACATCATTCAGGCGGGCGGCAAACGCCTGCGGCCCGCGCTGCTGCTGCTCATGTCCGGCGCGCTGGGACACCGGGATGCCCGGCGCTTCAACCTGGCAGCGGTGGTGGAATTCATCCATACCGCGACACTGCTGCATGACGATGTCGTGGACGGCTCAACCCTGCGCCGCGGGCACGCGACGGCGAATGAAAATTTTGGCAACCCGGCCAGCGTGCTTGTCGGCGATTTTCTGTACTCGCGCGCCTTCCAGATGATGGTGCAAACTGGCGACATGCGGGTGATGGAAATTCTCGCAGACGCGACCAACGTGATTGCCGAGGGCGAGGTTCAGCAACTGGTGAATACGCACGACGCCAGTCTTACCGAGGCCGGGTACCTGGAAGTGATTCGCTCCAAGACAGCCAAACTGTTCGAAGCCAGTGCGCGCCTGGCTGCGGTGCTTGCTGGCAGCAATGCCCTGGTTGAACAGGCCTGTGCCGATTACGGGCAGGCACTGGGTACGGCGTTCCAAGTCATAGATGATGCATTGGATTACGAAGGCGATGCACATGAAATGGGCAAGAACATCGGCGATGACCTGCGTGAAGGCAAGATGACGTTGCCGCTCATCATAGCGATGCAGCGTGGCGACGAGGGGCAGCGAGCGCTGCTGCGAAGGGTGATAGAGACTGGATCCACCGACGAACTGGCAGCGGTGGCAGGCGTCGTGCGCGCGACAGATGCCATGAGCGCCACGCGGGCCGCGGCACAGGCACAGGCACAGTTGGCAATGCAGGCATTGTCTGCACTCCCGGCGAATTTTTACACCCGGGCCCTGCTACAATTAGCGGCTCAGTTGCTTGAGCGGCGAGTGTGAGCTTGCTGAGAGAATGCAGAGCAATCGGGGTGTAGCTTAGCCTGGTAGAGCGCTACGTTCGGGACGTAGAGGCCGGAGGTTCGAATCCTCTCACCCCGACCAGAAATACCTTGTAAATCAAGCACTTAGAACAGCCGCCACGACGCGGCTGTTTTGTTTTCTGGCGGTTCTGTGCCAATTCTGTGCCAAACGGCAGAGATTCAAGGGCGCCGCAACCGATTGCGTATAAGCGCTCTGCCTACAGGAGTCTCCTCATTCAACGGAGATATCCATGGCACACATCGCCAACCGCAGCCGCTTTCGCGTCACCGTCAAGAACAAGCCCGACCTGACCCAGCACTTCAGCTTCAGCAAGGTGGCCGCAGTCGAGGCCTACATGAAGGAGCTGCGCGCCCAGGGCTACAAACCTCGCGCCGAGCAGCTCGACGAAAGCTGGCTGGTCCGCATCCGCGAGCGGGGGCACAAACCGCTCGAAGCCACTTTCGAGTCAGAAGCAGCGGCCACCCAGTTCATCGAGAAGACCAGCGAAGAGCGCAAGCGCGGCCTGTTCATCGACTACACAGCCGCCCTGAAGGTCACTTTCGCGGACATCCTGGTGCGCTATCTGCTCGAAGAAACCAGCCGCAAGAAAAGCGGCGAGGTGCTGGCCTACGTTCTGGAGGGCTGGCTCGAGGACAGCGGGCCCCGAGGTATCGAATTGCTCGCCCAATACCGTGAAGAGCTTCGGGCGCGGGGGCGCAAGGTGCGCCAGCCCAAATTCAAGATGCGCCAACCCAGCACGGAACTCGCCTGGATTCACAAGCGCCTGGCAGAGGTCACCACGGTCGACATCGAAGGCTTCATCGACGAGCGCCTCGAGGTCGTCGCAAAGGGAACGGTTGACCGGGAAATCGACCGACTCAAGGCCATCTTCAAGGTGGCACTGAAAGTCTGGGACTACAACCTCGCCAAGAACCCGATGGACGCCGTGCGGCGCCCGGACTTCTTCAACGAGCGCGACCGCCGGATTTCTGCCGACGAAGAGCGTCGGCTGCTGGAAGCGCTCGCCCAACTGGACCTGGAGCGCGCCGTCCAGCCCGTTCTGCGCGAACTTGCCGACCAGGAAATGTCGAACATGCAGTTCACCAGCCCAAGCGCCCGCAAGAAGGTATTGGTGGAGGTTCGAAATCGCCTGCGGGCGCAGGCCGAGGAAGAGGCTCATGTCGAGCCCTATCTGCAAGCTTTCTACCTCTTCCAGGTCATGACAGGAGCGCGCCGCGGCGAGACCGTGAATCTGACTTGGGACCGCATCGACTTTGAAGCCAAGACGGCCTACCTTCCTGAAACCAAGAACGGGCGTGCACGCAAGCTCGCACTGCGCCAGGACCTCATCGACATCCTGGCCGAGTTACCCAAAAACACAGCCTTCGTCTTCGATGTGGGCCTGGACCACATCGTGGGGGCCTGGGACAAGGCGTGTTCGATGGCCGGCATCCAGGACCTGCGCATCCACGACTGCCGGCATGAGGCGCTGTCGCGCCTGGCCGAGACCGGCAAATTCAGCATCCCGGAGCTGCAGGTATTCAGTGGGCACCGGGATATTCGCATGCTGATGCGCTACGCCCACCTGTGCGCGTCGCGGCTCGCGGCGAAGCTGGATGAATGTTTCAAAGACGATGCCAAGATTCGGGTGCACCGCGGACGTCGGTTTCTCAACAAACATGCCGACGTGAAGGTCAAGGACCTCCTGGATGCGTCCAGCGACAGGGAAACAGTCGTAGCAGACACCCTGCCCTGCACCGAAGCGCAGGAGGCAGTGATTGAAGAGGCACCGAGCCCGGCGTCGAATGTCATCGTTTTCCGGCCGCGCCTGCGGGCCTGAGGGGGCGCAGCGGATGCAGTGAAGGAATAAAAAGGGGGCCTAGACCTGGCATCACAACAGCATCAGCGATGCCATGCCTAATTGCCAGGAATTCCGCCTCGTGACCCGCGCCGATGTGGCCCAGATGTTCGGCGTATGCGTAAAGACCGTCGACAACTACATCAAGGAAGGGCTGCTCCCGCAGCCCGTGCAGTTTGCCAGCCGCGAGTACTGGCATCCGGACGATATGCGCTCCTTCATGGATGCGACCTTCAAGCGTTCGTCTCCTGCGCCTTTGCCCAACGCAGCGGCGCAATCAACTGACGCACAGATGGCGCCCCAGGCATCGGCAACGCGGCATGATGCCCAAACCAATCCACCTTCCCCGAAATCCCGCGACAGCCACCCCACCGCGAGAGCGAAGACGCGTGGACACGCCCTGCTCCAGCGGCTCAATTCGACGACCTGAAGGGCATAGCGCCTGCCGAGGCCCATGAAACGTCCCTTTGGCGGGGTAAACGGCTGGGCAATCCGCCTGGGGGTTGCCATCGAGACATGAGAACCATCGAGGCTCCAAGAGCGGGCGCCACACCCGCAAAGCCTGCAAAGAAAAACCCTGTGAAACGCGAAGTCTCACAGGGTGAATCAGTCTCAGGCTTGTTGCCCTGTTACCTCCGTTACCCTTCTTCTGCGACAGAGAGAGCCTGTGGCCGTGCAATCTTTGCTGCTTCGAAAGCAATGATGAGCAGCGTGCCGGTCGGTTTGCCTTCCCTGGACAGGTAGAAATCTGCTTTCAGCTTGCCGGTCACTTTGACAAATTCGCCTTTGGTGAGCTCCGGCATCGTCTCTTTCATGACGCGCACTGTGTAGAAAGTCGGCTGGGAGTCCTGTCCGCGCTGCGATTCCGCAATGCGAAATTCGAAGTAAGCCTTATTAGTCGATTTTGAGATTTTTTTCAGTGGTTGAGTAGCCAAATTACCGTAGACCATCATAGCTTGTGTCCTTATTCTGTGAGCGCAGCGAACGATTTCGATGCTTCTCGCAGACGTGTAGCAACTGGCTGGCGTTTTTCAGTGCAGGGTGGCCCCATTGGCCCCAAGTTTTTTTGCCAACAATTTGCAGAGGTTGGGCAGCATGGCGTCGAACACGATGGAGACACTGACGTCTGTAATGTCCAGACCCTCTATCAGGTTGGGAAACTGCTCAGGTTCGGCCGCTGTCTCCATCCATTCCGGCATTGCTCGCAATAGCGCCTGCAAGCGCTGAGGGTCGGGCATATACATGTCCAGGTGCTTTCGCAGCTCCAGGGCAAACGGAGCATCCGCGGTGAGGGACAAGACCACGGCTTGCGTGTCGCCCTTGCGCGCCAATGAGATGGAAGTCTGTCCTTGGCTGAAGGCTTCCAGCAGGTTGGGCACCCTGGGGTCCCACATGGGCACCAGGAAGCGGTGCTGAGCGTTCCCCAACTGATGGGTGATGACCAGGAACTTGGCGTCGTCGCCGCGCTGGGATACCCCCAGCGAGTAGCGAAGCGCTGCCTCTCCCTGCCGTGCAATACCGTCAAACATTTCTTGGCTGCAATCACCGCAAAGGAACCAATGCCCTCTGACATGTTGACGGGTCAGGTAGTCATAGTCTTCGGTGGCCTCTTCAACTTCCTCGGGCGACATTAGCCGACCCATGGTGTATTGGGCGCGGTGGCCTGTTTTTTGGGTTTCGTAAATGGTGCTGTCTGTGATGTACATGAATGTCCTCGTCGCGGTGTATTCCGCATCACGTATAGACACCAGCCGTCAATCACTGCACCGGTTCGAATGTTTATCTGGACCGAGTTCGTCAGGCTCACACCATCGGAAAACAGAGGCCAGCCAGAGGCGTTCCTGGGGAGCGTCGACAGACCGGATTACAGTTGTGCAAAGCCGCTGTTGAGGGAGCTGACTATGGGTATCGGTACAGTGTTCGTCGATATGGGCTGCCAAGCTGTTCGCCTTCCCGCAGACATGCGCTTGCCCGGCGGGGTCCACCAGGTCTTCATTCGCGCCAGAGGCAATGAGCTCATCGTCGCCCCTGTTGGCCATGCCTGGGATAGCTTTTTTCTAGCCGGCCCGCAGGTGAGCGACGATTTCTTGCACGAGCGCGCCGGGCAGATGCAGCCGTTGCGTGAAGCACTCTGACGACCTGATAGGGAAGTCACGGCCCGTCAGCCTGTATCGTGCAGGGCTATCAATAAGGGTGAGCCCGGACGCTGCCAAGGGGGCATGACAACTGGGCGTTTGTAGGGAAGATAGTTCTCGTTAAACCAGCCGCGCATGGACCAGTCACCACGGCCGTCGAGGCGCACCTTCGGCAGCCACACGGGGAGCTCCTGCACGATGACGTGACCAGCGAGCCGCTCCTGCAGCTGGCTGCGACCATCGCGCAGCTTGACCTCCACGGTCTGATGCACCTCATAGAAACCGGTCTCGACCAGCATGAGCTGACGCCGGCCTTCCATCAGTCCCACCGCCGCGCTGTCCTTGACCAAGCCGTCCAGCGTGGCCATGACCCGCTGGTGGATGCGGCTGGTGCGGCTGAACACCACCACCCGCCGCAGCGGCTGTCCAAGGGTGCTCTTGGCTCCCATCGACAGTACCAAGGCCCGCAGAGAAGCTGCCCGGTCAGAGCCGCGCGCACTGCGGTCAACTTCAAACCACGTGATGCCGTCGGGTTCCAACGCCAGTGCGTCGGGTCGCAACGTCAGGTGATGGCGTTTGCCCGCAGAGCGCGTGGTGACGTGCAGCAGCCCTTGCTCTGGGGTCTGCTCGAGCTTGAGGTCACGGTTCAGGGTCAACAGAAGTTCTTGTTCGGTCATGGCTGGCAGTCCGCGCGCCTCGGCACTCAACGTCAGGAACTGCGACCATAGGCGGTGCTCGGGATTTGTCATGTCTGTCACCCGGCGCACTGACGCCGAGGCTTCAAACCCGCGGTCCTCCAGCCACTGGGCACCCACCTGAGTGAGGCCGTAAACCGTCATGAACCGGTCGGTCCGATACCTGGCAAGCAATTGGTCTTTCACCATGCCCCGCATCGCCCTCTGTGCAGCACTGAGCGCGGCTTTGAACGGCCGCTCAGCAAAGCAGTGGACCGCGATATCGATGGTGCGGATGACCCGAAACCGGTCCACCAGCAGCAGTGAGCGGGTCCAAATGCGGTCCTGCAGGGCCAGAGTGCCGACCTGGGCCGTGAGCCCTCGGGGCACCGGACAACCCGAGGCCTGTCCTGTCGATAAACCGTGTTCCATCCCAGGGGCAGGTTGCTCTGCGTCCGAGGGGCAAAGCATTTCTCCCCCTGGGTCAATGTGGGCGCGGTCCTGGGGTGCGCCGGGTCTGTCGTCGATTGTGTTGGTCATGGTGGGGTCTCCCTTCGGTGGTTCGTCCGGCACCCTGGGCCACCGTTGGTGACCCGCTGGCGTGTGCCGGCTCTACTCACGTGTAGGTACTTCCCAAGCGACTGCACTACCCAAGGGCAACACCCAGCACACCTCGCGCACCAGGCAACTGTTGGGTGTGTTCGATGACCCACTGCACGGTCTCCACAGGGCATGGGGCAACTCTTCTTCCCCCTGTGTAGGCCTCACCCGCGCGGGGGCGGGTGTCAGCGGCGTTTCCGTCGCGACGTCCCTCAAGGCGGCTGTACTCACTGCCCGGCTGCGCCGGTGCGAACCGCCGCCGTCCCAGATGTTTTTTTCGAGGGAGGATGTGTATTCGGACGGCTTGCGCAACTGTTCTTCCTGCGTGCCGCATCGTCCCGGCTGACCCCCATTCCGCCACAAGCATGCGTTCTTTCGGGCGGACTCGGGGACCCCGGCCGGAGTTGGGTGCTGCGCACCCCGTACCCCCAAGGTCGGCACGCGCGGGGCCGGCGGCGGTTCGCACCGCCTTGCCGTGCCCAGTCGCGAGCAGCTGTGCTCCCACAACCGTGACCCAAAGGAAGCAGTGACCCCAACACGCAGCAGCTGACCGCCGAGGTCCCGTGCTGGACGCCCGGCCGTCCGCCCGCTGGTGCCATCGAGCGCACCCTTCGGTGTCCTCGGGCAGGTCGTTTCTGGATGCTGTTCGAAACAACGCCGAGGGTGCGCTCATCCCTCGCCCCGACCTGGGTGCAGCCTGGCTGCACCTCGTGGTCAGGTCCCAGCTGTCTCCGGTGTGCAGGCCTACCTGTCCCCAGGGGCAGGCGCCCGGTGTCTATACGACACAACCCACCTGTCCACAAAGGAGACCCCCTCATGAAAATCAATATCCGAGGCCGCCGCGCCTATCTGTACCGCCGCCGCTGGGTGCCAGCAGGCCCCGACGTTCCCCATGCCCATCCCTCAGAGGACTACCTCGGGGCTGTCGACGCCAACGCCGAGTCCATCCCGCCTGAGCTGTTCACCGTGCTGACAGAAGCCGAGCAAGCTCAGCTCCAAGAAAAAGTCCTTCGTCCGGCAGCCCAAGCGCGTGCCGCAGCGGCGAAGCGCGAGCAGGACCCGTTGTGGCGCATTGCTGAAGCCAGCCGTTTGTTGACAGAAGCTGCGCATTGCAGCCAATCGGCCTTGGTGCCAGGCTCCACCCTCACTGCCGCCAGGAAGGCCCTCGAGAACATCCGCTTGATTGACCACATGCCCACACGTCCGGTGGCACCGCCGCCACGGCCTGCTGATGACAGGTTGGCTGAGGCCCTGGCCGCCATCAAGGCGGCTGCCGAGGCTGTTCGCAATGGGGCGTACGGAAAAGCACCTGTCGAAGGTGCCCGCAGCACCCGGGCTTACCGTTTGTGGTCAGAGCTCTACCGGGCTGTTGAAGGGGATGAAAGCAGTCTGCTCAGGGCGTTGCAGGAGAGGGGGTTTGTGAAATGGCGCAAGGGCTGAGGGTGGTGCCCATGCCAGACCAGTTCAAGGCATCAATGCGAATTCAATCTGCTCCGAGTCAATCCCCAGGGGCGTCAACCGGCTCCGGTTGCGGCGCCATGACTGACCGATGGGCAGGTACTCGGCATCCCAGCGGTCCTCGAACTCCCCGAGCATCATCTCGGCCTCCTCGGCAGTGGCGGCGGCGTAGATGCGGCGCAGGTCAGCGGCCACCTCTTTGCGGCGTTTCACCGAGGAAATCAGGCTCGGTGACACCTCCGCGTCGTACATCTCCTGCAGGTGGGCCTTCGGCGGGCCTCTACCAATAGATTTATCTCAACCCCCTCAACCGTTGCCCGCTTTTGCCGAAGCACCCTTTGCGTTCTGGAAAGTACTGAGGTGCTGTCGCAATTTGCTGTGGGTCGGTCAATGGTTATTCTGGCCGGTACCAATCGGAGTCAAACCATGCCGGGATGGATGTGCCAGATTCAATTTCTTCTACCAAAGCTTCTAGGGTGACCCAGGTACCATCGTCGCTAGCTTTCCAAACCCCACGAAGATTTCCCTGGTCGTCCTGATAGACATTGACAGATGCGCCTTCCCCCCTCGACCCGTATTCGGGCAGGTCGGCCAATTCTTCAATGGCTTGCTCAATAGTGATGTAGTCGTTCTCCGCATACTCTTCTATGACCGTCCTGAGGGTGTGCAATGGCGTCAAAGTATCAGCAGTTTCGGCCTGGTTGTAGAGGTCCAGCAGTTTGGCTGCCGTGAGCGTTGTATTCATTTCTGTTCTCAAAAAATCTGTTGTTTGTGGTGCCCCATGTGACGTTCGACATCCAGATGGGAAATTGGCCGTCACATTCGGGTAGGCCCATCCACTGGGTGATTCAGTCCAGCTCAATGGGATTCATCTGCTCGTCGTACACGTAGACATCGAAAGCCTGTAGATTCGCAGTCTCGAACACCGTAAAGAACGCGCCCATGGCCGTCCAGCCGGCATCCACATCGTCCTGTTCCAGGGGAACTGCCACTTTCCATAGCCCGGCCAGGCGGTTGCTTGGCTCCTCTGGAGACCACAGCTCTTGCCGGACCTCCACTTCCAGAATGATGTGTCGAGTCGCTGGGTAGTAAATCTCGTTGTTGTGGTGCAGTGTTCTCATGCTTGTTTTCCTATGAATGGCGACATGCCTGCACAGGAATAGGCAGCGGGTTTATACGGCCGCGCTGAAGCTGAAACTATTTTGGTTTGCGCTGTCACGCAGTTGCAGTGATGCGATTTCCGGTTTGGTGACTACACGTAGTGCACACCCCATGTGTGCACCTCTTGAGGTCAACATTCCTAGGAAATTCATGATGAAGAAAACACCCTCTCAGCCAGGCACCAAACCCGTCGTTCACCTGTCCGATACCTCGAAGCGTTCCAAACCCAGCGAAACTCCTAAGGAACGCGTTGAGCGCCTCTATGCCGAGGATGGCGGCCCCCTATTGGGCTGGCTGATGGACGAAGCCCAGTTGCGCGGTCAGTTGTTGAACGAGATGGCCTCGGCCCTCGGCGTGACCTACGGCTACATCAACCAGCTGCGCAACGGCATCCGCAAGGTCTCCCACATCAGCAATGAGTTTGCTCGCTCCTGCGCGAACTACCTTGGCGTCCCGACGGTCGTGGTCAAGCTCGTATCGGGCAGCATCTCACTGTCGGACTTCGCCTGGCCGGCCGTGGATGAGGACATGGTGGTCGAGCGCGCGTTCCAGCGCATGCTGTCCGACCCGAATGTTCGGCCCTCCCTGCCGCGCAATGCGCACAAGCTGCCAGTCACAGCCAAGCGAGCCATGGTCATGATGTACGCAGACATCACCGGAGTGGACATTTTTGGGGTCAGGCAGTTGCCTGACATCGTTCACTGGCTGCAAAGGGCTGCCATCGTGCACGATGGACATGAATGGCAAGCGGTGGAGGCCAAGCTCAATAGGCAACTGATGCCGGAGCTCGGCGATTTGGCGGCCCATATCGCCAGCTGAGGACACAGATTTCCACGATTCCGGGCGAGCCTTTGTGCTCGCCCTTTTCTTTTTTTCGCTCCGTATAAACCCCTCGCTCTACACGTCCCGTCATGGTCACTACAGACCACTGACGGGCACGAAAGGGCGTTGTCGGTCGCTGTCGTGCTCCAACGTTCCGACGCGAAAGCACCTGTGCAAACCATTCCACTTCTCACCCTCGACGAGCTCGCGGCCATCCTGGGTCGCAGCCCTGAAACCATCCGCAAAGACATTCGCCGCAATCCCGATGCAGTGCCGCCCAGGCTGCAGTTGCCCCCGGCGGCCACCCAAACTGCCCCACCCATGGCCACCCAAACTGCTCCACCTGGCCGGGGTGAATTGACCCATTGATGTCGGTGAGTCAGGTGCCTCAGCCCTGACATGCAGGACGTAACTTTCGC